>Ga0114919_10005611_pt1 | contig 10016 bp, 9 predicted proteins | sample BlataG_FD_88682 | JGI IMG/M metagenome (GOLD analysis project Ga0114919, IMG submission 88682) | Deep subsurface microbial communities from Black Sea to uncover new lineages of life (NeLLi) - Black_00105 metaG | ecosystem: Environmental > Aquatic > Marine > Oceanic > Sediment | place: Atlantic... | reverse complement strand
GGTTACCGAACCGGGAGGTGCCATTGCCTATGAATGCCGCCAGAAATCGGGCATGCACTTTATGGATGAATATATAGTAGAAATAGTTGACCCTGAGACAGGTGAGCAACTGGGACCTGGAGAGATAGGTGAGATAGTGGTAACCCCGACCCATAATAAAGCTTGGGGTCTTATCCGCTTTGGTACCGGTGATATGTCGTCATATATCACTGAACCCTGCCCCTGTGGTCGGACAGCCAACAGACTGGTCGCTATCGTTGGCAGAGCTAGCGATGCGGTCAAAGTGAGAGGCATGTTTGTGGTGGCTAAACAAGCCGAACAGGTAGTTTTCAGCTTTGAGCCAGTTTCCCGATTCCAAATAGTAGTCGGGCGTAGGGGACAGCGGGATGAAATGACCCTTAAGATTGAACTGACGGATGAAGCTATAGATAGGCAAAAATTAGCTGATGACTTGAATGAAAGGTTCCAGAACCTGTGCCGGGTTAAGATAGATAGGATTGAATTTCTAGAGAAGGGAACCATCCCAGAAGAACATCAAAAAATAGTTGATGAGAGAGCCTGGGAGTGAACTGACCATATCAAGGGCTACCTCTCCTTTCCTAGGTAGGCTGATATAACTTGCTGGTTGGTTCTAATTTTAGCTGGAACATCCTCAGCAATTTTACGTCCAAAATCAAGAACCACAATCCTGTCGGCTAAATCCATGACCACCCCCATATCATGCTCAACAAGGATAATACAGCTGACTCCGTCTCTCAGCACTGGTGTTTCCGGATAGGTATTTCCCTGTCCCTCAAATATATCAATGATGAACCGAGCAATGTCCTCCTTCTCCTCTAGATTCATACCAGCCATCGGTTCATCAAGCAGCAGAACTTTCGGTTCCAGTGCCAGGGCTCTGCCCAACTCGACCCTCTTGCGCATTCCGTAGGGGAGGGTACCAACCACCTTCTTTCTAATTGGTTCTATTTCCAGAAAATCGATGATGCTCTCCACTGTCTTACGATGTTCAATTTCCTCTTTGTGAGCCCAGCCGAAATAGAGAGCGCTACTGAAGGGGTTCTGATGCATAAGGACGTGTCTAGCAGCCATGATATTGTCCAGAGTACTTAGCCCGGTATATAGCTCTATATTCTGGAAGGTTCTGGCTAGACCAAGTTGAGCTGCCTTATCCGGGCGGATGCGGGTGATTCTGTTACCATCATAGTATATTTCGCCCTTTTGTGGTTTATAGAAGCCGTTTATACAGTTTAAGAGGCAAGTTTTACCAGCGCCATTTGGCCCTATAATCGCCAGAATCTCGTTGTCTTTTATATCAAGGCTGACGTCGGTAAGGGCCTTTACGCCTCCAAAGGAGATGGAGAGGTTCTCAATTCGTATTTTCACCTGGGGTCCGCTTCTCGCCTCTGACAATCTTCCATCCTCTGACTGGACACAACCATTTCTCTACTGGTCTGCTCTCAGCATCCTTTAGCGGTTTCCTCGGTAAGCAGTTTTTCTTTATACTGAATTACCCGGCTGCATTCTGGGCCCACACACTCCAGTCGTCGTTTTAGCTGCTTACTTTTCTGCTTGAGTAGCTTGAACATCTCCTTGCTTGACTCACCATACTTTAAGTAACCGGTACACTTCACCGACCAATCTTTGTTCACTAGTAGAGTTACTTCATCATCCACCGCATCACAATAAATGGTAGTTACAGTTATCTGCCAATTTACCATGCTTATCTAAGTACTCCTTATCAGCGTTATTATATTACCATTGTCTAACTTGGAATTCAACCGCACTCAGAGCGGAACTTCTTAATAACATCGTATCAGTTTGCTTATGGCTTGTTCCAATATTGGGTTTCCATCAGCCATATTGACAAAATACCTAAGATGCACTTATGATTACTACATACCGTAAAATGCCGCATTAAGGAGGTAGTAATGGCTCACTACTTACAGCTCCTGAATCTTACCGATGTAGGGAGGAGAAAGTTTGAGGAAAACCCAGAGTGGATTAAGGAGGTAAACAAAGATATTGAGCTTATGGGAGCTAAAATACTGACTCAGTATGCACTTCTAGGCCAGTTTGATTTCGTCAACATCATTGAAGCGTCAAGTGATGAAGTTGCCGCTAAACTGTCAATAAAATTGAGTGCGGGGGGAACTGCTCAATCCATGACCTTGGCTGCCATTCCTCTAGACAACCTGATTGAGGCTCTGAAAAAGGACCCGCATACTCCGTGGTAATCTCCACTGGTGCTGACACACGTAACATTAGTTTTAGCTTTTCTTGAGCCTGACTTGAGGAAACCCCACCCTACTGAACAAAATAAGTACAGTCACTTCAATGTACTTCTGAGATTTCCCCAAAATACACGGTCAGGTTTACCCAGAGCAGGTGAGTAGTGCGCTGGACACTATACTAATTACTAATTACCCTTGTTTTCTTGTCTTCAGTCACCCCTCTTCTCTTTTTGGGTATTCGGTCAAGCCGACCCTTTCAAGCCAGGCTTTTTCTACCTTTTTGAGTTCTTTAAGCACATCTTCTGGCAGTGGTTTTGGTTGGTGGGTTTTTAATATTTCAATAGTTCTTTCGTTTAATCGATCTTCGCAACTCTTGACGTCTTCTTGCTTAAAGCTGCGGTCAAAGACTCTTGGCACCCAGAATTTACGGAAGTGCTTCAAGGTATGAGCTTCGGAGAGGTAATTTGCTTTTGGTCCTTTTTGTTCGATAAGGTCAAGGGGGAGTGTTTCGTCATTGATTTCTATACCGCCCATTAGAACCTTGACCATGTCAATAATCTCATCTACAAAGACGATTAGTTCCGGTATTATTACTCTGCCAGCATATGACAAACCTACATCGTGGACGAGGTCGGCTCCGGTTAACATTGTAGTAAGTATCTGGTAGGTAACTTCTGCTGCCGCTTGAGCACCCATTCCTAACGCATCTGTGCAGCCGGCAGTGCCAAACATAGGCAGTTTATAGTAATGACATAGCTCTGTCAGTGCCCCGACCATAAGGCTCATTTCCGGTGCTCCATAGGAAAAGATGGTGGTTTTCATGTCCATAATTGAGGGTATGGAGCCAAAGATAACCGGTGTTCCAGGATTCTTAAGCTGCACAACAACTAGTTGACTTAGTACCTCAGCATTGGTGATAGCTAAACAACTGGCGAAGGTAGCTGGAGTGGCAGCACCAGCCATTGGCATACTATAGATAACATTTGGAAGTCCTTTTTCAGCGCAGAGAAGGCTCTTCTCCATGGCATCTTTTCCCTGGGTCAAGGGGCTAACCGGTTCAGATGAGCCACCAAAAAACGGTTTCTTTCTTAATTGTTCCTCTCCCCCGGCGACAATAGAGCAGAGATCTATCATTTCCTTCAAACTTGAAACGTCATTTATTTCAGCGATTACTGGCTTGGAACTATTAAGTATGAACTGAAGTAGGCTTATCTTATCGGCAATGGGTGCAGGTACACCCGTATGACCCGTTGCGAGGTAAGACCATTCTACGTTTGGCATGGCGTCAATCACTCTCGCTGTATCGGCAATATCTGCAATATAGCATTTCCTTACCTTTCGTGTGTACGGGTCCAGAAAATCGGGACAGTCTGGCATCGACCCAAAATGAGAGCCGGTCTGTCCATTGAGGACTATGGCTGGTTCTCCTTCTCTTGAATATAGAGTGACCATCTTGGGTGCTGTTCTCAGGGCTTGCTCTACCATATAAGAGGGGATTTTCACCCTATCGGGGTTGGAGACATCAGCACCGCTATCGCCTAATATCTGGATTGCTTCCTGACACTCGAAAGCAACCCCGGTTCTTTCCAGAATTTGGAGAGCGGCGAAATGCAATTCTTCTATTTGTTTATCCGATAGAATGCGAAATTGGGGACTCCCGTAGTTGATATTATTAGCGCGCATGAATACATACCTCCTAAAAAATTTACTAAGTTGCAACCAATTTCCTTATTAATTCTACAGCAGAACCTGCCTCCGTGGCAATCCTGCACTCTTTCTAATTTATCCTCTCTTTTGCCGAATCTCCAAGGAGATGTCACCCGAAAGGATATTAGCCAGTTTTTTCAGCGTATAAATCCGGCCACTCTGGGTAGCCAGAGTGAAATCTCCGGCCAATAGGTCGCAGCGAGTACCCCTGGCAGCATTCCAAAAACTATCATGATTATGGCTGGTTTAAGCATGTCTTTCATATCCACATTGGCAACACGTGCCCCCAAATAGAGGAGAGGAGCCGTGGGCGGTGTCATGCAGCCCATGCCCAGGTTGGTACCTATAATGGCGGCAAACTGGAGGGGATGAACGCCTAGTCCTCTCATGAGAGGCATGAGCAGTGGTGTGGTCAATGTGATGCCGCTAACATCGTCCATTATCATACCAATAAAGATTAGGAATATATTGACTATGAGTAGTATGATGTATTTATTGGGTGAGACTCCCAGTATCAGAGCAGCAATTTGCTGTGGTAGGTTTTCTCGGATAAACAATTGGCTCAAAACTAGGGCGAAGAAGAACATGAGCATTATTACCCCAGAAGTGGTGGCGGTGTCTACCAAGACAGACCCCAGTTTTCTCAGGTTTAGACCACGGTATAAAAAAAGCGCGACCGGAATGGCGTAAATCACGGACACCCCCGCAGCTTCAGTGGGGGTGAATATACCGCCATAGATACCACCCAGGATAATAACGGGCATCATCAAGGCGAAAAAAGCATTCCAGCTCCTTTTGCCTAGCTCCACAGTCCTTTCCTTGATGCTTATCTTCGGTGGCACTGCCAGGGACGTTCTACGAAGCAGCCACCAGTTAATCAGGCAGAGAGTTATTATGGTAAGGATACCCGGGCCAACAGTGGCTAAGAAACAAGCAGCTATTGACTCTTCAGCTAACCAGCCAAATAGTATCATGTCTATACTTGGGGGGATAAGCAATGCCAGCACCGAGGCACAGCTTATCAGTGCTGCGCTGTGGCCTGTGGGATAGCCCCGTTCATTCATGCGAGGAATCATTATGGAACCCATGGCGGAGAGAGCTGCGGCGGCTGAGCCAGAGATGGCGCCGAAGACACCGCAGGCTACTACACTGACTGCTCCCAGCCCTCCCTTAATTCTTTCTATGAAAAGCTCGATGACCCTGACCAAACGCTCGCCAATCCCTCCTCCACTCATTATGCCACCAGCCATTATGAACAGGGGAATTGCCAGCAATATTAGCGCATTCATCTTGTAGTAGCCGAAGTGCAGTGGTAATGAGGGGTCATAACCGCCGGCAACTATCATGAAAACTACGGAGCCAGCGAAACAGAAGGGGACAGGCACCCCAATTATTAGGAGGGCGACCAGCATTATTATGCCAATGATGGCGAGCAGTGACATTGCTTATCTATCCTCCGTTTTTACCGCTCTTAGCTGCCGTATAGTGCGCACACGGTCAATGAGTTCAATGAGAAAGTAGAAGGTCATCAGTATGAGTCCGAAGAAAACAGCGCTTTGCGAGTATACCATCGGGATGAAGAGCGTAGCTGAGAACTCACCCTCAGTAAGGCCATATATGAAGAAGTTATAGCCCCATTTACACAGGTACAGGCCCAAACCGAAAGTGATAAAACTGGCGATAGCTCGGATTACGGCTACAGCTTGGGGGTTTTTCAGCATCACGTCGATAATCTCTGCTTTTATGTGGCTTCGCTTATAGGAACCGTATGATGCCCCTATAAAGTAGAGCCAAAAGGCACCGAGGGGAAGTATCTCCTCGATGCCCATGATTGGCTTCTTGAAGACGTAACGTAGCAGTACCTCGAGGAAGATAAATGTTGAAACGAACAAAGATACTACAATCAAAACAATTCGCTGAAACCTATCCATTCCCTGCCAGAGTGCTCCGCTAGCTCTTTTAAACATGTCTCCTCTTCTCTCTAGCCCATTTCCTTATTTTTGCCAGTCAAGGGACCCTTAAATTGGACCCCTTGACTGACGTTATGCGAACTAGAATGGGAGTGAAGGCTTACTTAGGTGCGTTAGCTATTACAAAGTCCACAATGTCGCTACCGACTACATCAATCAGCTGCGTCCAAACATCCGTGCGGATTGCTTGTTGCATCTTCTTCATCTCTGCATCGGTGGGTATTAACACCTCAGTGCCGTAATCTCTGAATTTCTGCAAATACTCTAAGTCTTCATCCTCCGCAACTTCGAACCGCCCTATTGTCTCTTGTGTGCAGGCATCCAGTATGATTTGCTGGTCTTCGGCAGAGAGTTCATCCCAAACCATCTTGCTTATCATAAAGAACCAAGCCTCCATATGGTCCTTATACCAAATAAGGTATTTGGAGACATCTCGTATGTGTGCCCAGTTGAGATACGGAGTGCCACCAACTTCGGTGTCCACTACCCCAGTCTGCATAGCGGTAAATAGCTCAGCCCAGGTGGTAGGGGTTGGAATGTAGCCCATGCGACTTGCCCATAGCTCCGCCGATTTACAGGGCCATACCCTCATCTTCATCTTCTTGTCAACATCTGGGTCCATGGGGCTAGGTGGGAGCTCCTTGACAAAGCTGCAGCAGCCGAAGCCCATAGGCCATGAGCCAAGCAATTTAATCCCCGTGCCCATCATGAGGTCATCCAGCAGTCCATATAACCAGCCATCGGGAGAGCTATAAGCATCTTTGGCTTCTACCCAGTTTGTTGTCAGCAATGGGAAATACACCACATTGATTCGTGGGTCGTAGTCGGTGGGGAGACAAATAAGCTGCATCTCAATGGTACCCCTCCTCATTTCACCGCAGACTGAAATCCAATCACCCAATGCCTGACCAGGGTAAAGGTCAATTTTGATGCGTCCACCAGATTTCTCATAAATTTCGTCAATTACACGCTGAGAAGATTGAGCACTGGATGAGTCCGCAGGGTTCAACTCAGCCCACCGCCATTGATAGGTTGCCGCCTCAGGGGTAGGTGCACAGCCCGCTACAACCACCGAAAGTATCAGCATAGTCGCCACAGAAATACTTACTACAACTCGCCACTTTTTGTACATTGCTATTCCTCCTTTCTGCATAACGTAATATGTATTCCACACTTGCTCATTTTCTCTAGCTTATGTTACATCACCTCCTTTTTTGATTTTTCTTAGTTTTAACATCAGCATTATTATAGCACCTATGTCAAGTCCCACCATCTAAACAAGAGCATATCATAGCCATTGTGCCAGAGTTACTGACGACGCATAGTGGTAGCCGTGTCTACCTCTCCATCTATAATTTTGAATTGCTCGGCAATTTCATTTGCCTATTTTGCACCCTGGTGGCATTTCTAGGAGCGGCAATCCAGAAGGCTATGCAGGCTAAGCCAAAGCAGACCATAGAGAGAACGAAGGCACTAATATAGCTCCCTGAGATGTCGTATATATAGCCACCCAGCCAGGGACCAATAGCACCACCCACTCCCATCCCTGTAAGCAACAGGCCGGTTATGGCACCAAAGTGCCTACCATGGAATATGTCAGCCGCAGCGGCGACCATGGTGGGCGAATAGAGCCCAGTCCCGTAGCCAAAGCAGATAGCATAGACATATAACAGCCAGGGTTGGGAGGCATCCTTAACAGAAGCTAGGGCAACCAGGGCGCCAATAGACAGAATGGTGGCCAGCGTAATGGTTTTCTCTCGGCCGACCCAATCAGATATGAACGAGGAGAGTCGACCGGCCACCATGAAGATACCAAAGAGTGCAAAGACGGAGGCAGCGAACGTACTGCTGTACCCCACGTCCTCGGCGAATTTGACCTGATGAGCCAGTACTAGATAGCATCCTATCCCCCAGAAGAGAAAGAAGGATAACACCAGAAGCCATAGCTGATAGGTCTTCATGGCTTGGCCCAGCGTCCAGTCGCTAGACACGGGATTATCGACGCTTACTTCAGATGTTAATCCTTTGGCAGCTGGCAGTTCGGTAGCACCATAAGCCTTTAGTCCTTTGTTCTCCGGGCGGTAATGGAAAAGGAGATAGAGGGGCAACATAATTATAACTAGTGTGCCAGCCAGAACAAAATAGGCAGAACGCCAACCCAGCTGGTATATGATGGCTTCAGCGAACATACCATAAACGAAACTAAAACCGGCTCCCATCTGGCCCAGCCCTATCACCAACCCACGTCTTCTGGCAAACCAGTTTGCCAGTGCTGGCGCTAGGAGAGGCCAGCTACTAAAGGCACTCCCCACGGGCATTAGAATGCCGAAGAAGAAATAAAAATGCCACAGCTCCTGGGCGAAGGCACAGCCGGCAGTAGCCAGGCCAAGAATAGCTATGCCTATCAGCATGACCCTCCTCGCTTTCCAGCGGTCGCCAAAACTACCGGCTACTGGCGCCATAAGGCCATAGATGAGGAGGTTCATAGATAACATCATGGCGGTACTACCCCGGCTCCAACCAAACTCGTCCAGAATAGGTAGGAAGAAGACCGAGAAGGAGTGCCTGATGCCCATGACTAGGGTCATGCTGACGACAGCGATGCCGATGATAACCCAGCCATAAAAAAAGGATGGTCGTTTGACCATTCCCCCCAACCTTTCTACTGATTTCTGAAGTCAAATCTAAGACTACTCTACAGACCTGCTTCTGTCAAGAGGCATGACATGACCCAGCATTCACTGGTGAATTCAGGTTATCACTTCAGTATGTTTTTTCAGCCTTGACAATCCCTTAAGTAAGGACTAAACTTGAGCTACGACATAGGGAAAAATCTTATAATAAGACAATACCCGGTCAGCAGACTCAGGGGATGAAGCAAGGGTACTGGAGTGGTTGCTTAGTAGCGATGGCAAGTGCCCTTGTGGGTTTTCAAGCGAATTTAACAAACTTAGAGTTCAACAATTGCGATGTTTGTTACCATTGGCCGGCTCGCTAAAGCCAATCCAGAAGAGAAACAATAATTAAGTTAGACCAAAATGGTTTTTGATTAGGAGAATTTTATGGAAGTGTTGAATAGCATCCCGTTTAAGTTAGATACCAAAGAAGTATTAAAACGTTTACGTCTACGCAAAGAAAATAAAGATATGGAAAGAATGGTTCAAGAATTACTTGATATTATTCATCCTATAGCTAAACCCAAAGCTGTCTATAAAGTTTCCTATGTTGATAATAAGAATGGAGACTCGCTATATATTGATGGTGTGAACTTTACCAGCCGTGTTCTCAGGATTAATCTGGATAAAGTAGGCAGAGTTTTTCCATATGTGGCTACTTGCGGAAGAGAATTAGACGAAATAGCTGTCCCAGCCGATGAGTATATGAAATATTACTGTTTGGATACAATTAAGGAGATGGCTCTATACTCAGCTCGCAGTTACCTTCAAGATTACTTAACCAGAAATTATGCACTTGGACAGGTGTCAAGGATGTATCCGGGAGAGGGAGCGGCAGAGGATTGGCCAATAACACAACAGAAAGAGCTGTTTTCCATCTTTGGTAATGTTGAAGACTTAATTGGAGTGCAGCTAACCAAAAATTTCTTAATGGTCCCACTAAAATCTTCGTCTGGAATATGTTTCCCAACTGAGATTAAATTTGAGAGTTGCCAGTTATGTCCAAGGGAAGTGTGTAGTGGAAGAAAAGCCCCATATGACCCGGATTTAGTTAAAAAATACCGAGAAAAGATATAAGATTTAGAGGCGACTTTTTGGTTTTCTGGTAACGGTAATGAGGGGTATTGAAATGAAGCACAGCCCGGCAATTACCTATTTCCATTCTGTCATGAACACCTCATGCTTTTGTTTCCATCAGCACGACTGGCGAAATCCGCATGCCTTCTTCTAAAACTGCTCTCACCCTATTCTTATTCCAGACTTAGTTCCTTCAGGTGTGAGTATCCTAACCCGCAATACCTACGGGAAGTCCTACTTTTTAGAATTATTAGCTCGAAAGACAATTGATGGGCTTGTTTGACGGTAATCGGTAAAGCCTTCCATCTCACTCAAGTCGCCGTATTTAGTGATTAATTCCTCCATTGGGTCGG
>Ga0114919_10005607_pt1 | contig 10019 bp, 13 predicted proteins | sample BlataG_FD_88682 | JGI IMG/M metagenome (GOLD analysis project Ga0114919, IMG submission 88682) | Deep subsurface microbial communities from Black Sea to uncover new lineages of life (NeLLi) - Black_00105 metaG | ecosystem: Environmental > Aquatic > Marine > Oceanic > Sediment | place: Atlantic... | reverse complement strand
TAGGTTATGAGCCCCAATAAAGAACAATGATGTTGAAGATGGCTAAATGTCCCTATGCTTCAAAAGGAAATTATGTAAAAGAAGAAATTGAACGCCAACAAAAAAACTTAAATTCCTATCGGAAGCGGATAATTGCGCAAACATTAGACGACATTAAAACGTAAAACCCCAAAACACGACCACAACAGGTAGTGTTTATATAAAAACCTTATGGAAAATAAAATGATTAAAGCTAGACGAGAAGTAATTAATTCAAGACGAGGAAATCAATATGTTGTGGCAAAGATATATATACTTCAACGATATATTAGATATTGGTGATATAAAATCCAATTAACAAATACAACAAACATAGATAATGAAAAGATAAGAGAAATTATTAGAATGGTTAGACCTTCGGGTATTTCAAATTTTGATATAATGATTAAGAATAGTGATGGTAATACTTGCTGTGGAACTGCTTACTCAAAAGGTAGTAGTTATCATTATTCAAAAAGACCTTTTGTAGTGATTAGGATTCCAAAGAATGAGAAACATTATCCATACAAAACTTATGATGGAAAAGGGTATATTCCTACAATTATACTAAACAAAGTTGAAGATATTATTCATGTAATTGCACACGAATTAAGACATTTATGGCAATCAAAAGTTAAAAGAGGATATAGAGTATGGGGTGCAAGAGGACAGTTTTCAGAAAGGGATGCAGATGCTTATGCAATAAGAAAAGTTAGAGAATATAGAAAAACAATTACGGCGGTTTTGGGGTTTTATTCCTTCGGGAACTTTGAATGATTGAAAAATACATTAAGAAAAAAGGAACACAAACAATAATATTAAACCCAGAATGGATTAAGAAGAACTATCCTGATACCTTTGAAATGATACAATGCCCTGATAAAGAATGTCAATTTAATATAGAAGGAGTTTATACACCTACAAAAGAAGAAGAAGATTATGTATTAATCTGCCCTTTTTGTGGCAAGGAGTTGAAAAATGAAAAAACATAAAAGGTGCAAAAAATTAGGCCAGTATGTATGTCCGCACAATCATTCTGTGCCTACAGTTCCCGCTCTTATAGATTTAGATAAAGGCAGCAACTCAACGGTTTACGGAAAATATTGCAAAAATAATTGTTCTCTTTATAAAAATAATAAATGTGAATTATTTAAAAGATGAGATTCTATTGTGAAGTGTGCAAGAAAAGGATAGGGTTTTTTGAGACCATAAAATTAAATGTTGCGAACCCTGTATCTGTAAAAAAATATTTTAAAATTCTTTGTTTAGATTGTAGAGCAAAAAACAAAAATTAAACATCTTCTTTTGCTACAGCGACGCTTCTAATACAATAACAGACAGAAAGAAAACCAATCATCCACCCTATAACAACAGACAAAAGCGCTGAAATAAGAAACGCAAAAAATATACCGCACACCCCGACAAAAAGCATGATAGCAGCGACTTTCGTGTATTCTGCAAATATTATAAAAGCTATATATAACAATATAACTACTGCAAGCAATATAACGCCACTCGTATTAGATAAATTCAAGGCCTCTGTATTGAACCATTTACCCGCTAATAGATTTGAATTATAAGGGTTTGCTTCCCCGAGATTTATAGCTGTATAGTTTGCAGAATTTCCAAGAAGGCCAAAAGAATCCGTGCATGATACATAATAAGAGAAAGCGCCATCTACGGGTGCTGTTGCATTAAAATAATAATGCGTGTTTGGTGTCAGGTTGTATGAATAAGCATCAGTCACCCAAAGCGTAGAGAAATTTGAGACTAGAGAGCAGCTTGACATGTTCTGATAATCAAGCGGCGTATATGTGATATGCATAACACTGTTAAAAGGAAAATTATCAGATGTGTTTATGACAACATTCGGCGCAATATTTGCCTGTTTGTTTACGGTAAACGGTGTCATAAGTGTTGTGGTGTTAAAAATTAAATCTCTTGCTATGGTCGTAAAATTATAAGTTCCGTTGTTAAGAAATATCGATGCAGGAAAAGTATAATAAATATCCGCAGCAGACCCGACAGTCGTCGCGTTTATTATCTCTCCTGATTCATTGTATATTATTATAGTCCTGTTTGCAAGGTCGTTATCTGTTATAGTCTGAAAAAATGTGATGTTCGATTCAGGTGCAAGGTAGACAGTCACCCCGCTTGTGAAGGGGACGGTTATCGCGTCATACATTATTGCGGCATGTGTTATATCAGGCGGCGAGTTTCCAATCGTAATCTGAAAACTTGCATTTTTGTCATATATACTTTGCGCAAAAGTGCAATTAACATAAACCGTCTTATTGCCTGTTTTATAATATTCATGCTCAAGGCCTGAACTGTAAAAACCTGTTGCGTATGGCGCGTTATCTACATCAAGGGCATATTCCCTGTCAAATTCAAAACCTGAAAGATTAAATCTTTGCGGATAAGGCACGGCGGCGGTAAAAGTTACATTTATATTTTCTTCTCCAAGACATGATATAAAAGGAATATTAAATCCTGTGCTGCCTGCGCTGCATGCCTTAATCGATGAGGCGCTTATAACATCAGTATATTTGGAATCAGGGCATGATATATTTATTCTCAAAGAGCCGCCAAGAGCTGCGGGTCTGCATAAATCAAAATGTATACTGTCGTTTATGCCCGTTGCATTTACGTTTATCTCATATCTTTTAAAATTTGTTGATGTGCAGCCTGTTGAACATATCGTATGAGTTCCGTCTGATATTGAGTTAATCCCGTCTACAAAAGATATATTACATGTTGCGTTTGAAAAATCATCACCGTTTGCGGTAAGATTTAAGTATGTTATAAAATCCTCACCCTCTTGAAATGTTGTATTATCATATAATACAGAATCAACATAGTATGACAATTTTGCATACATATCGGGCAGGATATTTAAGGCATATTCTGATGTTGCGACGCTGCTCTGATTTAGCAAAGCATCACCATTCACGCATGAAAGATATATTACCTGATTAAGAGAAAATGCATATGTGTCGGCAGCGGTTACGACACAAGTATGAGAGGTCGTTCCTTCCCCGCCTGTGCAGTTCTTGGCGCTCCCCATATCTGAATAATTGAAATTGTCATCTGAAATGGCGCAATACGCGTCTAAATCTGTATCAAAAGTCAGCGTCGGAGTAGTGTCATTTGTTGCATTTGATGTTTTCCATCCTGATGTGTGGTTTATATCTGATAATACAGGTATTGTGGTCTGAACTGCTGCTGTGCCGTTATATAAATCAGTCATTTCAGAGGCAGTAAGAGCATAGTCAAACATATATATCTCATCAAGTGCGCCGTCAATGTTTGACGCTCCATTAGTATATGCAGAAATCATATAGCTTAAATCCCTGCCATCAATTTTTGCGCTTGCCGAGCAAATATCAACAGTTCCATTAATCCAAAGACATCCATGACTTGCATTACTTGTATAAGCCAAGTGATACCACGTATGAGCCTTCCAAGTTGCAACAGTTGTATACATGGTGTCTGAGTTTGTATAAACATATATCCTTCCGTCACCGCCGTTTGATTTAAGATAAACACAATCTGAACCCGAACAATCTGAATAAGCTGCATTAGTCCCACAGACCAAATTTGATACTGTGCCGTAAGCGTCATTAATCTCTACTGATGGTTTGAACCAAACACTTATCGTATATTCGACAACAGAGCTTAAATTTGTTCTCCATGTTAAGTCATAGCCTGTGCTTGAGTTTATACCGTTGTTATATTTTCCATTTCCTGTCCATATCCCCGCGTTTGTCGCCGTCCCATTATAAAAAGGAATCACACTTCCTGTATTTTCTGCGCGTGTTCCTGCTGATTCGTCAAGATGGAACTGAACCAACGGATTTAAAAAGTTATCGATGGGCGCTGTTTCACCATATATAAAAGGCAGCACGAGTATAAGAGCGACAAGAAAAGAGGTAATCCTGCCGCTCATATCAAAACCTCTGTCTTGTATTTAGAAGTATCAGGAAGTTCACCATTTGTTTCAGTAATCTTAAATTTATCGAAATCATAAAGTTTTATTATCTTGCATGTCATGCCCCCGTGCTTGCTGCAAAAGGCAGGCTCGCCTTTATGGTATCCATCGGTGAGCGACACACAATGCACCTCAAAATCCCCATGATATGAACAGAAAAAACCCTCATAAGATAATTTTACAGCATCTATATATACTATGCCTTCTTTTACCTGTTCTGTGATTACTTTATAAGAATATGTGAGGCATTTTTGTGTGCCATTAAGATAAGTTCCGTATACAGAGCATTCTTTTACAGGTAAGACTATTTCAATCTCTTTAAAGTCACGGATATACACGTCTTTAAGCTGTTTTGCTGCTGCCATCGATAACAGAATCAAAAGCAGCAACATCATAATTGTTGTTTTTTTCATTAAAATATTCCCTCATTACATTTTCGCGCATACATTCAAAGCAGATACGCTGTTTTTTCTCATAGTCCCTAAGACATACAACCCTACGGCATCGTATACATTCAAATTTGGGAATTTTTGAGATTTCCCCGCATATCTCGCATTTCTGCATCTTTTCATAAACCGAAAAAACTGCCTGCGCTTTTTGCTTTTTTACTAAACTTTTTTAATTTTGCAAATCTTGCCCTGACTGTGGCAGTTTTAAACGCTCTCAATTTTGCTATCTGTTCTTTTGCAGCTTTCAATTTTTTAAGCTCACCTAATTGTTTGCTTGACCTGAAAGCTTTTGCCTGCTCTCTGATTCTTTCAGCGTGTAAATTTTGAAGTTGTTTTGCCTCACGCTGCGCCCCTTTTGCCCTTAATCTTCTTTGAATTTCCGTTATAGATACCATTTTTCACCCCAAAGTTTTTAATAATTTTTTTGTCATTGTGCTATTATCTGAATTTGGTTTTTTATTACAAAATTTTATCTGCTGTTTCGCCTCGATAATCTTATCTTTTTCTTTCTTCTTGACATAGGCAAGCTTTGCTTTTACCTGCAAAACTTTTCTTTTAGTGATAAGCCTTTGTAGCTCGCGCTCCTCTGATTCTGCAAGATATTTTTTTATGTTTTTTATCGGGTTTGAAAATTTCATGAATCTGTAAGCGGTGAGGCTAATTTATAAAGCATGACAAGGCATACGCCTATTAAAAGATAATTTGAAAATGCTATGATAGCCTGCAAGCCTTGAGGGACACCTGAGGTCGGCGTTCTTAGGCTAAGCATACGTTTGAAAAACTCTCCTATTTCAGAGCTTGAGGGATTTCCTTCTGATGTTGTTGAGAAATTAAAACCGCTGATATTTCCTATAGAATAATTTTCATTGATGCTTTGTGTCTGTAGTTCCCCAAGAGCATCATCAGAAGCTATAACTGTAAGAAAACTACCTAATAAAAACCAGTATATGACGATTATCGCCAAGATTATTATATTTTTCATTTTGCATTTTTTAATCTGATAAGATTATCTTACCGACAAAGACCGTGACACCGAGAGCAAGGAATCCGAGCACAATCGGAATCCATAAAGGCAATAATTTTATATATACAAAAAATATCATGAGCATTAATTCACCGAATACGACAACAAACGCCGCCGCTGCTAAATGGCCGCTTGCAACCTTTAACATCGTCGCAAGGAGCACAAGGCCGACTGCCATCATGATTAATAGAGCGGCTATTGCTTTTGATGTTGCGCTAAAAAGGCCAAAAGTATTCCATAAATCGTCAATATTTTCCGAAAAATCTGTCACGCCCCCGACTGTCTCCTCTACAAAACTTGTATTTTCAGGCGGGATATATAACGGTATTATAAAAAAATCTGTCGTATCTGTTAAAGTGTCTGTGCCTACATACATAAAATAATCGTCTATTGTGAGATTTGATTCCTCGTCAGTTTTCACTATAGACGGATAAAAAACACTATCACACGCGCTATAAACAGGCATATCTACTGAGTTAGACCCAAATCTAAACTGAACAGTAGAATAACCTTTTGAAGTATTAAACCTATAACCTGTTTTATTTATGTGTGTGAATTGTGTGATAGCCTTAATGTCGTATGTTAAAGCGGTATCAATATCAAGCACAAAAGGTTGGAAATCGTTTAATGTCATATTGAATACATTGACATCTGTTTGGTCTTGACTTCCGTTTATTCTTAAAATCCAGCATAAATCATCTTCTATATCAAAAACCTTAAAATCGATAAGGTTTGCTTTTCCTGATTCATTTGAAATTTTTATACTAAATTCATTACTGAATACGGGTGCATAAAGCGAGAATATTGTCGTTTCGCTTGCTGATGTTCTATAAGTTACGGGGAATCTTTCAATCTCATGAGACAACGCTTTCGGCTCTGTCCCGTTCCATTTAACCTCATTGTTTACAGGTGAGAATACGGTATTTATAGAGGAATCCTGATTAAACATTATCCAATCATGGTCATTTAATGATTCACCATAATTAAACTCATCACAGAACAAAAGAGGAAAATCACAATCAGGCGGTTGTGTTGTAGTCTCATTTGAAAGGGTCGCACCACAAGCCAAAAAATTATCTATACCACCGTAAACATTATTACCCGCAAAATTGACATAAGCTATATCAATCATTGTAAGCGGTGCAAGATGAAGATTGCCCTGAACCATGTCAAGCATAACAACGCCATCCTCATAAACACTTATCAGACCTGTCTCAAAATTTGATACCCATTTAAAATGTGCTTTTCGCCATCCGCTATTTGGATAAGTGACGATTGCCTGCTCCATGTCATTAAAACTTCTTGCCATGACAGAGCTTGCATTATCAATCGCATCCCTTAAAAATTCCAAGACAAGACCATTATAAAGATATTTGCTCGTATATCCGATTTGATGGTCATTGGCAGCAAACATTCCGACAATGACATTTTTAGCTCTTGGGTCTGTATCGTTATAAATCCACCCGTCCCATTCCATCAGAAAATATGTGCTGTTTGTCGCGTTCATATTTGTGGATAGATTAAGATATGTATAAGAGGGGTATTGCGTGCATCCTGCGGTTGAGCCGTTAGTTCCAAAATAACCACCGCCGCCATAAATAGATGGTGTGATAGGTGTGCCATTCCCGCCGCATGCAACATTGACATGATTCCACCCATGAAGTTCAAAACTGTCAGAATATTCAAAAGTATCGTTTATTATGATGAGATCTGAATCGCACACAGTCTCATTATAATTATCAGAATAAGCAAAAGGTATGATTAATAAAAATAAAAAAAGAAAAAAAAGTTTGTTCATCCTAACTTCACCTTGCCTTTCAAAATCATAATAAGCAGCATCACAAATAGTGAAATCATCAGTATGACCAATACAACACCTGTTGGCGCGAAAAGGCCTTCAAGCGGTAGGTCTTGCTGAGATGCTTTTGCAATAATTACACTGTTTGATGCGTTTTCGCAATTTTCAGATGTGTAATTAAATACATAAGCCGCCCCTGCGGGTTCACTAAATAGACTACAGTTATTATTTCCTTGTGTTAAGGCTCTTGAGCTATCTCTTAATGTTATTGCCATACCCCCTAAAAGCGAAAGTATAACGACTAAACCTATGACTACACCCAAGATTGGCATTAAGATTGTTTTAGCGTCTGCCATTTTTTATTAAAGTGGCGTGTTTATTTTCCTTTAAACATCTTGAACGCAAGCCCAATCATGCCAACAAATAAAGCTATCATGAAAATGACGAGCAAAACTCCTGAACTTGCAAAAAGTGTCGCAAGTGGAAGGCCTGACGCTGTCATATTATTTGCGCTTGCAATCATAGTCGGAGCAAGATTTGCAACAGTGTAAAATACAGCAACAAAACCTACAACTATAAGAACAACGCCCATGACTAACTTTTGGACATCTACCATTAAATATTCACCCCCAAACAAAGCTTTTAGAGTATATTATATATAAATATTTGTATCTTAGAGAATATATTAATCATTTTCCATCAATATATCTGTAGACAAAAGAAACCTGTTTATATATGATTTTCGCCAATCCCTCATAACTCTCGCTCTTTTATAGTCGATGCCTAAATATCTTAATAGATTATATTGAAATTTTCGCGCCTCGTTTGTTGGTCTGCTCTCAATAAACCAAGTTTGTCTCATGTTTTGACCATTATCGGCTCTGAATCCTGCAATCTCTCCTTGTTGAACTTTTCAGGCCAAACCCTTTTTGAATCCTCAACATCTATAAGTTTTGAAAAATCTATAATCTCGTTATATTTTAACCCCCGTCTGTTTGCCTCTTTGAATTTTACAAATCTTGTGACCTTTGCGGTCTTTGTCATGAGAATATTCATAAAATCTGCTTTTGTCATTCTTGAAAGACCCTTGCATTTTATGATGTCATTCACCATATACATCTTAGGTTTGACAAGCACCCCTGACTTTATAGAAAACTCTTTTTTTAGCTCGCCAAGCTCAAGACTTTCCTCATAATTTTTGCTTGTCATTAGGCTGTCTGTATCATAATAATATATAGAATTAAAATTTTTTGACATAAGATTATATAAGACATCGCGCGCGTAAGCTGTCGTATATATTGAAAATATGGGATTGACAAATCTTGGAATGTTGCCTATTTTTTTATTGAACACCATAAAATTACCTGTCTGAAAAAAATTGATAGAATTATTTATCATGTTCATGGTAACGTTATCCATATGAACTATCTCCTGTTTATTATCTATCCTTTGACCGAATTTTCCATAAAGCGAATTTAACATCAATTTATATAACTGCTCCATAGGATTATTTTCTGCTTTGTATTCCTTCCTTTTATTGAATAATTCCCTTACATACTTGTCAAAGAATTTTTTTGTCTTTGTATACATGACAGCGCTATGTATTTTTTCAATCCTGTAACCCAAAAGAACAGCGCGTCTTAATTCAAAAAATGTATAATGACCGCGCATAACGCCATAAGGAAATATGAGCTTTTTCTGTTTTGCAGCGTCTAAAAACCTGTATGGAAGATAAGGTATATACATCTTTGGCGCATTGACTGTCACATCTGCAAGACCTTCATAATCAAATATATTTTGTCTTGAAACTTTATCAGTTTTTATCAGTGAGGCAGGGTCAGGGTATTCTCTTACCATGACTGACGGATATAAGGAATTTACATCAAAATAATGGAGATTTTTTACAAAACCCCGCTTTATTATCTCTGTCCTGCCGCCATAATACCCTTTATACATATACATCAATATATCTTTTTCAGGTTGTATGACAGGTTTTTCTAAAAACCGCCGTCTGTATAAATCTATAGCTGTTGATGGTGCAGTTATGCGCAGTTTTGCACCAATTCTTGTGAATCCTAACTGCAAAAATTTTATAGCCCTGTAAGTTATAAATGAATCGTTGAGGTTATATCTTACAAGCTCTTTTCTTTCACTCTCTCCTTTTGGCTGCCTTTTAAAACAATTAGGCTTTGGGAGTTTTGGTATTTTAAGAAACGCTCCCCACTGTTCGACAGACCATTTTAAAAAGCTCATGGTGTCGATAAAACGTAATTTCCTGTATTTGTCTATATATACTTTTACATATATCATCGACGACCCGCGCAGCACAGGAAAAAACTTGTTAAACATGTCAGTATCTTCAAGCGCTCCAAGTATGTCAAAACCGAGATTTGTCGCAGTTATAAACCCGTGTCTAAAATATTTTAGTTTTGTCTTTAAGAATTTTATAAAATCGTCTTTGTCCCAAAACACCGCTTTTATATTATCATCGCCGACGATACTGCACATGACAAATTTATTTTTATTTCCTTTTGTTTCTATGTCAAACCCCCATAATTTTCTTGGTTTTGGCATATTACCCGTCAGGGGCATCATCATGTTTATATTCATAAGAATTTAGACCCTTTTTTAAGCCAATAGTTAAAAGTTACTTTTATCACCGTGACCCTGTCAGGTGAAAAATTTACTTTTGCTATTGCACGCCTAAAGCATAGGTCATAACCTCTTTTATATTCTTTT
>Ga0114919_10005604_pt1 | contig 10022 bp, 10 predicted proteins | sample BlataG_FD_88682 | JGI IMG/M metagenome (GOLD analysis project Ga0114919, IMG submission 88682) | Deep subsurface microbial communities from Black Sea to uncover new lineages of life (NeLLi) - Black_00105 metaG | ecosystem: Environmental > Aquatic > Marine > Oceanic > Sediment | place: Atlantic... | reverse complement strand
GTTAATATCTGATATTAGCGAATACCTTTCAACTAAATATAATATACTTGAATCTACTATTCAAACTGTTTGTAGTGAGAATCTATTATCATGCAATTTTTAGATTTAGGAAGTCAAATTTCGATCATTTATCTTTCATTTACATCCAAGAAGCGACTTTGGGAGTTTGCGCTAAGATATCAACAAGATCGTCATAGGTAATGCATGTAATTCTAGGATCGACTGTATTTTGTTCAATTCCTCGCGCCAATAGATCTGGTAAAAGTGCAAATACTGATACTTGGAGGTTTAACAACTTATCTAATAAGCGGGGCATTGTACCACTTATTGATGTTCCTACTACCCCATCGTGAAGTAGTACGATTGCAATGCTAACATTGTTTTTAATCTGTTCACTTACAATCCCTAACAAGTTGTCTAGATACATCTGTTTTCTAGTGCTGAAACCATATAAATACACAATTTCTTTATCATTTTCCATTATAATCACTTTTCAAATCAATACCGGTATGTTACATCTGCTTCAAAGATAATTTTTGAGATTTCTTGTATATTTGCTACCTTTACATTGTCATATCCTATTAAGTCTGAACCTTTTATGCCAGCAATTTCTAAAGCAGAATCTAGAGCGTACACTTCTAAATCAGAAAGTTCCATTAACCTAAATATATTCGTAGGGGCTTCTCTATTTACTTTTTCGGGATCAAAATTCTTAGATAAAAAGTAAACTGAATCACCCATAAAGATTATCTTACAATCGTCTAGATCCCCTACTGCCGTAATTCCTGCACCCATGCGGATCGCTTCAACAGCAGAGTTCTTACCAATAGGAGAATCCTCACATAAAATTACTACTGATTTAACCATATAATCATCCTCCAGGACCAAAAACTATTACTCTATCTGATTCTGCCATCCACTCTGATAAGCCTCCTAAGCCTACTTGACATGCTTTTTCAATTAACTCCTCAACTTTTAGACCAGTAAAGTTCATCCATGTACTACAAGCAGATAAATTCATCTCATTCTCATTGACAAAAGTTTCAAGTCGTTTAGGTAAATTCCTCATTGATGAGCTTAAGTTTAATTCCCGTTTCGCGCTATAGACGCCACTACCATAAAAAAAAATACCTAATATTTTATGACCTTTTTTTAGGATCGCCTGTCCTAAGTTAAGCATCGTGTCTAACGCTTCGAATTTATAAGGCTCAGCACACACAACAAAGGTAAACACAACCATATTAACAAAATAAATTTTTTTTAAATAAATAGTTAATGCTAATAGTTACATCAAAAATAAAAAAAAAAGATTTTTTTAATCTCTAGAGTTATCTTGATTTTCATTAATCAAGCGATTTTTGAAAATTAATAGAAGAGCTAATAAACCAGCAGCGAGTAATGCTCCTATTAGATAATCAAGCGTCTTCGTTCGAATAATCTGTGTTGGAATGTTGATCGTTATAATTGTTAAAGCTGCAACTAATGCTAACCACCATCCATTCTCCTTACGCTCTGCCATCAGAGGGATGGAACCAAAAAGCATAAGAACTGCAATCCAATTCACCTCACCGGAAAGAGTTAAAATCCACCATTCTAAACCCGCGAAACCAGGTTGGCCCGGTCTTGTAAGCAACATTCTTTGTGCTCCAATACCTATAACAAACGCATGTGTAGCCAACATGCCGATAAATGTATAAGTAATTAGGTTCACTATTTTTTCAAGAAGATTACCGTGTTTATGAAATATTAATACGCTCCAGAAACCCAGCAATCCAACAAACGAGATTATCATAGGAATCGGAAAACCCCCTACGAAACTTATGTAAGGGAGAAACATAAACATTCCACTCACAGATGGTACAGCATACGCAGTTAATTCCACCTTCATAGTCCATTCCTTACCTTTATAGATTGATGGAACAATTGTTAATAGAACAATTCCCGCCACATATCCTATAGCCCGCCACAAAGGATAAAATAAGGAGAAAAGTGTAATTCCACTACTAAACTGAGGCCCTGCAGCTTGAAGCGCGGCTAAGAGGGGCTCCAGAGAGATCTGTACTAGAATAGGCGCGACAATGAGCATGAAGAGACCAACAGTAACTGCGAAGATACATTTAATCAAATTAGTCTTATTCATTTATTTACCACCATATAATTTGTTTTTATGAGTTATATTGTGTGTGTTATTTACGTTAAGGAAGTAAATAAATATGTTACTTTACCCGTAAAGTTAATTTTGTTGAAAGAAATTCATTTTAGATAAAAGGTGCAAATAAACGATATACTCATAAGAATTTAAATCTTATAAAGATCTCTTAGTAAATTATTTATATATCGCTTTTTTTTCATAAATTTTAACGATTTATAAGAAAAATCTTATGTTAAGTAAGATCTCTTTTTTTATATTAGATAAGCCTAATATTTAAATCTTAAATCTACTTTTATACTCATAGGAAACATACATAAAACACATAATATGGTGATTATATAATGATTAATCAATTAATACTTGACTTATCAATCCCTTTATTTTTAGCGTTAAGAGAAGGATTAGAAGCAGTTTTAGTCGTTGTAATAATTTTGTTATACTTAAAGAAGACTAACCAAAAGATTTATTATAAGTTTGTGTATATAGGGATTGTTTTGGCAACAATTGCGAGTATTGCGTTTGCTTTTATTTTCTCAATAGCATCTGGAGGATTTACGGGTATAAGTGAACAGTTATTTGAGGGAATAACTTTTATCATATCAGGAATTTTCATTTTAACATTAGTTTTATGGGTTAGCAAGGAAGGTCCAAAGATGAGAGAAAATCTCGAAGGAAAAGTGGGGGATTCGATCAAAACTCAAAAGGTATTTTCGATATCGATTACTACGTTTATTATTATAATTAGAGAAGGAGTAGAATTAGTTCTGCTAACAACAGGTTCCGCATATATAGGTTCCTTAAATCAAATTAGCGTTATATTAGGTTCTATCATTGGGTTAGCGATTTCGATTCTCATAGGACTTTTAATTTTCTATGGTATAAGATCAATAAACTTGAGAATATTTTTCAAAATAACAAATGTGATGCTAATTTTATTCGCTGCTGGCTTAATAACATATGGAATTCACGAATTTATTGAAGCAGGAATAATTCCCCCGATTATTGATGAAGTATGGAATATTAAGCATATCTTACCAGAAAGCTTTCCCGATGGGAATCCAACAACGCCCGAATTTTTAGAAATTATCGGAGCATTGCTAAAGGCTCTATTTGGGTATAATGCTAATCCTGCTTTGCTAGAAGTAATTATATACCCGGTGCTATTAGTCTCTATCGGCTTGATTTCCTTGTTAATATGGAGACGAAACAATACCTAAATTTTTTTTATTTCATTATTCCAGATTTGAAAAAATAGACTTAAACTATTATTTCGAAAAGACTTACGCGTTTATCAACTAAATCCTTGGATTTTTTAATAAAATTTTTCTCTTGCAACTTTTTAAGAGCGTAGGCGGTTGTTCGTTTAGGAAGAAGCGTTTTTGATATAATTTCTTGTTGTTTCAACGGACCTCTTTGTTTCAATAAATATAAAATAAATTTACTCGATGGAGATAATGAAAATAAGTCTGCTTTTTGTTCATAATCCATAATGAAGTATTTATCCTCTACAATCATGTAACCACCTATATTAAAATTATTTTGATGTTTATTATTTTGTTCAATTTATAATAAAGTTTATGTATATTTAAGATTATCGGGAATTGATTAATTTAATTTTCGGAATAAGGCTGTGTTTCAAATAGCTACAATTTTGAAAAAAAAGTTTCAAATTTAAACTTTCAAAATTTATCGGATATCATTAGAGAGGAGAGACATTAAATTAAAAAATGGGTCTATTTATGGTTTCTAAATCAATCTTCTCATAATTATGCAAAAATTGCAACATATCTTTATAATATTTTACGTAAATACTATTCTTCAAATAAAGAAGAATTTGAATTCAAATTGATTTTGACTTCGCCCTTAGCATTATTTGAAATAATCTAATTTCTTGGGATATTTTGTTTGAATTTTTTCTTCTTTCCCTCTTTTTATTAACTCTCGCTTTCTTAAAATCATATAGCTACTCGAATTTCACATAATAAGTTAAAAAGGGGTAGATCTCTTAAAATTAAGTAAAAAATAGAATTTTTATGCCAATAATCGTGGTGATTTACTGATAAAATTCGCAATCGTTAAGGAGTTGAGATATATCCATTACTTTTATTGGAGAATTATCTTCATTGGCTACTTGAAATAAATTATTCTTACAAAACACGCATGAACTGACTAAAACCTCTGCATTGGTTTCTAAGGCTTCCTTCAATCTATCTTCACGTATTCTTACCATACAAGTACGGGTTTCGGCTATCCTATCTCTTCCAATTTCGCCAGCGACATCTCCATACAACGCTTTAACTCCGCCTCCTGCTCCACAACACCAGGACATGTCCCTATTATGTTTCATTTCAAATAATTTTACACCCTCAATCATTTGAATCAATTCTCTTGGTTCCTCATAAACATTGCAATATCTCCCTAAATGACATGGGTCGTGATAAGTAATCAATAAAGGATTATCTTTGGATCGTTTGGTATATCTGATCTTTAAATTTTTCTCCTTTACCATTCTCAGGGCATATTGCGTCAAATGGAAAAGATCGAAACCTAGGTTTCCACCCGCATATTTAGTGTATTCTAATGTAAAAGTGGAAAAACATCCTGAACATGAAAAGACAACTTCAGTAACACCACTATTTCGAATCATTTCATAGTTATGCTTAACGAGAGCTAAAGCCTCATCTTCTAAGCCTGTACGAAATAATACCGATCCACAGCATCTTTCCTCTGGAAAAACCACAAATTCAATTCCCAGTTTTCCTAAAACTTCACTTGTTGCATTAACCAGTTCTTTATTTCGGTAAGCAGACGTACAACCAACAAAATAACCTACTTTACGGGGCTTTTCTTTCCTTGCGTTTTGATCCTCAACTGCAAGTGTGTCCTCAATCGCTGCAAGTTCTTTTTTTGCTCGTTCATAAGCTTTTTTTCCATCTTCAGAACCCTCACACCAATTAAATCTATCAGTATGTTGTTCAAGAAATGGATTATTGTTACTAAGGATTGATTTTCGAAGGCCTTTTAATTTCTCAGGCATGGCACCTTTTTTAACAACGGACTTACGTAAATTTTGAAACACTTCAAGCGTATTTATTCCCACAGGACAGACTACTTTGCAATTACCACAGAGCATACAGCGGTAAACAGAGGGGATTATATCTTCTTTATCAAATTTTATATCCTTACGGTCTAATGCTTTGATAATTCTATTCCGTCCACCAGCATAATCAGTTTCTGACCAGGAAGTATTATAAACTTTGCAAACGTGACGACAATACCCACAATGAGTACAGCGTTCATAACCGAATTTTTCTTCTTTTTCCTTTGTTTTTGGTTCAATTAAATTCGCTTTAGAAGGAGAGACTAAACCAGCAACCGGTGGACCTGTTGTAACTACATCTCGTATATCCTTTTTATCTTTACCTTCACTCATATTTTTATCCTCTGTTCTATTTATTATTTACCAACTTCAAGATGTGGTTTTATGTAATTAATTTTAATTGTTATATTTTATTTGACTTATTTTTTTTTAAAAGAGATTTTATACAGTAATTTTGCTGTGTTAAAAAGGAGCGAAATTCTCCATAGTTTCATTCTAGCTTTAATTATACGATAAGAGTTAAACATATCTTTGGGATCTAATTTATCTTTCAATACTTTTCTCTCTTTTACAACTTCTCGTTTGTATTTTCGCAAATAAAAAGTATTAACAATCCCTATTGTGTAGAGGCTATCTCCTTGTTTAAATGCTTTCATGGACAAATCGTGCAAAAATGCCTTAACAGTAAAAAATTCGATAGGTCTAGTAATATCTGAGAGCCCAAATATTTTTACTCGGCTCCAACCTTCTTCCCCAGAAATCGTATAAGCTGCAATAGGAAACTTATAGTTACCAGCTCTTTTTACATAACTCTCGTAAAAGGATAATAATCTATCATTTGAAATCCAATATTCCTGAAAGATGATATTTCTGCTCGTTCTTCCAATAGCTACTTCAGCATCGCTAATATCACGCCACTTTTCTTTTAGATAAGATTTATCTACCCCAACGCCATTTGAATTTAGAGCTATTTCTTCGGAAACCGAAACACTTTTAAAAGTTACTTCCGGATCATCGTAAAAAACAGCCCAAACTAACCATTCTTGGCTTGGAAAATTGATGTGTGAATATCGTTCGAACTGTCGTTCTGATATTGAAAGGAAAAATGGTTTATCTGGTACTTTACTCATTAAGGCTTTATAATAATTAATAGCATCTTCAAGAGAAGAAAATCCATATCCTATAATCTCTAACGAAGTTTTTAAATTTGTAATAGATAATTCTATTTCTGAAACTGCACCATATATACCATAGGTTCCGGCAATATCATCAAGCGATATTTCTCCTTTAGAATCCCTTGATATATACTCAATTTTGCCATTTGGAAGAACTAAAGTTAACGAGATAATCGAATCAGCCATTGTACCATATTTTAGTACACCAATTCCTGCTTTACCTGGCGTTGCAAGAAACCCACCTACACAAGATGTTTTAAAGCTAGTTGGATAAGCCTTAGGTGCTAATCCGTAATCTGAGAGCTTCTCAATTAGATTTAACCAAGAAATTCCGGCCCCAACTCTAACCGTCATTTTCTCAGGATCAATATGTTCAACTTTATTTATCCGACGCATATCAATTATCACTCCTCCTTTGGAAGGAGTTGCTGAGGAAAAGCACGATGTACCTGCAGCTCTTATTGTTATAGGTAGTGAGCGCTCCCAACACTTCTCTATTAACTGCGATAGGCTCTCCGTGTCAGCAGGTCGAACAATGATACTTGCGAGATAATTTTTTTTAAATTTATAATGATAAGAGGGTAAAGAGGTAAGATCCGCAGAAGCAGACTCTAGCTCGTATTTATTAGTACTTACATGGTATGGGGAAATAAATTCTTTAACAATTTCCTCGAAATTACGCTTTTTTCCCCCTTTTTTTACTTTTTCTTGGGTTTGGGTCAACTTCCCGTTCATTTTTTTCTTAACTATTGTCTCATTCATTTTTTTTACACTTCAATTTAAAATAAAGGAACTAATATAAAACCTAAAAAGAATGCTGTCCACCAGCAAACTAAAGTAATGTATCCCGTAAGTTTGGCGTATTTACGCTCAGCAGCTATACCAAACAACATACTAAGAAGCCCTGTAAATAATCCAACCGCTCCTAAAATGATATGACTTACATGAATGCCGAAGGGCTCAAATGAAAACAAAACATTTAGATCAAAACCAAGGTTAAGGTTAATCAAAGAAACAGCGTTGATTAGCGTAAGTATCCAGGAAGCTCCGCTAAATATCCCGTGGACTTTCACAAATTTATTTTCGTTTATTAATACGAGAATAGTACCAAGGCTCAATAGTATTAAAGCAGATAAACCAATGAGCAATCCAAAGTGATCAAATATTTCGATCTCAGGTTCAGGAGGAGCTACACCTCCAACACTAAAACCGATTGATACATAATCAAAATCAGGTTGTCCGCTGGAATCGTCTCCAGCTAGAATGAAAAGATAGTAAAAACCGTCTGTTTCAGGGATCGTAATGTTAAAAGTAATAATCATGGCGTTTAAACTCAGATCTTTATCTGCTCCAGAGTCATCCAATATTTTATCGGTAGTAGGAAGAATCGCTAATTGATTATTATGCATTATATCTGTGGTTTCGTTAGGAGCTTGAACAAATAAGTTGTTTCCAGTAGCAGTTATATTAAAAATAATGACATCTGAGGGATTTACCGAATTTGTACTATTTATATTAGCAGAAATTGTATATCCCCCCGGGATAGTATGACAACCTGCATGATCTGATCCATAGGTTGGCCAAGCATTTCCATTCATGACCAGTAGCAATAATGGTAAACCAATAATTGTGATAAACAAAATGAGAATTTTTTTCTTCATTATCTTTACATCGAATTGTTATAATCTTAATAGGTGTTGTAAAACAAATAAAGCTTTTATTTAGAAATTATAAGTGAATTTTAAAGTTTGATGCGAAAATTGCACACATTTCTCATAAAATACTTGCTGATGAAAGAGTATGGTTCTAGTTTATGAATTTTTATAACAATCTTTTTTAATCCTAGTTATTTCATTCATTTATTATGAAAATTGATCACTTTTCACTTAAGAAGATATTACTAATTGATTTGATAGTGATCTTAAGTATTGCTATTGTTATTCCTCTCGTATTAGATTTATTTGGGCTAAATATCAAGATAATAGCCATTTCCTTTATAGGGAATTTTCTAATCATTTCTACGATCATTATTACTATTGTCGATCTCTTTTATCTTCTAAGATTTAGACGAAATATTTACCTTTTAGCTTCGCTAAGTATGAGTTTTACGATTTCTTTATTTTTACTTTTAGAATATTGTTTTCTAAATGACTATTATGATTTTATCTATGTCTGGAGTTATAGTAAATCTACCCTCCCTATTATTTACAAGATGGTAGCGATTTGGGCTGGTGAAGCCGGTTCTATCATGACTTGGATGTTATTTAATTCTATCATTATTTTCTTTTACAGGCTCAAGAATCAGATAAAGGATGACATTATTTTTATAATATCAGTTATAATTTCTTTACTAATTTCATCCATATTTTTGGTTATTTTATTTTCTTATGAACCTTTTCAAATTCAGACTCCTTTTATATTTCCTAACGGATTAGGTTTGAATCCGCTTTTAATATCTCCATTTATGATTTGGCATCCATTATTTACATTTATAGCTTACGCCATTTTCTTAATTCCCTTTACTATTTCAATTATTGAAATTATTAAGCCAAATTTTTCTCTGGAAAATCCTTACCAAAAATCCTTTTATGATTTTTGTATAAAGTTTGGTTGGTTAGTATTGACCGTAAGTATTGGATTGGGCGCATATTGGGCAAAAATAGCACTTAATTGGGGTAGATACTGGGGCTGGGATCCTGTGGAGACCGTTTCTCTTGTCCCTTGGTTTTTAAGTACAGCATACTTTCATACTAGGACTTTTAAAAAGAAAAACAGTAGATTGGTCAAAATCAACATAATTTCGATATTTTTATCTATAGTTTTTTCCACTTTAATAACGCGTGGAGGAGGTTTGACTTCTTTACATGCCTTCACGGGGGAAAATAATTTAGTAACTTGGACTTTAATCGTTGGCTCAGCATTAATTATTTTCGCGCTATATGTTATATATAATAGTTTAAATTCTTTATCTGAAGAATATAAAAAAACGAGACTCTTATTAGATTATTTAAGTTACATATTTTTATTTATGTTAGCTTTTGTTTGCATCTTTGGTCTTTTTATCACTCCTCTGTCAGTTTTTCTCTCTACCTTCTTTAGTTTTAATATAATATTCGTAGGAACAGATTTTTTTATTCTGACAACATTAATATTAGCTTCTGGATTAGCTCTTACACTAATATTTTGCTCACTATATGGTATATATAAATTAAAATGGATTGCTGTAGCATTAATAATAGGCGTGGTATTTCAATCCGTTATTTCTTTAGTAATATTCCTTTTTTCGAACATTTGGATAAATCCGCTGATTGCCGTATTCATACTGACATTACTGACTTCAATTTTAAAATTAATAAAAGATTTTGATAGTAGTAAGGGGATAAAGCACTTTTTTAGAATTAACTCAAAAACTTACGTTCATATAGGGTTATCGTTAATCTTAATTGGAACGCTAATTGATCCAGAAACCTGGTTTTTTCAAGACATTTTCTTTATCTCAGGATTTTTATTTTTAGTGAGTGGAATAATTCCCTCCATACTTATTCTATTAATTCTTAAGAGAAACAAAGAGTAATGTAATATAATAAATTAAACT
>Ga0114919_10005603_pt1 | contig 10023 bp, 9 predicted proteins | sample BlataG_FD_88682 | JGI IMG/M metagenome (GOLD analysis project Ga0114919, IMG submission 88682) | Deep subsurface microbial communities from Black Sea to uncover new lineages of life (NeLLi) - Black_00105 metaG | ecosystem: Environmental > Aquatic > Marine > Oceanic > Sediment | place: Atlantic... | reverse complement strand
TTTCTTTTTATATAATCCTTCAAATCTTCTATTAATAATTCAGTATTGTATTCGGGCCAATATTCATCGCGAAATTTAAACTCTGCGTAGGAAGAATCCCACAGAAGAAATCCAGAGATCCTACCACCATCCTCCATACCACAACGAATAATATAATCAACCTCAGGAGACTTTTTGGTATATAAATAATTCTTTACTAATTTGCGGTCAATTTTTTCAGGATCAACTTTATCATTTATAATTTTCTTAACAGCATCAACGATTTCTGATTGACCATCATACATAATTAATACATTTACCACTGGTCCGTCAAAATCTTTAGTATATTCAATGAGTTCGTCTATTTTATCTCTTACATCTTTAGGCAATAATTCTATACGACCTAGAACCCTAAATTTTACTTTGCTTTCTGTGACGATTGTCTCCTTCTTGATGGTGTCAACGGCAATCTTTAATAATTTGTGGATGTATTCCAGCTCATCTTTCGGGCGTTTCATAGCATTTTCAAGAGATAATGCATATAAACTTAAATATTTAATTCCCGCATGAAAGCATGCCAAGAGCATTTTCTTTACTACTTCATACCCCCGATAATGACCTACATTTCTGTGAACACCATTCTTTTGACTCCAGCGTCTATTTCCATCTGGTATAAAGCCAATATGAATTGGAAGCTTATCTTTATAATTATTTTGTAATTCTATTAGCCGTTCTTTATGCTCAGCATCAATCTTAGTTATGCCGTTGTCAGATGATCTATTTTTTGATTTTTCCAATTATTATCCCTTGTTAATATAGAAAATACTATTTTTAATTATAATACTGATAACAATATGAATTTTGTTATAAGAATAAATAAATATTTATATTTAATTTATACCAATTTTTTTTTTATAAACCACTCATTATTTTTTATAAACCAGAAAAAACTTATTAAATTAATCAAAATCAAATATGTGTAATGGAAAATCAAAAAATATTTAAATATTGTTAAAATTATATCTGAAGAAGGTATAAAACGAGAGCGAATTAACATTAGAAACCTATTTAATTAAAGAACCATTTAATTGAATTAAAAAATTCAAATTTGGTTTTTTCATCCTTTTTTACCTATTAATAAAAGGAAAAACTATAAATTTGGATGTGAGTTAATACAAAGTTAAAAGAAATTTAAATTAAAATCTTTTTAAACTAATAAAAGTGTTCAATATTGATTTCCGATAATTATCTCTTCACAAACATAGGTATAGATTCATTTGGTTTTCATGCTCCGAGATTTTTTGTGGATCTTGAAGAACTTGCTACGAGTAGGAATATCGATCCAAATAAGTATCGAAAAGGTTTACTATTGAAAGAAATGCGTCTTCCAGATCATGACGAAGATATTATCTCGATGGGGCTAAAAGCAGGCCATAGTGCTCTAATTAGAGGTCAAATATCTCCCAAAGAGATTGATGCTGTTTTTGTAGGTACGGAAACGGTCACATATGCTGTTAAATCAGTATCTAACATCTTTGCAGAATTGCTTGGGTGTTCACCAAATTCCATTACTCAGGATGTCTATAATGCTTGTGCTGCTGGGACTCTTGCTATTCTGAATGCTCTTGCTCTAATAGAAAAAGATGTTATAAAAAAAGCACTGGTTATAAATGCCGATATATCTTCTTATGAATTGGGCTCACCTGGCGAAGCAACTCAAGGTTCAGGAGCAGCAGCATTTATAATTTCAAAGAAACCGAGAGTCGCAGCATTCAGTACAAAATTCGGAAAGGTTTCTGGTAATGTTAACGACTTTTTCAGACCTGCTGATGATATCAATGCTCAAGTTCCTAACGGAAAATATTCTGTTGAAGCTTACCTTAATTTTCAATTAGCTGCCTATGATGATCTAGTTAAAAATATTGGAAATTTTTATGCGGATTATTACACATTTCATGCTCCATATTCGAAACTCCCTTTAAAAATTATGCAAGATATAATCGAGAAGCGTTGGATGCATGATATTAGAGATGCTCCTAATATTGATAGTGATAAGGTTAAATCATCCATATTTCAAAAGTTAGATTCATTTCTTCACAATATTAGTGTCGTTCCAGAATATCTCTATTGGAAATTGAAAGAAAAAGGTTTGGAAAGTTCAAAAATAGAGCGATTTTCTAATTGGTTAATTTCAGGGTTTAAAGGTAGAGTCCTTCCACAATTACATGTCCCAATGCACTTTGGAAACATGTATTCTGCGGCTATATGGGCTCAAATCATATATATCCTTGAAAACTATGCTCAAGTTAATGATACGATTTATTTTGGATCTTATGGCTCGGGTGCTACATGTATTTCCGGATTGTTAAAAGTTCGACGTCAATTTAAAAGTATTGTAGAAAGAGGTCAAAAAATTGAAGACTACATTAATTTTAAGATGAAAAAGAGCATTAATGAATATGAGGTTATGAAAACGGGGATTAATAAGCCAGAGATTCATGTCGGGCGAATTAAGGAACATGAATTAAATCTTGATAGAAGTTTTACTCTACATTTTTGTGATAATGGGTGTATCATTCCAAACATTCCTGGATTAGATTATTGTCCTAAAGGCCACTCAGGATTTCACCTAAAGGAATTTCCCCTTTATGCCATTTTAGAATCAACGCCTACTACTATAGATTTTAACGATCTTAGTTATCTACGGAAAAATCTCGTTAGAGTTGCCCCTTATGCTAGAAAAGCTGATGTTTTAGAGTATGAACTCAGACGAGTTGGATCAGATAATGAAAAAGATGGCAAAGTGATTGGTTTTTTAAATTGGTCTCCAATCTATGTTCCTGTAAATACAATTTATTGAAATCAGAATAAAATAAAGAAATGCTAAATTCTATTTCAAATGATTTTATTGTTCTTTTGTATAAAGATCACGATAATATAACAGATTCTATTCTTAAACGTGCTTATGAAATTATAGTTCTTCAGAAAGATGGTAATGCAATAAGCGATTCTGGTGAAGCATTTACTCTTGCTCTCTCCAGATGTAAAAAAATTAGAAAATGATATTGAACATTAATAAATTATTAAAGAGTGAAATATATAATGAAAGAAATCAATTCAAAAATATCCGGATTCTATAAATTATCGATAGAAGAACGTCAGAAACTTTTAACAGAACTTTATGATTTAAAAAAAGAAGAACAGGAATTATTGAAAAATCTCGGTTATTTTACTTCAACACAGCTCGATACAATCATTGAAAATGTAATCGGAAGTTATAATTTGCCAATTGGTATTGCTTGCAATTTCAAGATTAACAATAAAGACTATCTAATCCCAATGGTTATAGAGGAACCTTCTGTCATTGCCGCTGCTTCGAATTCAGCTAAATTTGCTAGAAAGCATGGAGGATTTTTTTCCGACAAAGTAAAATCTGTAATGATATCTCAAATTCAAATTACGCAAGTAAAAGATTTAAAATCTGCCAAAGAGCAACTAATTAGCCATAAAAAAGAGATTCTAGAAAGAGCAAATGAACAAGATCCTGTTTTAAATAAATTGGGGGGTGGAGCATTTGACATTGAAATTAGAGAAATCTCTACAAGAAAAGGTAAAATGTTAATTGTTCATCTATTAGTGGATGTTTTAGATGCAATGGGTGCTAATGTAGTGAATACTATGGCAGAAGCGGTAAGTCCCTATATTGAAAAATTCTCTAAAGGAATTATTTATCTTCGTATCGTATCTAATTTGGCAATCCATCGTACTGTAAAAAGCAGAGCTACTTTCGATAAAGAACTATTAGGTGGAGAAGAAGTTGTTGAGGGGATAATGAATGCTTACGAGTTTGCTCTCGCTGATCCATATAGAGCTACTACACACAATAAGGGTATAATGAATGGAATTATCTCGTTAACTATTGCAACGGGAAATGATACTAGAGCTATCGAAGCTGGAGCTCATGCATATGCTGCTTTAAGTGGACAATATAAACCATTAACAAAATTCGAAATTGATTCAAATGGTAACCTAGTGGGAGAAATTGAAATCCCTCTTGCACTTGGAATTATTGGAGGGATGACAAAGATACACCCGATGGCACGTTTAGCTTTAAAGATATTAAATGTGAAAAATGCTGAAGAATTATGTCAGGTTGCTGCTGCTGTAGGTTTAGCTCAAAATGTGGCTGCATTAAGAGCGTTAGCTTCTGAAGGAATTCAAAAAGGGCATATGGCTCTGCACTCAAAAAATATTGCAAAACTCGCTGGCGTTCCAGATGATTTAATTGATGAAGTTGCTAAAAAATTAGTTGATGCTAATAAAGTTAGAGTTGATTATGCAAAAGAGATTTTAGAAAATATTTTAAAAAAAACCTAGCTTTTTTTTAATTTGGCTTCTAATTTACTAATCAATTCATTATATTCTTCCCATTCTTTTAACAAGAAATTTTTTTCAGCTTCTAAAGTCTCTTTCTCTTCTTTCAATTGTTCTTTTTCTTTTTTCAATAGTTCTTTTTCTGCCTGAAGTTTTTTTATTTCTTCAGCAAGATTTTCCTTTTCTTTCTCTAGATAATCTTTTTCCTCCTTGATACTCTTAAATGTCTTCATTTCTTCAGTGATTTCACCAAGTTTGATTTCAAGCTTGTTTAATAAATCATTGAAGGATTGCAGTTTAAGAAAATCAGTAGCCTTTGCATATTCATATTTTTCATGCATCTCATCGAACAATTCTGGTTTTTTATATAAATCTGGATGATTAAGATAATTATGAAATGCCAAAATCGATTTGCGAATTTGTTCAGGCAAACTCGTTCCATGAGGAGAATGCATCAAAATTGATATATCAGTTTGTAAATCTTTAATTTCTTTTGGATAATCTTGAAACATAAGGTTTTTTGCCTTTCCTTTTGGTGGTTCATATTCATATTTCCCCAATTTTACACTGAGCTGGTCGATTTTACGTATTATATCCTCCATTTTAGTAAATTGACTTTCCTTAGCATTATCATAAAGTTCAATAAGTTCTTCTCCCAATGTTGGCATTTCATGTAGTCTTGGGTGCTCTAAATACCACACTAATGATTCAAGTTGCTTTTCAGTAGTGCTTTGAAGGCCTACCCATTCTTCTCCACTTTTTTCTTTTATTTCCTTTACTATAAGTGAAATTTTTTCCTCCATATTCTCAATATATCTTTAATTTGTTTAAAGGTTTTTTTAAAAGAATATAATTTAATGCATTTATTAACGACTATAAATTTAATAAACTAAAGGGAGTTTCATAAACTCCTCTAAGAAAAACCAATATCGTTGTTAATCTCATCACGATAAATAAATTTTTGAGATGAAATTTATGGGATTTAGAGAATATTTAGATAAAATTGATGAAAAGGGCCTTCTCCGAAAAGTAGATGCTGAAGTATCAACAAAATTGGAGATCTCTGGAATTCTAAAAGAGACAGAGCCAACTCCAGTAATATTTAATAATGTAAAGGAATCTGAATTTCGGCTAATTGGCAATATGATATGTACTAAAAATGTAATTGCGTCATATTTTGGTGTATCTCCCACAGATCTTATTCCAATGCTTTCAAAAGCAATTTCTGAACACTCAGAACCAGAAGTTGTATCGACAGCTCCATGTCAAGAAGTAATTGAATCAAATGTAGATTTAAATAAATTACCAATTTTATTCCATTGCGCCGAAGACGGAGGAAATTATATTAGTTCTGCTGTTGTTATAACAAGGGATCCTGATTATGGACAAAATATGGATTTCCATAGAGCAATGCAGTTTTCTAAAGAAAAATTTGCTACTCGTGTAGTTAGAGGTCGACATTTTCATAAATTTTTAGAAAAAAATGGAGAATTAGATGTTGCTTTTTGTATTGGGAATACTCCTAACATTCTGATTGCTGGAGCCACATCTGTAGATATTGGAGTTGATGAATTACATATTGCAAACGCATTAGAGCCTATTAATGTTGTAAAAGGATATACAGTTGATCTTTTAATTCCGGCAGAAGCCGAGTTTGTCTTAGAAGGACGCGTCTATTTGGAAGAAACGCATTCTGAAGGTCCATTTGTAGATCTTACTGAAACTTATGATATAATAAGAGAAGAGCCTGTTTTCGAAGTTAAGAAAATTACTCATAGAAAGAATGCGATTTGGCAAGCCTTATTACCAGGTGCACTTGAACATAAAATATTAATGGGAATGCCTCGTGAGCCCACAATTTTTAATGAAGTAAATAAGGCAGGTGTTAAGTGCTTAGATGTAAACGTTAATCCTGGTGGATGTTCTTGGTTACATGCAATCGTTCAAATAGACAAAAAATCGGAGGAAGACGGCAAAAGGGCGATTGAAGGAGCATTTACAGGGCATAGTAGTTGTAAACATGTTTTTATTGTTGATAAGGATATAAATATTTATGATCCTCTTTCTGTAGAATGGGCAATGGCAACTCGCTTTCAAGGAGATGTTAGAATGGTTATTAGAGATAAAGAACCAGGAAGTAGTTTGGATCCTAGTGCTGAACCCGGAACAAAAATGACTACAAAAATAGGTTTTGATTTGACTAAACCACTTTTAATCAAAGGAAAGAGTTTTGATATAGCAGAATTTCCAAAAGTGGATATTAATAAATATTAAAAATGTATAAAGTTGATGAAAATGAAATTAACTCAAGAAGAGCAGGATATGCTTGATGGCAAGCATGGAAAGGCCACCAAGAAATCCATGGAGATTTTAGCCACATTAGGTGAAATATTTGATGCTGAATGCATGGTAGATGTTTATGGTGTTCAAATAGCAGGAGTTTCATACGCCAATCTTGGTGAAGCAGGATTGGAATTTTTAAGTGAAATGGCAGAAGATGGTAAAGTTAGAGTTTTAACAACTTTAAATCCCGCTGGAATGGATCGTGAAAATTGGCAAGCATTAGGAATTGACAGAGAATTTGCTAAAAATCAAAATCGAGCTATAGATGCTTTTAGAAAAATGGGAATAATTACTACTTGTTCTTGTACACCATATTTAATTGGTAATACGCCACATTACAGTCAACATATCGCCTGGGCCGAAAGTAGTGCAGTTTGCTATTCTAACTCTGTTATTGGTGCTCGCACTAATCGTGAGGGAGGACCTAGCGCATTAGCAGCAGCCATAACTGGAAAAACACCTTTATATGGATATCATTTGGATAAAAATCGTCATGGTCAAGTATTAATGAAGGTAAATGCACCTGTTAAAGGTACCGATGAATTTGGCGTGTTAGGAAAAATAATTGGTGATAAATTAGTTGAATTAGAAAAAAAAATACCATACATCACGGGAATTCCTTCTGCTACCATTGAAGAGCTCAAGTCATTTTGTGCTTCCGTTGCTACTTATGGTGGAACAGCATTATTCCACATGGAAGGAATAACTCCAGAATATGATAAATACCCTAAACCTAGTGATATTGTGTTTGAGATTAATCAGAATGACCTAGATAATACTCGTGCTGAACTTATTGATAATGATATTGAAATAGACTTTGTTAGTATTGGTTGCCCTCATGCCTCAATTCACGAAATTTCAAAAATCGCTAGCTTATTAGAGGGAAAGAAAGTCAAAAAAGAATTTTGGATTACTACTGCTCGGCCAACAAAAAGAATTGCAGATGAGGCAGGTTATTCTAAAATAATTGAAGATGCTGGAGCAAAATTCGCAGCGGATACTTGCTGTGTTGTAGCTCCAATTAAAGGACGCTTCAAGGGGATAATGGTTGATTCTGCAAAAGCATGTTATTATGGTCGTGCAAAGAATAAATTCAAAGTAAAAATTGGAACAATTGAAGCATGCATTGAGGAGGCGACAAAATGAAATTAGAGGGTAGAAAAATCTATAAAGGAACTGCCGAAGCAGAAGCGATTGTGACCAAAGATGGGATTTCGTTTTATGGGGGTGTTGATCCTGATACTGGAAAGGTTGTTGAGGTTGGTCATGAACTTGAAGGGCAATCAATAACGGGAAAGGTTTTAGTATTTCCAACTGGTAAAGGATCAACAGTTGGTTCGTACACAATATATAGAATGAAGAAAAATAACACGGCTCCAGTAGCAATTGTAAATAAAGAGATTGATACTATCGTGGCAGTGGGTTGTATAATTAGTGAAATTCCTTGTGTAGATAAAATAAATATTAATAATATTAAAACTGGACAAAAAGTATTTGTTAATGGCTCAGAAGGTACTGTGGAAGTGAAATGAATGGGAACTGGAAAAGGATATGGTAAAACGATACTATTCGGAGAACATTTTGTGGTTTTTGGTTTTTCGGCTATGGCATCAGCTTTAGGCTCCTATACAACCGCACATGTTAAAATCGTTGATGGACAAAGCTGGACTATTGATGATCAGAGACCTGCTACGCCTGGCTATAAAAAAAAGAAATATAATGAGAGTATGCAATCAATTAAAAACGTAATCGAGCATCTAAAAATAGATACAGAGAGTCAAAGGCTTGAAATAACTTTTGCTGGAGACTTAATTGCTGCAAGTGGAGTTGGTGCTTCTGCTGCTCAATGTACGTCCCTCGCTCGTGCGTTAAACGAAAGTTTTAATTTAAATTTAGATGATGAAAAGATAAATGAAGCAGCGTATGAAGGAGAGAAAGCTTATCACGGTACACCTTCGGGTATTGATAACACAGCCTCGACTTATGGTGGATTGATTTGGTTTGTTAAAAATTTAAATGGTGGAGAAAATACAATAGACCTTCTTTTATCACCAAAAAAGATGCCTTTAGTAATCGCAAATTCGGGAATAACAGCTTCAACAATAGAGGTAGTTAATGATGTCAAGCGCTTAAAGGAAGCCAATCCTGAAAAGTTTGAGAAAATATTTAATGAATATAAATCTCTATCAGAAAACGCTAAAAAAGCCTTGCTTGAAGGAGATATTTCTACTGTAGGCGATTTGATGAATCAAAATCACAAATTACTTCAAAAAATAACGGTTTCAGGAGAAATAAATGATAAGTTGGTTAATATAGCACTAAAAAATGGAGCATTAGGTGCTAAAATGACGGGAACAGGTCGAGGTGGCTTGGTTATTGCTTTAGCCGAAAATGAAGAAGTACAAGAAAAAATTGCCAAGGCTATCGAAGTAGAAGGATACGATGCCTGGAAAACAATGATTGGATGAGTGCGAATCAAATTGGTATCGAGTAATGAAATCTCTATCCTAAAATTGGGTGGAAGTTTGTTAACAGACAAGAATGTACCTTTTTCTATCAGAAAAGATGTTGTGAATAGTGCAGTTCAACAAATAATTGATGCTAATGAAAAATTAATCTTAATTCATGGAGGAGGTTCATTTGGCCATCCTCTCGCAAAAAAATATAGTATTTCTAAAGGACTTGATACATCCATTCAAAATCAAATTCTTGGACTTGCTGAAACTCACCAAGCTATGAACAAATTCAATTCTTATCTAATTAATTTGTTCTTAGAGAGAAATTATCCTGCATTATCAATTCAAGCTTCCAGTACATTTTTCAAAGACTCTCAAGAGATCTCAACTTATTCTGTAGATATTATTGAGACAGTATTAGATCTCAAAATATTACCTGTTTTATATGGAGACATCATTCTTGATAAACAAGGTTCATTTTCGATCATTTCAGGAGATCAGATTATCTTTGAGTTATGTGAAAATTTAAAAAAATATCACGTTTCAAAAGTCATTTTTACAATGGAAACAGATGGATTATATATTAATGATAAAAATAGTGAGGGGAATAGCATACTGGCTGCAGAATGCTTTTCTGATGATCTAGAAAGTATAAAACTAACAGATTTGGGTCAAAAGATAGATGTAACTGGTGGAATTGAAGGTAAGCTTAATTTTATTAAACAAATTTGTAAATATAATATTCCAGTACAATTAATAAATGGACTAAAAGAAGGATATATCTATAAATCATTGAAAAATCAAAAAATAAATTGTACAAATATATTAATTGATAAGTAATTTTTCATTACGAAAAATAGTAGACTTAGGG
>Ga0114919_10005602_pt1 | contig 10027 bp, 9 predicted proteins | sample BlataG_FD_88682 | JGI IMG/M metagenome (GOLD analysis project Ga0114919, IMG submission 88682) | Deep subsurface microbial communities from Black Sea to uncover new lineages of life (NeLLi) - Black_00105 metaG | ecosystem: Environmental > Aquatic > Marine > Oceanic > Sediment | place: Atlantic... | reverse complement strand
GTTGGCAAAAAATATACAGAATGACAAAAATTATGCTATACTTAAAAAGGTTCAGCCAAAATTCTCACCCGATTGGGACGAAATTAATGGCAAAATTATTTCGACGTGGAATCTCGGTAATATGTATTTCTGATAAGCATTAGGTAAACTGTTTTTTATTCACGGTTGTTCATTTACTCAAATTCTTACTTCATATGAAATAATATCCAACTCTGAGATTTGATAACCTACAATTTAAGGTTATTGGAAGAACACTTATTCTAATAAATACGATGAAATTATAGTAACCTTATTTGTTATTGACATTATGAATAATCGAAGGTGATTTCACTTAATCGAATTTGGTAGTGAACTAAGAAAGAAACCTAGCAATATACTTTCTTTTTATCGTTTGAACTTTACCGTTTGGATACAATGGTGAAGTTCCGCAATGTTCCATAATTCTTGATTTTAATTAGGTTTCACAGAAATACACTTAAGTAATATAAACCAAAACAAATTTTTGAATATTGATCTAAACGAGTAGAAACATCACTGCGAAGAAACGGTTTATTCTTTATAGTTCACAAAAAACCTTTTCTCAAAATATCTGCCTTGAAAAGAATAATATGGAGGTTTACAAACTTCGATATATAGTTTTGAAAGAGAGCAATCACCTAATCATTAAAGATAATAAGCATAGTATGATTATTACCTTTCTAAACAACTAATCTATCATTTTATCTCATATCTAATTGCCTTAGCTTCCATAAGCATCTTTGTATCTGATATATCTACATGGTCCCCACTATACAAAAGGACAAAGACACGATCCTGTAATTCCCGAAGTGCTTCTAAAACTAAGCCAGGATTTAATCTTGCAGCTTTTGCTATTTTTTCAACATCATCTCCTTCGTTAGTATATTTTGCTGTATAGAATGCAGTTGGACTTACTACAAAATCACGACTAAATGTCAAGGTTACGAAGTTGACGACGTCAGTAACATCATTTATCCAGTTCCCAGATTGTAATTCAATCTCTTCATACCTTCCCTGGAAACAGAGCTTTTCTACCTCTTTTATCTTACACCTTCCTGACATTAACATACCTACCAATCCATCCATACCAAATCTGTTATATAGGTATGCAGCCATTCGCGCATAATCTAAGTATAATTGCCAGAATTGATCAATTCCAAATCCAAGTCTGTTGTGGTAAAAGGTTGATTTTGTAATCTCCTTCCCTAATATGTTGTTTCCTAAATATATGGCACCTACAATTTCCGCTAAACCTTCCTCTAAGCCTCGTCCCATATATTGTGGGCTGATTTCTCCTAAAAATGAGTGAATAATTTCATGGACTAACAAAAATCGTGAATATATAGGACATAGTGAGCTATTACGGAAGTATATACCTCTCTGAATGCCATAATGCTTTTCATCAAAAGCATCTGGAGTTATGGCTGCAAAGGTTGCTCTATCATAAGGAGGAGGAAATTTATCAACAATAAATATATCCGGTTTATCAATGATTACCCCAATCTCTTCAAGCAAATTTACACTCTGATCTCTACACAAGCTGAGACTATGATGAAAGTTTTCATCTTCCTCGATCATAAATCTGTGTTTCATTATTGAACTTCTTATTAATTTTAAATCCTCTGCCATAAGGATCTTTAAAATGTCTTCTTTGCTGTCTAGTTTTGGGTTTGCTTCAAACTCATTGATGATTGTTTCAATATTATTCAGTACAGCTTCGTATTCAAAAGGTAATTCTATAAAAGTCGACTTACTATGTTCCAAAAAATTAGGTAATCTACTAAAACTAGTTCTTACGGGGAAAATTGCCGCTCGAAAATAATCGAAACCATTCATAATTATTCCTTAAATTCTTAGGTAGTTTGGTAAACTCATTCTAAATGATTCTGCCAGTCATATGCTATATTGTATACTACTAGGTCCTCTTTAATCGTTCTTACTGTAAAAAGAAGAAGCAGTGTTAATAAGAGAAGTGAATAATAGCAGATTTTTGCTCTTGAGGAACATCTGTCCAGTCAACAGCAATTGGCTTAGTCTTCCAAAACTTAACCTTCTGATCTATAAGGGCTCTTGAATAATTAACAAGTAATGGTTTTCCAACCTTTGTTTGGGACTGCAACACCCACTGTTCTGAAAGGGTTCTTAGGCAAGTCACCCAATTATGGAATGAGCTTTTACAACGCTCAGAGTAATTTTCGAATGTACTTTATGGTAATTTAACTATGTTCATAGATAATAAATATCCCTATTGTGCACTCAGTAGTAGGGAACAACTTTGATTGCGATACATTTTAACTACTCTATCTAAACCCTAGAAAATGTTTGTCTAGTCCTGTGTCAATCTATGTATTTGAGAAGCTCAATAATGGGTTTGGGGAATTGCCGATAAAAATACCCCGGATAACTTGAAAAATACTCAGAAATTGAGTTTTGAAGATTAATAATGTGTCCTTACATATAACAAAAGTCCTCCTAAAAAGCTCGTTTTCAAAGCTACCGTTGAAGGACTTAAAAATTATCTATTCTGAATGGAATACCCCGTAGCTTGCCCTGTGGGTTCCAAGTTTTAGCAAAATCTGTACCCGAAGTGGTTAAATTCCGTAATACGCCGTCCGTTTACGGCGGGTATAGGAATTTTGAAGATTTTGCGAGTTTATTAAAATATTCGCAAGAAATTATTTGTATTATGCAGTTAGAGGATGGAAATCATCCACCATCACCACCACCACCGTCACCACCGTCACCCATAATCCACCTCCTTCTATTTCCTAACTACGACAAAAGAAAGAATTTATTTAGGAATTAACGGAACCTCTGTAACAAGAGTGATAATCCTATTTTCCGCCTTTTCCTCCGGGACCACCATCACCACCATCACCACCACCACCACCATCAGCACCACGAGAGCCAGCAGACATAACTTTTCTCCTTTCCCCTAAGAAACAAATTTTTATATTATTTTCTTCTATAAGTATTATAACATGTATTTCAGATTCAATAGCCAATTGTAAACATAATAACCATTATGTATCCATTGTGAATTCAATCAGGGGCTTCATTATTGTTCCTCGTTCAGGGTAAGTTTTGCCACCAATTCATCGGTAGTTCGGCGATGAACATCTCAACTTCATCCGTACCGGAGCGTCCCCAGTTGGAAGTGAACAATACCCGGGTGAAATCACGATTGACGCTAGCGTGCGGTTCGGCCCAGTAGTCATGTTCCTGGTTTATTTCCACCAGCGAGTGCGTATGAGCCAGGTGGATAACGCGTCCATTCGGTTTGAGCTCAAGAGCAAAAATCTGATCATCCATCCAGGTATGGCTGGCAACATCACCATCATGGGTTGAAACCAGCACCCAGCCGGGCGTGGTAGAGGATTGTCCTGAGAAATGCAACCCAATGGCGGTGAAGGAAAAGTCAATCGGGTAAAGCATAGTGGACAGGCCATTTTCCAGATCGAGCATGGAAATTGTGTCATTGTCAATATCCTGAAAGATCAGCACCTCGCGCCCGTCAGCATCCAGGACCAAATCGGAGTGGCCGATCGCACGCACCAGACCGCGACCATTCTGCAAATTTCGATCGTAGACCATAAGACCGCAGGGTTGAGTATCGCTCCCCAAGCCAGATTCGCAGAAGTCAAAAAATGCTAGGAAGTAATTTCCCAGGAGGCTGATCGTGACCGTGTCCAATTCCGGAACATTGTGTAGTTCACGAGTGGAAATCACCCGGTCTTCTCGTAGGTCATAAACCAGCAAAGCAACGGGCTCCCAGTTCTTATCCTGTGCCATGAATCCCCAGTAGCGTCCATCCAATGATGGACTGCCTTCATAACGGGTCGAGACATCGACAAGCGAATACCCAGGGAAATCAGCAGCGAAATCGTGTACAGTTAATATTACGCTGGTTTCCACATTGTATTGCATCAGACGTGTTTCTTCGCTGAAATAAAGCATTGCAGGATTGACCGGATCCCAGCGCGGATCTGCCTCAACCGGAACTTGGCCTAACGGTTGAAAACTCTTCGCATCGTACAGGTACCAGTTCGCTTCCGTGCTACGCACCATGATTAAACTGTCGTCTGCATTGAAGGATTGTACGCGCGAGTATTCGTTCTTCAATCCACCGGAGAGGTCGTCAGGTGGCAGGTCTGCTTTACGATCGGTCACACGCACCATGCAGGTGCCGAAGATCGGATCCCGGAAGGGGGTGCGGACTGGCGGTTCAGATAGGTCAGGCGGTTGGGTCACTTCCAGGCCGAGGATGAAGAGTGGTTGTGAGTCTAGGCAGAACAGCGTTTCCGTTGAGGCCAGAGAAGACAACGAGATAGGCGTGGCCAGAGTCTCCTCTGTGATATCTTCCTCCTCTGGAGTCTCAGCACAGGCCGCCAAAACCAGCGTAATAAACAAGACCAAGTGCAATGCTGTCTTTTCCATATCAAGCCTCCTTATTGGCTGTTAAAGCATATTGTCACAATATCCGCAATGTAAAGAACCACTTATCCAGGTAGTAGACTGACGTGCCCCCATTAGATATACCACCTTTTATTTTAGTCCAACCTGCTGAAATTAAGAAGGTTGGATGACGAGGAAATTGGAGGTGTTTTCCGCAAAAACCATCATGTATGTGCGTGTTAATGGGATTCCCTATATGGTGGGAGAGAGTGCTGAACGGTATAGCGTGTAGAACCAACGTTCAGGCTTAGCCAGATACACCAGGGATTACTATGGCGTGTTAGCAGCAGTAGCTTGTTCCGTGTCAGAGCTTGTGGGAGAAGATAGGGTAGTGAACAAAATCCTTCTTGTGTTCACTTGTAAATGAAAAGAGCCGTAAATTCGGCTCTTGTTTTTTGTCTCTCAAAATGCTATGGTGTTTTAAGTGGACATATCCATCCCCCACGGGTGTTTTGTACACTGGTTTTGGGGAGGATTTCTAGGAGGCTTATGAACTACGTTGAACCAATTCGTGATAGAAAAAAGATCGCTCAAATAAAAAACTTACTTCGTGGACAAAGCCGCTACCGCGATTTATTACTCTTTGTGGTGGGAATTAATACTGCGTTACGGATATCAGACTTGCTACAGTTGCGGATTGGACATTTCCTTGATGACCACCAAAGGATCAAGGGACGATTTTGGATCAAAGAACAGAAGCGGGGTAAGCGTCATGAGGTTGTGATAAACAATAGTATCCAAGAAGCCTTCAAAGAGTATCTGACATCATATCCAGGAATTGTCAACAACATCGAGATTTTTTTGTTCTTTAATACCAAAACCAATAACTTCATTCAACCGATAAAAAGAGGACAAGCTTGGAAGTTTATAACTTCGATCTCTCACCAAGTAGGCTTATCCGGCAACTATGGCACGCACACCTTACGTAAAACATGGGGGTATCATGCTCGGATGCAGGGGGTAGATCTTGCGCTTATCATGCACAAACTAAACCATGAAAGCATTGCTTACACAAAGCGCTATTTGGGTATAACCGATGCTGAGCTCCAAGCTGTGGCGCAACGCTTGAACCTTTGAATCGCCAATAAATAAGAAAAAACCATCCAGTGAAATTGCTGAGGGAAATATTTACTCTATCTTTTAGACATTGATGGGAGGACACATGACAATCCTTAAGGATTGAAATGTCGGTTACTTTTCTGTAGTATGTTTGTAGTTGGAGATATTTATGATAATTCTAGGGTTTTCATTAATTAGCTTAATTTTCGGGATAGCAATTGGATTCATTATTTCATGGTTCATAAAGAAGTAAGATTCTTACTATATTTTATCCAGACTATTTGCTACAATAAAGTTGGCAATGGTAGACAAACGACCACTCACAAAAAAAGACCTCTTTGAAGCGCTGAAAGCGATGCCAACAGAGAAGAGCGTGAATAAGATCGTTATTGACGTATCCCATACTGTACTTGAGGGGGTTGGGGTACTTCTTAAAGAGTTGAGGGAAGAGATAAATTCACGCTTTGATAAACTAGAGACGGGCCACAAGGGACTTCAACGCCAAATAAACGATTTGAAATACGACACTCCAACAAAAAAAGAATTTAAAGAACTAGAAGATCGGGTTAATAAGTATCATCCAGTAGTATAAGCGTGTAAGGCTATTTTTGATAAAGGAATAAGGAAGTCCTTACTGTGGTTCCCACCCACCCCCGATTGCGCAATGTTCAATATAAACCCCACCCAATATGCAATTGGTTTTACGAACCCAACTTCTTCATCCTTAACAGGTAACGATTCACCGATAGGGGATAAAGTAATGTTTACTGGCATGTTCAGTACCTCAGTCGGACAAAATGCCTCCTCCCAATCCTTGTATCCTTCAGGTTCTATTAAGATATAAGAACATTTTCCTACACTTATTGGTATCACAATAGGTGCAAGGACATCCATGAATATATCACCATCTTTGCCAGGTCCTGCATCATCGGGTTGAACATAAACATCAACGAATTTAATTGCTTCACCAGTAATGTTGTCTTCTATCGACAATATTTGAACTGCGGCAATCCTATCCGGACGACACGATACAACCAATAATATAAGCAAAGTTTGCTTAAGAATATCAGCCGTTCGCTGTAACATTCCTACTCCTTTAAAGCCCCATAATTGATCAGAAACTACAATTTTATTATAGGTTATAAATCATATAATATTTAGCTTGAGTTGTAGGTTTTATGTTGACTGGCGGGAGTTTTGAAGCTTTATTTGAGTCTCAAAATTAATCAGGCTGTTGAAAAAGTCAAAGGTATTCGGATTCTTTGTTCTAATGATATTCTTCAACCATTACACAAGTTGAGCTTATCTTCTAGTCTTAACGATTCGTGCCAAATATTCATTGGGTAGCACTTTTCGGCCTAAATGTATGAACTTAAGAGCCATATAATAGGCTAATAAGAAATTAAAAACCAAAAAAATGACATTAATTATCATAGGAAGCTTTGTAACTGCCAACATACCTAATAAATTACATAGAATGTTATAAGCACTATAAAACAAAGCCGGTAACACTGAAATACCCAGAAATATTATTAGCGATGAGTGTCGGAAGAATCTAGTATGAGGTGTTTCTTTCCAAAAATGTTGCCAACCCATCCATAAATTTGTGTAGATAAACTCTCCCTCTTGTTCTTTGTTTATTTTACCAATCAGCATCGGGATTTTCTTTTCTTCTATCTCAGCTTCTATGTAGTTGGATATTTTATGAATAGATTCTTGTTCCATTAGAAATCTGAGAAATATAGCAAATGAAAAAATGGGGATAGCCATCAATAGGTCATAGGTCTTATTGGAAAATATTAAACCATAAACAATGAGCAGAGACGATATGAAGATGGAATAAATTTGAAGATGAAAACGGAATTTATCCCGGAGCTCATCTCTCAATGCTTTGTATTCAGTAAGAACGACTTCCAATTCATTCATTATTGATTAACCAACGAAATTTCATTTATTTCTGAAAGAATGATGATTTGAGCCATTCTTTCGCTAAGCCGACCCGTCTAACGACTGGGAGCTGAGCCACCCACGGGTGTAACGACGTACGCAGCAATTGAAGACATGACACAGAACCAAGACCGGCACCAAAGCAAATCCTGATTAGTGGGTCGGTTCGTAGGGTCAGGAAATGGCGACTGGGACTTAGGTGAGGTAGATCCGTTGCTCTCCGTTTCCTTGTGAGAGTGCCTCAGTACCAACATCATATCCTGGTTTCCATTCCATGTCACCTCGAACCGTACGTGAGGTTTTCCCTCATACGGCTCTCCGACAACCTTCTTCCGGGGGCATGCACAGTTCTAGCTCCGATACCTTTTGTTTGCTTTCCACATCAAGCCTGGATCTTATCTTTTCCTGCTTGGCTCTCCGGCATAGTCTTGCGCTGACCTTCTCGTGAGTTTTCTATGGGTGGAATTGGCCTTTCGGCATGCACCATCACTTACAGTCTCGCTCAACTTGGTTGAAGTAGGACCCCTTCCCTCCGATAAGGTTGTGTTGTCCTTATCATCTTCCGTACTATGAGTCCCTCCGACTTCTCATCCGGCTTCCTCCTGGATTTCACTTCTCCAGCTTATACCAGTCCTTACAATGGGTGTGGGCCATTGACCGGATGAGATCTCTCCTGTTCCATCGCCTACTTTCTACGATGCGCTGCATCGCCAACATCCCGCTCTCCCTACGCCGGAGGGTTCTTCGGTGTTGCTTCTAAGGTTCTTCACACCTTCCTTGGCCTCCGTTCTTGCGTGACAAACTCGGCTCCCTCTTGTTCCCCTTGCAGGGCTAACATTTCGACACTGCAAGATTCACTTTATGTTACGGGCTGTTGTTTTGCTCTCCTTTCTCAGGAGGTTACATCGCTTCAGCACAGCCAGTCACCCGGATGCACTGGATGCCTGCTGCCTGGCCGCCTAACCGTTACCCAGGACCGGACTTTCACCGATTAGCAGACGATAGCTTTCAGTGCATACCATGCGGGGTTGGGCGGCAGTTTGCCTATTTTTTTTCATCGCGTATGACTCAAATTTTCTCAGCCTGCCGGCTAACTATGGTGATGGCATTGTACTTTCTTCATCTAATCTGTATTTCAGGGTGATTTGAGAATCGCTTTTGCCAAGTTTAAAACAGTATTGATAATAGACATCCATAACAAGAGGAAAAGCACCTATACAGGTACCATTTTCTATGTTCTGGTTTTCGATAGGGTCTCTGGGATGAAAATTTCCGTCGAATTGAGAATCAGCCAGGATGGCGACGGTTATTGAATCGGGTAGAATTTGCACTAATTTTAATTTTATGGCACCAACAGATTGACCCAGACGGTATCCCAAAGTATCGGGATCAAGGATGAATTCATCGTTTTCCCTAATAATTTTTTGGTCGTAACCTGTGATGATGGGTTCGGATAGCTGATTGCCATCTTGGTATTCGATCACTGGAATTTCTAAGATTAGGGCGTTAATTTCTGGGTGATTGATTTCATTCATTATCGGGGTTTCAATTTGATAGGGTTGGTTTAATTCTGGTTGCGGTCTATTGAATATGCATAATAATGCAATTCCAGCTACAACGATGAAAATTGTGAATAATAAGGATAACCATATTTTCTTGTTTTCCATCCGTGACCTATTCTTCCTTTAATCCATGGCCTGTGATAGCTTGTCACCAAGGTCACATAAGGTTTCTCTACTCTAACCCATAATGTCACCTGGAAGCAGCAGACGATAGCTTTAAGGACACACCATGCGCTTGTTAGGCGGGGATTGGAAAAGCGAGCGGCTCACACGATTCGTTCCCATACGAGGACACCAACCGCTTGGCCACCACCCCATAGCGTCGGCGGTGTGCTCAACTTCAAGCGGTCTCCCGAGAACTCGAAGAACCGCTTCTGACCCTCTCCTTCCCAGTTTGGAAATAGAGAGCCCTCCACCTGATGGACGACGAAACCATCGTCGGCATCTAGTTTGTATGACCCGTAGTACGAGATGCAGCCCTTGTAGCTCGCCTCAATCTCCTCTGAAGTTCCCCTCATCTGGTCCCCAGCAGCAAATGATGGGCGACCCCTACGCATCACCTGCGCGGAAATGCGGCCCGAGTCCGTGTAGATTATTGAACCCTGCGCATCAGCGCCGAATGGACGAATGACTGTCCCGTCATCCCTTTCGATTTCAAACGAGATTAGACGCCACGCCCCGATGATGGCTTGTGCAGCCTGAGAAGTGTTCTGATTCATAAATGCTCCCGAGTGTGCGAGATTTGCAGTTACGTCCGCCTAACTAGTTGATAACCAAACATCTTAATACTCTATTTCAAACATACTCTTACTATACGAATCAATATTGAGACATACTGGAGATATAGTCATCCTTACTGAATCAATGCGTGACACGTGGCTAGTGGTGCTCTTGTAATCTAACATCAGTATATGGGATATTTCCTTCTTACACAAGTACAAATGCCCTCTCTTCGCTAGTTAGTTGTGGGATTAGAGAGGTTCTCC
>Ga0114919_10005600_pt1 | contig 10027 bp, 15 predicted proteins | sample BlataG_FD_88682 | JGI IMG/M metagenome (GOLD analysis project Ga0114919, IMG submission 88682) | Deep subsurface microbial communities from Black Sea to uncover new lineages of life (NeLLi) - Black_00105 metaG | ecosystem: Environmental > Aquatic > Marine > Oceanic > Sediment | place: Atlantic... | reverse complement strand
CAATCCCAACCAACCACCATCCTCCTCCTCTTTCCTATTCTAACAGTGTCTGGGAACATGCATACTATTTGAAATACAAGAATGCAAGGCCCGACTACATAGCAGCATGGTGGAGTGTTGTCAATTGGGAGTTTGCCTCTCAAAATTATGCCAAAGCCAAGGCTGCAGCATAGATGGCACACAACTTTTTCAGTGAGGGAATGGTGGTCTTACCTCTTGGCTTGCTTGTGTTCCACTTGTTGCTGCTACTACATATCTACAGTGTGGTTGTTATTATTTTCCTTCTCCTTACCATGTAAGATGATAACAAAAAAACAGCCCTTCTTTCTCTATAAGTATACCTATCTTACTTACTTGGGAAGGGGTACTACAGGCAGCAATCCCAGCCTCCTGCGTGTAGGGCTCCTTTGAGGTGAGAGAAGGTTTGCGGTTTGATTCCTTTAGCACATTCTCCCGCACAGTAACGAATCAATATCCTATCTTACAAAAGAAATAAGGGTACCAAACCCTCTCCCCCACCATCACACCACATTACATCTTTCCCTTCTCATGTTCTAGCCTCTGTTGCTAACTTCTGCAACTGCTTCACTCTATTAGCAACACTACCATCCACATTCTGATCTTGCACCTCAATTACCACCCCCCCGATAATAGAAGGATCTACATTCTTCTCCACCAACAATGTCTGTCCAGGTTTGAGGAGCTGCTTCAAGCTGCTCTCGATTTCTCCTTGTAGTTTTTGATTCATGTCTCTGGCAGTGGTGACTTTGACCTTGACTTCTCCTCTCATGTACGATGCGATGTCATCGAAACGAGAGATGACTGCACCTAGGCTGTTGAGCTTCTTCTTGTCAACCAAAATTTCTGTACAAATCAAAAAAGAAAGGAAAAGGGGAGGGGATGAGATGTGTGAGTGTGCCGGGTCAGGGAAAAGCGGGCTAGTGTGGAGAAAGGCCAGTACATCTACCTCTACTTACCCATAAATTCCTTCATAAGTTCTGATGAGTTTCCCATTACAGAATCCAATGCTTCTAGTTTCTTATTGAAAGGAACATCCTTGGTTTCAATCAAAGCTGCAAAGTCTTGGTCAGTTTTGAGGAGTCGTGCCAATTCGTTAAGGTCGCTCTGGACAGTGGGGAGAGCCTTTTCGTTGGCAGCAGTCTCGTATAAAAGAGATGCGTATCTGCCTGGTTCGTCTTGCTTCAATCTCCATGGGATTTTAGCGTCAGTGGCTGCTTCTGCTGCTGCTGCTGCAAAGGTTCTTGGGCCCTACCATTATTGTTGTTCATCAAAAATCAAGTGTGTGAGTGAATGGTTTATCAAGGTGATTGCGTCGATTGTATCATCATAACAATATAAACTAACCTGCGTTGTTGTTGCAGCCAAAAGCCTGGCCTGTGCTCCCAACTTTGCCAATCCAGACCTTAACATTGTCTATTTTAGCAAAACCCTCGGATCAATAGTAGCTTTGCTGGGATTGATGTGATGCCTGATGCAGAAACAAATGTTTATTTTATATGAAGATTGTGGGCACAGCTTGGAAACTATACTCCACTATCAATTTTGCCATCTCCCGCAGGCTCACCCTTACAAAATGTATCTCCAAATCGGTATATCACATCAGAAAAATGCATCTCTGCATCTCTAAGTGATTGAATTGACTGTATTAACACAAGAACTGGTAGCAGTCTTCGACACAAGTTTATCCCCACCAACACAGATTACAAAGCTAACCTTCATGTATAGCTGCTGCACACGGCTAAGGCCGTCCCATTTCACCCAAAAACCTCCACATAGATCCACATACCAACTTAAACTCGGTAATAGCAACACCACTCTCCGAAATCCTACCGATCATCCCTGGACGCCACCGACCTCCACCTCCTCGCCACTCAAACGCAAAGCCCCTCCCAAAGCCTGGCTCGACACAGCCTGGGGAGTAGACGTAGACTACGACAACCTTTACCAAACCCTCCCCCAAAATCTCTTCGCCTTTTCAATCATACCTTATGCCTTCTTCCTCTACTACCTTACAAAATCTAAATCAGTCACTCCCCCGCTCGTCCTCTTTGGATTCTATTTCCTACTGGTATTCGTCTTCCTTACGATTCCAGCTGGTATTTATGCCAAGAAGGTATATGACACAACATTAGCCAATGTGGATTGGTTGCATGGAGGGGCCGAATCTATGTTGACTTTGACTAATTTGTTTCTGGTTGTTGGATTGAGACAGGCCATTAGAGAAGTTGAGGGTAGTAATGGTGGTAACAAGGAGGGAGAAGGAAAGCAGTAGTGATGCTTTTGCCTGGTAATTAATAACGGTGACTCTGCTTAAAAGAATTTGATTTAGGGAACAAAATTGCCAGACATAACGATATTATATAACACCACCATGAGAGAAGGTATCTGTTGGAAAAAAACAAGTAGAATGCCTCTCAGTCAAGTTACAAATAAAGAGCTCTGAGACTCTCTAGATGGTAATGTAAAACGTGTCAAATCGCATAGATACATGTTGGATAAACTTTTATAAAATACTGCCTGCATAACCACCCTCATAACTATCATCATCATCATCATGATTAGCCCTCCATCAATTTCCAAAGTTGCTCAATAATCTTCGCTCTATCCTGTACTGCAGGGTCAAAGTCAAACCTCCTGACATCCCCCTTTTTCTTATCCGACACAGTACCAGCAACTCTATCAGATCTATCAAAATTCCAAGCAATATTGGTTATATGAGCGTACAAGCTCATAATACTCCGGATCTTGGGTTCTTTTTCATTTGCCATTTGTTCTAAATGGAGACGTTGGCGGTCCAAGTCTCTTAACAAGGATTCTAGTTCTCGTCTTTGTTGTCGGAGTTCTGCCAGTTCAGAGTTTAGGGATGCTATATCTTCTCTACTTTCTGCCATTTCCGACTTGAGTTCTGTGAGTCTGCCTTCATGGGCTTCTTCGGGTTCTGGGTATACGGCTGTTTGTTCTACTTTGGAGACGGTTTCCGTCAGCGCTGCAGAGGGTTGGAGAGAGGGAGAGGGAGAGGTGTGAGCCAGGGGTGGTTGGTGGAAGGGTAGGTGAGGAATTATGGGAATTTTCCGTTTCTTTTTTAGTTTTTTCTTTGCAGCAAACGAGGCAGTGGACTACTTACACTTGATGATCTTTTCAACCTCCTCTTCTCTTGCTTGGCAAAGCTGAGCGAGTTCTCCATGAATTGCTTTGATCTCAGCAACTGCGTCTGTATCGTCTCCATGAGCGTAGTTCTCTTTTAGAGCAGCTATCACGCTCAGATGCTCTTCAAATACGTCATGATTTAATCCTGCCATTTAAGGATAGTAAAGAAAAGCTCAAATCCAGTCGAAATAAATTTGAAATTTATATACAGGTGTATGCGTTGCAGAGGGAGTAGGAGGATTATGTCGCAGCCAGTTTTGTAAGTTGATGTATGTCTACTTCCAGAATGCAGTAGTTTAGCCGATATAACGGAGCTGACAGAGAATAAGAGGTCTTTCAAAGCTTTTCGAAGTTCAAGAGGCAACGGGGCCGAGGATGGTCAATCTTTCCCTACAAATCAAAGTTCTCTCCTACCGTGGGCTATATTTGAATCTGAACTACCACAAATAGATTGCTAGTGTTGATTTCTTTCAGATCCAGATAGATTTATATCACGCAGAGAGAGGAAAATAAGTGGGTCAACACGTTGCAATTTGCCTCTAAATGGAGCACTCAGCCGAAGAACCAGGCGCACCCTCGCCTGTTCAAGCTGCTCATGCTCCTAAGACTGCACTGGATGCATCCGAGGACCACGCTGCTGCTCAAAACGAGCGTGAAACCATGATGCAAGCACAGCAGGTTAATCAAAAGGCTCCACGAGGCCCATCCGCCTTTGCAAATATGTTGGAGAGCCCTCTTATGCTCTCAATGATGCCAGTAAGTGGACAACTTTTGCTTATACTCTTAAACAATCCATTCCTCCCACATGCTACCTCTCCCTTTGACACTCTTTGACAATACCTTTTTTCACCTTTTATCCAGGTTATCGAGCCCTCTCCTTCAACTAGTATGATGCCTTATCCAGTTCCACTGGTCTTCTCGAACAAAGTCGCTATGCCTGGCCAATTTGATCTGGCCGCTCAATTGGGAGGTCTTCCATGGCTCGGCCTTCAACAACACAACAACTTCATAGCCCCCTCTAGAAACAAGCATGCTGCTGCCAGAGCTGCTGCAGCCGTGGCCACCGGCCGCTCCCCTACTGAAGTTCGCCGCAGAGAGAGTGTCGCAAACGACGATGGTTGGAACTGGAGAAAATATGGTGAAAAAACAGTCAAGGGCAGCACCTTTCCTCGTTCCTACTATAAGTGCAGCTACCCTGGATGTCCCGTGAAGAAAATAGTTGAAAGAGACCCCAATACAGATGCTGTTACATTTGTAGAATCCAAAGGAGAGCACAATCATGTACGTCCATCAGAAGGCCCCGGCAGGAGCAAAGGAGCCCTGGCTCAGGCAGCCGCCCGTATTCGTGAAAATGAGAGAAAAGCTAAGCTAGCAAGGGTTAGAACCTCAACTGAAGACACAGAAGGCGCCATTGACAAGGCTTCAGTTGAGCCAGATGTAGCAATGGATGGTGCACCAGCAGAGCCAGGGTGCTCAGCAGGTGGTGGAGCAACAACAGGAGGAGAACCACCACCAGCACGCCGCCGCACCACCAGCGGCAGTGCCGGCTCTCAGCAACGCGAAGGCGCAGCAGCTGCTCTTCAGCTCCTGGGAGCAGGCTACTCTCCTGGTCCTCTCACTCTTCCCAACATAGCTTCCACTCCAGGAACCCTTCTCCCCATCCCTCCAGGTATGCACTCCTCTACCAGAGTGTTCACAAATGGGCTAGGTCCAGCTGACAAAAACAACAACAAGGGCAAAGAGCCAGGGGACAACGGCAGTACTCCTACCACTGCAACCATGGATGTTGACCCATCCATGGATACTGGCAACTATAATAATCATAATAATGTAGTTGGTTTCGATGTCATAGATGAAGCTTCATGGGACGACATGTCTGATGAAGAGATCTATGAAAGAGCTTGTGATTCGGGAGACGACGACGATGAATACATGCCACCCACGGTAGCCAGAGCAGAAGGCCAGCGCGTCATTGAGGCCGCCATCAAAGCTGCAGATGCAGTCGCCAGTGCCAAGAAAAGAGCAGCCACCATGCCAGCAACCAGACACCGCATGGCGCCCAGTCGTTTTAAGCAAGCACTCGCCTATGACAGTGAAGCTGAGCTTGATGATGATGACCCATGGGAGGAAGATGAAGAGGTGCAGGTGATGAGAAAGCTGGCTGATCATCAGAAGGCTCAGCGTGCTCAGCGTGTTTCTGATTCTGCAGCTGCGTTTGCCAATAAAAGACGTAGAGGAGCGGTGGTCGTACCTGACTTCCCCATCCATCCATCTATGCTGGCAGCAGCTGCTGGTATGAGCGGGCACCCAAACACTGGAATTAGTGGAAATAGTGCTGCAGCTGGTGTTGGTGCCCAGCCTGGTGTGGGAGGCGGCACTACAAGTGGAGCTCCATCCATAGTAAAAGATGACGATAGAAGCACCACACAACACGAAACTGAAGCTGATAACGTTGACGACAGCTACAGATGGAGGAAATACGGTCAGAAAATAGTCAAAGGCAACCCCTTCCCTCGTTCCTACTACAAATGCACCCACCCCAACTGCCTTGTACGCAAGCAGGTAGAAAGAAGCGGCCAGGACCAACGTATGCTCATCATCACTTATGAAGGTAAACACGATCACCCTGCTCCTACATTCAGCGCTCGTTCTGGCTCTGGTGGATTCAGACGTAGCAATCCTGCTAGGAAGAACAACAATAGTGGTAGTGGTGCTCCTACTCCCCATGCTCCTCTTCCAGGTGCGGCCATCATTGTTCCATTAGCTGCTGCCGCTGATGATGATAGTCATGATCATGATGTGGCCATAGGACAAGATCAATCCAAGTTGGAGGGGATGCCTGAGAACTCAAGGTTGGCTCTGATTGAGCAATTGTTGAGAGGAGGGGATGGTGTTGTTGGTAGTGGTGGTGGTGGTGGTGGTGGTGGGGAAATTGTTGCCCCTGCTGCTGCTCGTGGTAATGATGATGATGATAGTGAGGAAGAGAAGAAAGTCAACAGAGAGTTGGGACCCAAGACTGCTGATGTCACTGGGCACTCTGTAGAGTTGCCGCTTGTTGCATCTTAGAACAGGGGAAGAGGATTGGGTTTTGTGTAGATTAGTTGGGGGAGGGAATATAAAAATAAAATTGCAGGTGACCATCTCTCTCAAGATTAATGAGAGAAGTATTGCATTTGAATTTAATGCATTGTTGTTATATATTGTTATTTTGAAGTTTTGAATAGGGGGCAGGAGGAGGAGCTAAGAATGAATAGTTGTTTTGATTGATTGAGAGGAAGAGGAGAGAAAACTGTAGGTGATTTTTTATTAGAGCTGTATTCCATTCTCTCTCTCTCTCTCTCTTTCTCTCAGATGATCTGATTTGTATACTTGTATCTACACGTTGTTGCTGTTTTACGTTACGCAGGAGGTTGCTTTTTTTAAACACACACACACACACACTCACATAAATGCATGCGATACTAGTCACTTATCTTTTGGGTTTATATTTTCTAACAATATCCCTAGCTACATTGAATATTCCTCCAGTAGGCTGTTGACATGCAGCACACTTAGTAGTCTTGGCATTATGCTGCAAGGCACATTGCTCACAGAAATAATGGTTGCATTTAGTAACTACTGGATCTTGGCATTCAATCCATGCTTTCCTGCATATGAAGCATGCAAATGGTAACTGTTGGCCATCATCCTCACCACCTCCTGCCCCTCTAGCTTCCTCTTTCCTCTTCTTCTTCTTGTTTTCACCTACTTCAACACCATCATCGTCGTCATCTTCTTCTTGGCCATGTAACAGCCCTGCCTCTATTCTCTCTCTTGCAGCCTTTTGTTTCTCCTCCCATTCCTTATCTATTTGCCAACCTGATTTATAATCACCTCTATCGTGTAGAAATTTGCAAGAATCTCCAAATCCACAGTACCCCGTCTCTTTGTAATCTTTACACACATCTGGCTGGTAGTCGACTCTTACCGTCGTTCTAATGTTACTAGAGCCCTTGAGAGGGCCGTATGCGTTGGCTGCTCCCTTTTTATCTACAGGGTGTTCGTGCCTAAATCCAGATCGGTAGTCTTTGTATGCAGCCATGCCTTTGTACTGGCCAGCTTCAACAGCTTTGGCAGCGGCGGCAGATGTGGGGAGAGGGCCGTCACTCTCGAGCTCGATGGCTCTGGTGGCGCCCCCGTCTCCGGCTTGTTGGATGGATTTGTTGCTTTCAAACTTGATGTTGACTTCAGGGTTAGTGGTAGATTTGGTGGTGAATGCTAGAGGGGCTTCTTTGGAGCGGCGTGCTGCAATGATGGCGGTGCTGTCGTCATCAGGATTGTCGTCCTGGGCGGGACGTTTGCGGAGTGATCCGCGGTTCTTCCGCCGAGAGAACGCAGGTAATTCTTCTAAAGTGTCTTGATGTTTGGTTATGTCATTAAGGTGCTCTTTCCCCTCCATTTTGGTTGATATTCTCGCCAAAACTCTTATAATCCAGTGCTAAATTTGATATTTTAGAGTAGTTTATGGTTATGTTGCTATATGTACACGTGTTTCATCTTAATAATACTTTGTAGATCTCGTCGAAATGAAAAAACTCTCGGAAGTAGCTGTGTATTTCACGAATTCCTCTCCCCGACCATGTGGGCACCCGAGTGGGAAATTTTAAGAAGTTTTCCAAAGGTTGTGGCATAAAGCAAGGGATTCGGGTCAATTAGCTGGTATAAGTTACATGAAAATTATATATGTCGTAATTGATTCAACCGACAAAGAAGGCACCACGAAAACAATAAATCAGTTTCATCACCTTATAATCCACTTCCTCAATTTATTGCAACACATTTGACGCAATTACCAATTCCAAGGCACCATGGCTTCTTGGTTTAGACATAGTCAACGTTTAAGAGAGCTTTTACGGCGGGCAACATCATTAACAGCTACTGCACACCGCTCCGACGCTGCCATCACCAACTCTCGAAGGTTTAGCAGCAGCACCGGCCCATCCTCCTCCTCCCCCACCACACAACAAACCACCACCAAAAACTTCAACTCTTCTCTAGCATACCTAAGCCTCGCCTTGACAGCAGGCACAGGCTCTTTTCTCCTTTGGCAATTCAAAAAAGAAGAAGACCGTCTCGTCGCTCGAGTCCGTGAATCTCAAGGCGCAGGCAAACCCGCCATTGGCGGCCCCTTCCAGCTCATAGACCAAAACGGCAATAAATTTACAAACAAAGACCTACAAGGAAAGTTTTCCTTGTTATACTTCGGTTTCACTTATTGCCCAGACATTTGTCCTGATGAGTTGGAAAAAATCGCACAAGTCGTCGACACTGTTGAAAAACAAACCAAATCATGGGTACAACCAGTCTTTATAACAATAGACCCAGAAAGGGACACTGTACAACAGGTTAAAGAATATGTCAAGGAATTCCATCCCCGTCTTATTGGACTCACTGGCACCCTGGATCAAACTAAATTCACAGCTAGGCAGTACAGGGTGTACTATTCCAAGACTAATGATGAGGGAGATGACTATCTAGTGGATCATTCTATTATTACCTACCTGATAAACCCTGATGGGGAGTTTGTGACATTTTATGGGAAGAATACTGAGGCTGATGTTATGGCTAGCAATATAGAAGAACATTTGAAGAATTGGAGATTAAAGGAAGAAGAGAAAGAGGGAAAGAAAGCATGAATGCATTACCGTTAATGAATGAATGGAAACGAGGAAAACGTCTATTTTTTAAATTACAGAGGTCTACAAATTGTAATTGTATCACTCCTTCTTCTTCTTTTTACTCTTCTTATCCTCCGCCTCCTCTTTACCATCACAATCCTCACTACCCTTCTTCTTCTTCTTTTCTAGTCTCTTCTTGGCAGCCTCAAACTCTGCATCTGTTGGTTCATTATCATCAACATTAACACCGTACTTTGCCCCCAATCCACGTACCAATGAGTCAAATGCACCGCCACCGCCTTGTTTCCCTCTCATTGCTGCTATTAATGACATCTCATCATTACTATCCTTCTTACCCTTTTTACCACCACCCTTCCCTTTCCCCTTACCTGCTGGTTGTTGTTCAATGGGAGCTAGAGGATTGGTGGGTGCCGTCATCTTTTTCACCTTTTTAGACCAAGCTATAAATGGCTTGTATTCCTCTACTTTATTAGCTTTAACAGCCTTTTCTATGATTTCCATGAATCTATGGCCATCTCTTTCTTCATAAGAACACATTTGAAACTCGAATACAGTCTTCATGTTGCCCTTGAAGTTGGTATAGAGTTGTAAGAGGTCGGATGTTTCCGAGGCAGAGCCTCTGTATTGGTTCTGAAAGCTGACAATGTCATCCTCTGTGACCTTGGCGTACTGAGAGCGGTAGAAATTGTAGAGATTGTCATACTGTTCTCCTGTGAGTGACTCGGCAGAATCGATGTCTCCAGTCTGGTCGTATATCTTGCGTTTCTGTGGGTCTGAGAGGATGGCATAGGCTTTTTGGAGGGACTGGAAGTTGTCGTGGGCGGTAGCGTCGTCGAGGTTCTTGTCTGGGTGGAGCTTTACGGCCATCTTGAGGTAGGATTTTCGGATGTCATCTTGAGGTGCTGTCTTTTCTAGACCCATGAGGGAGTATAGATCCTTCATTGTTGGCTATGGTAGGCTTGATCACTCAAATTGAACAGAGGATTGATCTCGAAAGAAGAAGACGCTTACAGTAGTATGATTGCCCGTCTATCAAGATATAATAACCACCCTTGTAATGATGATTGATCAAACTGATTGAAATTCCTAATAAAATTAAAGAATAGCACTCCACCGAGCTGTGCTCTCTCTCTCTCTCTCTCTCTCTCTCTCTCTCTCTCTCTCTCTCTCTCTCTCTCTCT
>Ga0114919_10005595_pt1 | contig 10032 bp, 8 predicted proteins | sample BlataG_FD_88682 | JGI IMG/M metagenome (GOLD analysis project Ga0114919, IMG submission 88682) | Deep subsurface microbial communities from Black Sea to uncover new lineages of life (NeLLi) - Black_00105 metaG | ecosystem: Environmental > Aquatic > Marine > Oceanic > Sediment | place: Atlantic... | reverse complement strand
TCCTGATTTAGAATGTAGGGTGGGCTTGTAGCCCACCAAAAACCTATAAAAAAACGTTTATCCACCGTAGGCCGATTTACAAGACCTAAGCGGGACTATTAGTATGTAGTGTATAGGACGACCACAGAAACTAACGTTTATCCGCCGTAGTCCGATTTACAAGACGTAGGCGGGACTATTAGTATGTATTGTATATTATTATGTTAGACGTGAAGATGAACAAAAGAGAAATCACACAACTTATTAGTGTTGCTAAATTCTATCTAGATCTTGCTGAATCCATCAAATTATCACCAAGTGAGAAACAATTAACAATACAACAAAATAGTGAAAGAGCATCATCATCTCTAAAGACCATCGCTCTGAATAACATCGATCAATTCTTTGCACATGTTGGATCTGCGAGTGTACGTTTAGCAACAGTTCACGAAATTCTTGCGGGAAATGTCACTAAGGCATGGAAAGATGCTTACCCATCCTTAGAAGTTACTGATGATAATATCAAAGCAGCAAGGAATAATGGTCTAGAAATCCTGCTGCGAGATAACATTGCTCATTCTGAAGCACCGGAAGGTAACGCCAAGAAAAAAGCGACCTTTAGAAAAGCTGCTTTGTCAAATATGAATCCTGATATGATTCTATCAACAATGAAAAATCGATATGGGCTTATCGCCCAACAAATTGATGCAGTGGACCGCCCTGCGAGCGGCTACTGAGCCCCTCGTTATCATCCGTTGTTTGTCCGCCTGACGCAGAGGTAAGACAGAGTAATGAAAGAGATACCACTAAGCAACGGCTGACCAGGAAAAGCGTCGGCCGAGACGTCCCGGATGGACGGTGTACGAACGTGATTGGCTGGCAAGAAGCTCGAGTCGAACTAAGCCATCACCGAGAACACCCCCGACGCTTGCCTCTCGACGTCATCCACATTCTCCGCGGTTAAAATAACTCCGAAAAATCGACCAAATGCGCAGGGGGGTAAGAGCAAAAAACAAATTTTTTGAAAATGTTTATCCCCCTATCACACAAACACTTACAAATTCTGGCAATCCGAAAATCCACGAATTTTCGACCAAATGCGCAAGTTCGCCCTACTAAGGGGGACGTCTTTTTTCGAAGCGGAAACCCCTTTGGGGAATAACCAATGAACCATTTAACCACTCACAAGCATAAAGAATCCAGTTATTTACGTGCATATAAGGCACCTCTACATCTGTCGAGAACCCTCTACAAATCAGCTCATTTTATGCAAAACAAACCCAATTTCCGTAAAGCCCAAATGAGCTTAAACTTCTATTCACAAAAGGATTATGAAAATAAATCCAATGGGAGACTTGGTGAAAACAAACCCAATCAAACCCAATTTCCAAAAAGCCCAAATGAATGTAAACTCACTTATAACAAAGGATTACAGAAAAAAAGACGCTTTCGCAGTCCGAAAAAACAAACCCAATTCAAAGCCAATTTTAACAAGAAAGCCAATTTTACCAAGAATGAATGTAAACTTTTGTGCTGCAGGGTATTATGATGGTAAACCCACATTCGCAGTCCGAAAAGGCAGGCCAAATAATCCTAATGTCGAGATCACCACTGCCTGGAGTTGTGGGGCGAGGTTCGTCACCTGATGTGGATAAAATCGCTTTGAAAATTTATCCGTTCGGTATAGACTGTCCGATTGTATTGAACGAACTATTTTTGATTTGTAGGATTAAAAAATGGGAGAATTTAAGATTGAGCCGGCGCAAAGAATAAAGCGACTGCCGCCCTATCTGTTTGGGCGATTGAATGCGCTAAAACTTGCCAAACGTCAGGCAGGTGCGGATATTATCGACCTGGGGATGGGCAATCCGTCCGATAGAGCGCCGCAACTTGTGATTGACAAATTATGCGAAGCGGCCCAGGACCCCCGCAATCACCGATACAGTGCATCAAGAGGTATTAAAGGCCTGCGAAAGGAAATCGCAAAAAAATACGAGCGCCTGTGGAATGTGCAGCTTGACCCGAAGACGGAGGTGCTGGCCTGTATCGGCTCGAAGGAGGGCTTTAGCCATTTGTGCCTGGCGATGATGGGGCCGGGCGATACCGCAATAGTCCCTGACCCCGCTTTTCCAATACACAACTACTCCGTAGCCCTGGCCGGCGGAAACGTTGTATCGCTGCCTCTGGGCAACGATGAAAAGTTCATAAACAACATCGCAATGGTCATTGAAAATATGTATCCTAAGCCCAAACTGCTAATTCTAAATTTCCCACACAATCCTACTGCAATGACCGTTGATGAGGGATTCTTCGAGCCGGTCGTCGATGTAGCGAAGAGATTCAAAATTGCGGTCATTCACGATTTCGCTTATGGGGAAACCTGTTTCGACGGCTATAAAGCGCCGAGTCTGCTTTCAGTGAAGGGAGCAAAGGACATCGGTGTCGAATTTACAACGATGAGCAAGCCGTACAATATGGCGGGTTTCCGCATCGGCTTCGTGGCGGGCAATAAAGATATGATAGACTACCTCGCCACCATAAAGGGCTATTACGACTACGGCATATTCCAGGCCGTCCAGATAGCCGGCATTATCGCCCTGCGAAACTGTGATGAGGACATAATCTCCCAGAACGAAAGGTACCGGTCCCGGCGGGATGTGGTCTGCGAGGGTCTGCAAAGAATCGGCTGGGAGGTGGAAAAGCCGCGGGCTACGATGTTCGTATGGGCAAAAGTGCCCGCCGAACATTCCAGAGGAAAGGGCAGTATCGATTATGCGATTGACCTGATGGAGCACGCTGAGGTCGCGATTGCCCCCGGCAGGGCCTTTGGTGAAAACGGCGAAGGCTATATGCGTATCGCACTTGTGGAAAACGAGCAGCGCCTGCGGCAGGCGATTCGAAATATCAGCCGATTTGTCCAGCAAAAGCCCATAAGAAAAACAAAGCCGGACAGGGAAAGTTAAGCTGAACAAACAAGCATTTTGGCCAGGAGAGAAAAGCGTGCGGTGCCTTATCGGGCGCATATTGAGAACAGCAGCGTAAATTCGCATCACCTGGCGCGAACAATGAGCACGCAACAATGAATTTCTGCGGTGTAAAGCGATTTTTATGAAAAATTTTTGCCGGTCTCTCACCGTCAAATCGGCCATAACAGCCCTGTTAAGGGGGTTTCACAGGACAATTGCTCCTTGGTTACTTAGCGGTAACGGTCAAAAATTTTGGAAAAAGACTTGACTTTTGGGGGGTTAACCTATATTAAATATTCAACGATACTGCGGTTAGCGGTGCATCTTTTGCTATACTCATCATTGAGCAAACTGCGGTGAGGGTTATCGTTTTGCAAGCAGTGTGGGGTTGGGTGATGTTTAGGAGGACGCAAAAAAGTATGACCAGTGTTACATAGGCAAGGTGTGCCTGTGCAATTACAATAAAATTTTATAACAAGGATGGGCGGGGGTAATGAAACGGAGTTCAATATTTCTCGGATGCCGGAGTGTAATAGTCCTTGCGGTTATTGCTGCTGGTTTGCCTGGGCCGGCGTATTGTCAGACGGACGGCACTGTGCTGTTGCTGCAACAAACACCTCTTGAAGGAGGCACATTAACTCCACGGGCGGGGGTGCATTGCTTCGAACTAAATACAAGGATTACTTTGGCCGCGGTTCCAAAACCTGGTTTTCAATTCCTTTACTGGCTGGGCGATGTGAGTAACCCGACGGCAAACCGCACTATTGTACGTCTTGATGCACCGAAAATTGTTATTGCGGTATTTGACCCGGTTGGACCTGCGCTTTTGGTCGTGGGAGATGGGCCGGAAAATAAAGGTTTGACTGTTGGTGGCGGTGGCGGCGCCGGCGGTGCTTTGTTTGCCGGTGCTGCAGAATATGTTCTGCCAAGGCGGAGGTCGTCAGGTGGTGGATGGATAATAGGGCCAAGACAGATAATAATACCGGAGCCGGCAACGGTGGTGTTGTTGGCCCTCGGTAGCTTGTTTGTCTTTACCAGGCGCAGGCCAAAGAAATAAGACCGATAAAAAGCTGGTTATAAAGAGATTACGCAAGAAGTTGATTTTTTTAAAAAGAACATCTCACTCAAATCTATAACCACAGGTATCTGCGGTTATAAACTCAGACTCAGTTCTTGGGTATTTTCTACAATTTAATAGCCGAATTGCATAAATTGAACAATAACATTTCCCATCCGGCCCGTACTTGAGGAAGGGACAGACATTAGGCAATTTGCAACACGCCCCACAATTAACACATTCGCCTTTGCGTCTCTTGGAAACGGGCAGTACTGAAGTAAAAGTCCTTTCTATCTTGGCCAACCAGGTATTTCGTCTCTTATCAGCCATTATCCGGGATTTTATCGCTTGCCGCCATTGCGATTCGCCATTTGCGATTTGCAATTTGCGGCCATTACACCCGTTCGGGCACCTCATACTGCCTGCGGTAGTTGCGTTTCACCAGCTTGTTCGCCTCGGCGTTGTCGATGAATTGCTCTGTCTTCGGGTCGAACCGCAGCGCCTGGTTGCCGACACGGTGAGCGATGTTGCCCATGTGCACCGCTGTCAAACTGGGATGGACAATTTCGACGTCGGCGTTGGACAGTTCTCGGCTCCTGATGCATTCGAGGAAGTTTTGCTCGTGTGCAATGTCGGCGGGTCGGCCGTACATCTTCTCCACGACCTTGCCGCCGGAGGTCATTGTTATCCAGCCGCCCCCGTGCCGACCGACTATCATCAACTCCTCTGAACCGTACAACTCGATGCGGGTGGCGTTCTGAGTCCAGTAGGGGAACTCGTCTTTGCGACGGATGGTGCCGGTCGTCTTACGCATATAGCGAGGATAACCCGTCTGTTCAAAGGTCATTATAAAGTCATCAAAGTCAAAAGAAACGACCTGGACGTCGGGCACTTGGGCGTCATCACCCTTGTATTGCAGTCGGCCTGCCGTGCAGGATGCGGTCCTCGGCATACCCGGGTTGCCCATAAGCATCATAGCCAGGTCGAGCTGGTGGATGCCATCGTTGGCCATATCGCCGCCGCTGAAGTCCCAGAAGAAATGCCAGCCTTTTTTGAAGATGTTCTGGTGATAAGGGCGTTCCGGTGCCGCCCCGAGCCAGGCGTCCCAGTTGAAACCGCTGGGTGCCGTGCCGGCATCACCCAGGTGTAACGGCCCACCCGGCTTGAGGTTGTACACCTTCACCAGCCGGATGTCGCCGAGTTTGCCGCTTTTGACGTAATCACATGCTGCGAAATCGTACGGTGCGCTTCGGTTTTGCACCCCAACCTGGACAATGCGCTTATATTTGCGTGCTGCCTCTATCATCTTTCGGCTTTCCCAGATGTTGTGTGAGTGCGGCTTTTCAACATACACGTCCTTGCCCGCCTGGCAGGCAAGGATAGTCGCCGGCGCATGCCAGTGGTCCGGCAGGCCTATCACAACTCCATCCACGTCTTTGGAGTCGAACACCTCCCGCATCTCCTTGACCGTCTTCGGCCTGCGACCCTGTTGGTTGGCCACTTCCTGGGCCGCCGTCTCCAGACGCTCTTCGTGAAGGTCACAGACGTAACTAACCTCGGCGCCGCATTCGACCATCAGGCCCTGCATAACCAGCCTGCCGCGACCCCCGCAACCAACCAGCGCAATATTCACACGCTCATTGGCACCCAGCGCCCCTGCCGGATTCACAGCCGACGATGCCATCCCGCCCAGGGCAGTCCCTACAATGCCCTTGCCCGACTTCGACAGAAAACGCCTTCTGCTAATGCGTTCCATAATACTACCTCCTATAAACAAGGATTTTCCAATACAAAAGTTTACTGCTGACACACCATTATCTTAGATTTCCCAAATAACACAAGCAAAATATGTGCATCGGTAAATATAGCCGAATGCCGCGAAAATACAAAGGACGAATCTGAAGATTGTTTGTTGCGTTCAGTTCACACGTCCGGGCCACCGACTCTCCCAATGTATCGGCGTCAATTCTATGCTTTTCTGAAGACTGCGACGACGTTTTCGACCTCGACCACGAACAGACGATTATCGCCCTCAAAATCGACCGGTATGGCGCCTTTGGGATTGAACAGCACCTTGTCGTATTGAGACAGTGGTAAGTCCGGTGAGTTTTCGACCTCGGCCGAAATCGCTACGATTCGGCCGGTTATCGTGGGGATTTCTATATTGTCCGGCAGTTGGATACCGCCTTTGGTTTGTTTTTTATCCTCATCTTTGCAAATCAGGACGCGTTTGCCTATCGGCTCAACTGTCTCAAGCGGCTTTACTTCGATTTCGTCTTTTTTTTTCATTTTGCACCGAATCCTGCAGAACAACCTCATAGAACACTTCACGAGATGCTCTTATTATACCGCTTGAAAAGCAATTTTGCAAATTGTTGGCTTCTAACGCTTTGCTAAAGGAACACCAACGACTGCTTTATAGCCGCCCCTAGATTATTTTTCGGCTGTTCTTACTTTGACCTTTTTACTTTTCCTGGCCTTTTTCGTCCGAGGATTTGGTCGGCCTCTTCGGGTGTTTGAGGCGGCCATTGTCCGGCCGACTGCAATTGCTTTAGATGCTCCAATTGCTTAATACTAACGATGGTTCTGCACTTAGGAAACTTGTTACAGCCCAGGAAAGGCCCCTTTTTGCTCTGTCTGATTACCAGTTCGCCGTCTTTGCACTTGTAACACTTTATACCGGTCGGCTCAGGCGGAGGTTTGGGTGGCATCGCATTGCCCTGTTCGTCCAGTCGAAGGGTCGTTTTGCAGTTCGGATAGTCGCTGCAGCCCAGGAAGGGACCGAATCGGCCTCGTTTATACACCATCAGCTTGCCGCAGAGAGGGCATTTATGTTCGCTTACCTTCTCTTCAATCATTTTGCCCTCTTTGTCACAGGGACAGGCAAACTTGCAACTCGGGTAGGCCGAACAGCTCAAAAACCTCCCATTTTTGCCAAACCTATAAACCAGCTTCTCCCCACACTTCGGGCATTTATATTCGCTCGGCGTAACCTCCGCCTTGGCGTGTTTCATCTGCCTGGTCGCCGTGTCGAGACTACGCTTGAATGGGCCGTAAAACTCTTTTAAGACGCCAAGCCAGTCGAGGTGCTGTTCCTCGATTTTGTCAAGCTGCCCTTCCATATGGCGGGTGAAGGCAATGTCCATTATCTTCGGAAAGTACTCATTGAGTTTGTCGGTAACTATCTCGCCGAGGTCGGTGGCCTGGAACTTCTTCTCTGTCTGCTCGACGTAACCTCGTTCCTGGATGGTGCTGATAATTGTGGCGTAGGTGCTTGGTCGCCCGATGCCTTCTTTTTCGAGCGCCTTTACCAGGGAGCCTTCAGTGTATCGAGCCGGGGGTTTGGTAAAATGCTGCTCGGCTTTAATATCAATTGCCGCTAAACTCTGCCCGGGCTCGACCGCAGGCAACTGCTGCTGGCTTGATGTGGTGGGCCAGATTTTGGTAAAGCCGTCAAAGACCAGTACCCGACCGGTAGTTCTATACCAACACCGGCCCAATGACGTCTGGCCCACGATATTCAGATTCGTTACATTCCACCTGGCCGGTGTCATCTGGCAGGCTATGAACCTGCGCCAGACAAGAGCATAGAGTTTGAACTGCTCGCTGGTTACCAACGACTTTATATCCGAGGGCGTAAGGTCAACGTCAGTCGGTCGGATTGCTTCGTGTGCCTGCTGAGTGCCTTTCTTCGAAGCGTAAATCCTGGCTTTTTGCGGCAGATAATCAGGGCCAATATGCCTGCCGATATAATCCCGTGCCTCCTTGAGAGCTTCGCCTGAGAGGTGTGTACTGTCTGTTCTCATATAAGTAATAAGGCCCAGAAAACCCATCGAGCCCAGATTTAGACCTTCGTACAACTGCTGAGCTACTCGCATAGTTCTTTTGGTCGAAAAGCCCAACTGATTAGCAGCGGTCTGCTGCAGTGTGGAAGTGATGAAAGGCGCCGACGGCTGGGAAACGGACTCTTTGGTTTGTATGTCAGCGAGTTTGAACTCTGCCCGCTTTAGCGCATTATAAACCCGCTCGGCTTCTTCTTGCTTAGATGCCTTGAATTTTTCATCGCCGACTTTGTATAGCTCGGCCTTAAATGCGTTGTGTCCTGTGAGCCATTTGCTTTGCTCTGCAATGGTCGGGGGATTTTCTTTTTTGGGGGTAATAAAGTCCAGCCATTCCTGACTATAGTCGCTTTTTAAATCGGTGGTGAAGACGGCTGGAATAAACCAGTATTCCTCCGCCTTGAAATTGCGGATATCCCTCTCTCTTTCAACGATTATTTTGACCGCTACGGACTGCACGCGACCAGCAGACAGCCCGCGGGCGATTTTCTTCCACAGCAGCGGAGATATCTGATAGCCGACAATCCTATCCATGATTCGCCTGGCCTGCTGTGCCATAACCTTGTCCATATCGAGCTTGCCCGGTTCGGCAAAAGCCCGTGTTACTGCTGCTTTGGTTACGGCGTTGAAAATCACACGATAGGTCTTCTCCTCCGGCACACCGAGAATTTGTGCCAGGTGCCAGGCAATTGCTTCGCCTTCACGGTCAAGGTCGGTTGCGAGGAAAAGTTTGTCACATTTTTTTGCTGCCGCCTTCAAAGATGTTACGGCGCGTTTCTTGCCCGGCATTATGTCGTAAGCAGGCTCGAAATTATTCTCTATATCGACGTTGAGACCTTTCGCAGGCAGGTCACGTACGTGGCCCATCGAGGCCTTTACTTCAAACCCCGAACCGAGATATTTGTTTATCGTTCTCGCCTTGGCCGGCGATTCGACAATTACCAATGATTTTTGTGGACTCGATTTAGCCATAAGTACATCTTTATTTAGCCCCCGGTTTTACCGGGGGTTGTTATATTTAGCCACACGTTTTACGTGGCGTTTATTCACTAATCGGCGTTTTCCACAATAAAATTTAGAAATGGACAAATACAGTAACGTGCAGAAATGTCAAGAAAAAACAATTTTCGCATTTTTTAGGCGTTTTTTTAACGGTGATTGGAACATCAGAAGTGATTCGTGGTCAATTTTTTAAGTTAAATTTCCCATCTGTCAATCCGAGCGCAGCAAAGCAATCTTTATTTAAGCCCGTGTTGTACGTGGGGTTCCTTTTCAACCGCGAAGCAGCTTGTCGAGCAAAGGTTTTAATTTTCGGATGGCATTGCCGCGGTGTGAGATTGCGTTTTTTTCTTCGTGAGTTAGTTGCGCAACCGTTTTGTTCAAGTGCGGCACGAAGAAAATCGGGTCGTAACCGAAGCCGTTTTCCCCGACTTCTCTATCGTTTATAAAGCCTTCCAGCGTCCCTTTAGTTTCGATTAAGATTTTCTCCGGACTGGCCAGACACAGACAGCACACAAATCTTGCCGTTCTTTTTTCGTCAGGCACACCTTCGAGGAGCTTTAAGACCTTGGCCATATTCTTACGGTCAACAAGCGTTCTGTCCTCCTCTCTTGCCCCCGAAAACCTCGCAGATTTAACCCCCGGAGCTCCGCCGAGCGCCTCAACTACCAGGCCTGAGTCGTCGGCAATAGTCCAGAGGCCGGTCGCTTCCGCGTAACCAACAGCTTTTTTGCGGGCATTCTCCGCAAAAGTCGCACCATCCTCCTCAATCTCGCCTATGGCGTCAAAATCCGAAAAACTAAGCCATTCGATATCGCTTCCGAGCATCGCCCGCAGCTCATTGAGCTTACCCGGATTCGTACTCGCAACAAGTATCTTCTTACTTTCGCCAGCCATAACCCTCACACAAACGCCACGTCTTCTCATAAGGCTACGCTTACCCCTCGGTGTCATTCCTGCGCAAGCAGGAATCCACATTCACAATATCTCAAGAATCTTATTCTCAATAATCTGACAGGCAATTTCTCTTTTTAGTTCCGCTAGATCAGGAGCTATTTCATCCTGCACCGATATCTCAAGATAATACTCATTATCCAGTCTTTCCTGGGTTACTAACGTACTCAGTGCGCAGCTATATAGTATTATGTCTTTTGCCTCTTCGTGGTCATAACCGTCTAAAAAAGTCTTTTGA
>Ga0114919_10005594_pt1 | contig 10033 bp, 9 predicted proteins | sample BlataG_FD_88682 | JGI IMG/M metagenome (GOLD analysis project Ga0114919, IMG submission 88682) | Deep subsurface microbial communities from Black Sea to uncover new lineages of life (NeLLi) - Black_00105 metaG | ecosystem: Environmental > Aquatic > Marine > Oceanic > Sediment | place: Atlantic... | reverse complement strand
TACGTTTATTGCCATTGATTTTTTTATTTATATACAGGGCGCATTACACGCCCTGATATATTATTACACGTTAGAGAAGTTTTTTCTCTATTGATTTATAAACTTCTACGCCTTCGTCAGTTTTAAACCACGCAGCCATTGCTGAGTATGGATTTTCATCAAACGGTACGTTCATTAGTTTTCTTCCATTACTACCCCAAGTAAAACTTCTTTGATCTGGTGAAAGTACAATTACACCATTTTCAGTTGCTACAATTGCTACGTTGCGTAACTGTACGTTTTCATCATTAGCAAGCTCTATAAATAAAGAAGGATTGTTTTTAGCAAATAATAATAAGTCACGCTTAAGCTCTTTAGAACTCATCTTAGATACCTTAGATCCTATTTCTACACGCATGATAGCTTCTATTTGATCTATATCCATAGATGTAGCCGCGTTTAACGCATCAATTTGTAGTTCTAATTGGTCAAGTTCATCAGTAGCTTCTTCAACAGCGCTGTATTCTTGATATAATTTACCTTTCAAAGGGTGGTATATTGAAAGTAGTTTTTGTAGGTTTTGTTGATGTTTAGGAACAGTAAGTGTACCGTCTCTAAACATTATGTGACCTAAAGTTACTTCACCTTTTTGTTCATCAACAAGCGGTGAATCTTGATTTGTTGCATACCTAATTTCTCTTTGCTTGCCGCTTTCTTCATCAAAATATAATAATGCATGTTTTCTTGTATGTCTTCCTGGTATTTTAAGTGTTAAAGGAGATTTATTTCCTGTTAAAAAATAAACGCGATCTTTAATTTCCCATTCAGGTTTAACATTAACTGTTTTTTGAGGTGCAACCTCAACTGTTTCTTCTGCTTGTTTAGCTTCTTTAGCCATGATATAATAAAATTAAATAGTTAAAAAATAATATCCTCCGCCCGAAGACGGAGGTTATTATTAAAATTGAATCATTAGATTCCTTTAAATAGTACAAAGTTGTTAGCACCTTGAGTTACCAAACATCTTTCAGATAGGAAGTTTACTTCCATCGCATCAAGAGTTGAGGTAAAAGCACCACCAGCTGAACCAGTCAACCAAGACTTCATACGGCGATCATCGCTTTCAGAAGCTCTATATCGTACGTGTAAGAACGGACGACGGATGTTTGTTCCTAGAATTTGATCGTAAACTGTACTTGTTCCAGCAGGAACTAATACACCTTCTATTGAGCTAATTCCAGATACACCACCACGTGTAGACGCGTCATTTAGATATTTCCAGTCAGTCTTATAGAAATCGTAAGAACCTCTACGGAATCCAGAGAATCCTAAGTTCAATGCCATTTCTTCAGAGTTTTCGAAAAGACCAAAAGCAGTACCACCTGAACCTCCAGCAGAGATAGCAGATAGCATGTCATCAAAGTCTAATGAAGTTTGACGCTGTAAAAACAACATGTTTTCTTCAATAGCACCTTGAGTGTCTAGGTTTTTAAGAATATTATCAAACTCGTCTAGCCCGTTAGCAGCAGTAAATCCTACTTCTACATTACCACGAGATTGAATAGCAGCAAATAAACCTTCAGTACCAGGCAAGCTAGCTACAGCGCCAGCTGCACCACCTTGATTGTACTCACCTTCTACTAATGCCATTTCTAGGTAATCTTCAAAACGCAAGCGAGTTTCAGATTCAGCCTTTAAATACCATAGATATCCAGAAGTACCATCTTCAGTAGCAACTTCTACCCAACCAATTTGTGCCATATCAGACCCACTAATAGTGTATTGATCTCTTATGATAATTGGAGAGTTAGAAAACTGAGTTAACTGAGGAGTTACAGATACTCTTGTGTTAGCAGCTTGTACGCCTGTACCGGCAGCAGCACCGCCTAAGTTACTACCTTTTACATAAGCAGAACCGTATACAAACACTTTAAGATCAGCTTGGGCGCCAACAGCGATTGCACCAGCTACAAATCCAGCAGCAACAAGACCAGTTCCAACAAAAGGAGCTACAGTAAATGTACCGCCGTTTGCAGGAGCACCACCAGTAGCTACAGTAGTAGAAGCTGTTACAATACATTTTTGCTCAGCACCAGTTGTAGGGTTTAATAGCACTACTGTATCGTTAATAGAAACAACGTTTCTTACAGTATTTGGCAATGTTATAAGGTTAGCGTTTGCAGCATCTGCTCCAATACCAAATCCGGTATAACTAATATGTAGTCTATTTTGTTCAGACCAAATTACTTGATCAGAAGTCATAGGCATTTCTGCACCAACCATACGTAAGAATCCAGAAAGTGTACGGTTTCCGTAACGCTCTACTTCTTGTTCGTAGATCTCAGGCAGATACTGTTGAGCAAAATCATTTGCACCAGCAGCAGCCGTGTTAAATTGTAGGTAGTTACTTGGCAACAACTGTTGAGTTGAAGACGGTATTAAACTACCTAATTGTGGGGTTAAAGCCATAATTTATTATTTAGTTAGTTAAATTTTTTTGTTTTGATTTTTAATTTTGAAGAATCAGCGCCGCTTATTGCTTTTACTTTTAATCCACCTATATAAACATCACCAGAAACAGTTTGCCTTGGTTCATTACTTATATTTTTAGATTTAGCCATAACATCTTTAACAGCATCAGCTTTGCCTTGCTCATAAAAATGTTGTGCTATAGTATCAGCATTCCGCGCAGCGTATAAAGCTTTGTGGTAACCTTTAGTGTCTGTTATTTCACCTTTGTCATTTAAGAACGTCTTAATGAAGTTTGTAATATTAGATTGATTTTCAGCTACCTGTGTTGGATTTTTAATACCGTATCTAAATTTCTTATCACTAACTTTAAAATCGAAACCTTCGAAATCATTATTTAATAATTTTTTAGTGCGGTCAATAAAATCAACGTGCTTTTGTTTTATAGCTTGCTGCTCTTCGTTGTATCGGTTGAAAAACTCTGTTGCTTTCTTTTGCTCTTGGGTTACGCCCGGTCTCAACTTGATCTCGTCGTAGTATTTCCTCTTAAGCTGTTCAAGAAAGCTCTTAGCCTTGGCAACCTCCTCTTTAAACGCAATTTTTCTTTTACGTATGTCTTTTGGTTCGTCGATATCTTCATCATAATTAAAATCTTCTAACAGAAGACTTATGTCTTCAGAATCTAAATGCGGTTTAGTTTGTTTATAATACTCACGTATTAAAGTTTGGTTATCAACATTGGTATAATCTGCATTAAGCCTAACATAGTCTTCTACAGTTCCGCCAGTCTCTTCCATAAAAGAAACTAGCTTTTCAATATTTTCAGGTAGAACTCTTTGCTCTTGCACAGCTTGTTCTACTTCTTTAGTTACTTCAGGTTGTTTTTCTTCTTCTTCTGTATTTTCAATAACAGTTAAAGGAGATTCTACTTCTTGGTCGGAGTTCCGTATTTCTTTAACCACTTCTTCGCTGTCGCCACTGTCTTTGGACTCTTCGACAATAACATCGCTATCATTTGTCTCCTGTGTTTGAACGGCATCTTCTTCTTCTTTTTTCTCTTCGTTTGGTATTACAACTTTTGTAACACTTGATTCAAGTTCTACTAAAGGTTCTTTCATGTTAACTTTAGTAACTTCGTTTTGATTAGTACCTAAATTTTTAGGTTTAGAAGGTGTTTTTATTTTAAACTCTCCTTCTTGTTTTACTTCTTCTGACATAATATAATAGTATAAAATTAAAGGATTTTATTTTCAACGAGGTTCAAACTGTTCAAGTCCAAATCCTCCTAGTGAGTCAAATCCTGATGACTCGAAGTTTTTAGGTAATTCATCGTTTTGACGCTGTGAAATCATTTCTGATTGCTGCGTACCTATAATTCTAGCACGTTCGTCTTTACGATTTTCTATTTCTTGTTCTTTAGATTTTTCAACATCAGCTCTAGCTTTTGCTAATTGCATATTAAATCTAAACTCTTCGCTCATTAAATCACGTTTTATTTGAGCTTCAGTTTGCATACGTTGTATTTCAAACTGAGATTTAGCTTGTTCTAATTGAACTTTTTGTTCGTTAATAACTTGTTGCTTTTGAGTTTCAGCTAAAGCAGCTCGTTCAGCAGACTCGGCATTTGCATTTGCCTGAGCTTGTATATTAGCTAATTGAGCTTGTTGGGCTTCTTCTGCTTTTATTTTTTGTCTATATTTTAAGAACTGATTAGCTAGTTTTAAGTTTTTAATTTCTCTTATATCTATAGCATCTTCTAAACCAATTTGCCCAGCCTGCAAAGCTATTTGTATATTACGTTCTAACCCTGCTTTTTCCTCCTCGTCTGGCTCTAATTCTAAAAATATACCAAATTCATGCATATTTAATTTATCTATTTCAGATAATGTAGATACGTTAAATTGATTTATAGAGCTCATTAAAGCTTGTTTTAACAATGGAAACTCTAACATATCAGCTACGCGAAGACTAATGTTTTCTGCTGTTCTTATCGTTAAATACATAAGCGATTGCAATATGTGCTTAGTAGCTGTATTGGAAGCAGCCGCAGCAAGTTTTTGCAAACCAACTAACGAATCTTTATCAGGCTTGCTACCGTCTCTAGCTTCATTTAATCCGGTTACGTCTCTTATCATTTGCAAGTAATACTGATACGTTTGTATTAACGCTTGTATTTTAGCCATGCCAGAAGACGTTTGTAACTCTTGAATAGGCACTTTACCCCTGTTAGGATCACCATCTTGCGTTAAACTTCTACCTACAATACTACCAGTTTGGAAGTACATATTAAGAGCTTCTTGTGGATTGTAATTTGTACCATTACCAAGATCAACTTCTGCTAAACCATCTACATCCACATACACACCATCAGGTACCATGCGCGCTAGCACTTGTTGTAATTTTAAGTGTGTAAGTTGTATCATGTCGGCAAAACTAATACATTTACTTACAAGCGATTCTATACGTCCTTTATACATTCTAGGAGCAGAAATACTATAATTCATTTCTACTTTAGTTTGATCGCTAAAAGGACGTGTCATGTTTTCAGCTAGTTCCCATTTAAGCATTTTTTTATGCCCAAGTATTTTAGCTCCGCTGTATAAAACTTCTATAGCTCTATGCGCTTTGCTAAAATTATCAGTTTCAGGAGGATCAAACGTATCATCTTTTTCAAGAGCTTTTTCAAGACCTTGATCTGTTTGTTTTATTTTAAATACTTGATTTTTATACGTCTTATATTCAAAATATAGAACCTGTATTGTATTATTATCGTCGTTTTGATTATAATAATTTCTTGTATAACTTATATCTCCAGGATATTTTTGTATTTCTTCTAATTCGTCTTGTGTTAAATAAGGAAATTGTTTTTTAATTTCTTCAAGACTAACACTTTTTACTTCACCAACATAATATATATCTTCAAAATTAGGATCTTCAGTATATGAATAAACTAAATTAGCAGGATCTACATAATCTATTGTAACACCGTTAGCTAAATTAAAATTAGTTTTTACAGCCGATATACCTAGTACTGTTAAATCATAAGCTAAACGCTTTTTAATTTCGTCGTACTTATTATAATCCATTACATTACTTATAACTTCTTCTTCAGCTATTTCAATACTTTGTTTGTAGTTTAATTGAAGATATAAATCTAATTCTTCTTTATTTATTGGTAATTCCTGTGGGTCTGGCGAAGCGTAAAAATTTTTACCAGTAGCAGCGTTTAACTGCTCTATCATTTCTTTGTTTTCAATATCACGCAAAGCATTAAAAGCAAAATCAGTTCTTTGTTTTATAGCGTAAGGATCTGAAGCAAAAGATTTTATTTCATAACCTTTATCTGTCATGCCATTAACAACAATGTCTACAAATTTAGATAATACACCTACCGGTTTCCAGTCTAAGTTAAGATAAGACAGATCACCGTTTATAGATAATTCATCTTTATATTTTTGTACACTTTGTTCACCGCGTGCGTAAAGCTTAAGATTATTAAAATACCTCCAGTTGTTTCCAAACCTTCCGCCATCTCCAAGACCTCTATCACCTCTGAACCACTCGTTTTCCACAGCTCTTCCTACAGCTAAACCATATTCTAAAGTATTTTTCTCTGCATCTGGTACTACCTGACTTGGAAAAGAACTATTAACGTTAGTATAAATCATCTATTTTATTATTTTTGAAATACTACCTTTATTATCATATTTCTTGAAACTTAAAGGTACAACATTTTTTTCAACTTTGAAAACTGGTGTATATCTATTTTTATTACAAGCCATAAGCGCTAGGCCAGAACTAATCGTTGCGTCAAACTTAGTTCTATTGTTTATATTAAATTTCGCCCAGTCTTCTAGTGTGCGCTGAAAATACATATCACCATATGTAGTTTCTTTTAATCCTATAAAATCTTCTATATAAGATTCAATAGCAGCAGCATGCGCTTGCTTAATATCTTCAGAGGAGTTTGGTATACCTCCTATTTCTTTTTCAGTTATAGATAATTTATTGTATGTTTTATCTGGACGATTCATACTAAATCCTCTGTAACCTCTATGTTTAAAATGGTACAGTAATCTTGGTTTGTTGTTTTCGCAAAGTATAGGCATCCCATAAAAAATACAAGCCATAAGTACTTCTTCAAAAAATATTTCAGCCGTTTGTGGGCGGGCTATATATTCTAAAAAAAATTTATTAGGTGGCACATCTTCCATACTAAATTTAGTAAGACCATGCAAAGCACCTTTAGAACCTTTACCGTCTACTGTTCCTGATATATCATAAGAGTCACAACCAAAAGCGCCGCAATGTTCATTGCCAGGATATTTAATTCCATTTTTAATTATTAAACGGTTTTGCAAGTTAACAGGTGGTACCCATGAAACTAAAAATCTACCATCTTTGTGTGGTACAAATTCTACAAATGTATCTTTATGACCTTTGGCCCATTGAAAAGAACCCTTAGTTATAAGTCCTCCAGTTTTTATATCTTCATTATAATCTATTTGCTCATATATTTTAGTTAGATTAAATAAAGATTCTTTTGTTTCATCTCTAAAAGCATGTTGCTCAGTACGTGGAAACTGACGATAGTATTCATTTAAACTATCTTGATCACCTTTTAAACCTTCAACTTCGTTTTCCCAATGATTTATAACTCCTACTTCAATTTGTAATCCATCTGCGCCTTCAACTGATTTTGCTGGCGTATCAAAGACAGGGTGTCCATAAGTATCAATGAATCCTTCGTAGTTCCACTCCATAGGTATAAACAAAGAATATAGTCCTGAGCTAGTCTGTCCATTGCGGTTTCTCTGTGTAACATCCGATGCATAGTATAATTTTTTAAAATTCTCGCCGCCTTTATCTAAAGCGTTTGACGTTGAACCCATCATACATTTACCCACAACTCTACTGCCTAATCGCAGTGTGGTTTTTGTAACCCTCCAGTTGTTTAATATATTATCAGGTCTTTCCCATTTACCTGATTCATCGTGTACTAACAGCTTTAGTTTTTCACCATCATAGCTGTTATCACCTGTATTTTTCCAGTCAATAGTTGTATCAAGACCTACTACTTCTTCTGGGGTTTCACCTTGATCAAGCTTACGTCTGGTAAGCTTCGACGCGGGTACTCTATAAGCAAGTTCCGTTTTTGGTCGGTCCATACCGTCTTGTATGGGTCGAAAGAAGAACGGATAGTTGATAGATATTGGTACGACTTTGTCGGTAAACATTTTTTTAGCATCAGCCCCTGACTTTGATAATATGCCAAATCTTGCATCGCTTGATATTGTCGCAAGGTTGACTGTTTCACCCGATGCCATGAATGAAAAACCAGAGCGTCTGTTTTTGAGGTAGCACATACCGTAACATCTTTGGTCTGCTTTACAAGCTTCCCAGAATATAAAGAATAATCTGTTTGACTCTCTAAAGTCTGCTGCCCCAACATCAATCTTACTCCACTGCAAGTACATGTAGTGAGTACCAGTAATATAAGTAGCAACACCTTTGTTATTGAACCAATAGCCTTCGTCACGACGCTTAAATTCTTCATCATTATACTCATACCATCTTTCTTTAAAGTGCTCCGGATATTTATTCCACTCAAATACACTTTTTATTTTATTTAATTCTTTAGGATATTCTTCTCTAGACCATTTGTCTTTATCCTTATTTAATTTACCTTTAAAAGGTGGTAATGCTATTTTAAGGTTTTGTATTTCATATACATCACCTATTTGACCTGTTTTACTTATAACAACTATATCGTGTTCTTTGTTATAACCATACTCCCACTTTTTGCTTTTGTTATTTCTTTTAAGCACATGAGGTTTTATGTAGTCTGTAAGTACAGTAAGTAAATTTTGCTTGTACATTATTTAGATCTACCTTCTGCAAAACCTTGAAAAGATTTTTGTTTGCTATCGCTTGGTTTATCTTCAAGCATATTCTTTTCTTCCTCGATACGGTTAAGTATTTCAAACGCATCGAATATAGCTAACTTTTTTGTTGCAGCTGCGTTCTTTAAACGATCAGCCGAGATGTCATCATCTGAATCTATAATAGGTTCTTTAGCCACCTTAATTAATTCCTCAACTGCTCTTTGCCCAGCTTGGATTATATTCAACTTGGTTTTCTTGGTGCTCATACTTAATTACAATATCATTTGATTTCATACAATAAAGCCGCTGGTCGTTTACAATAAACTCAAACTCACTGTTAGGTGTAAAGCCTACAATGTCTCCCTCGTTTATTCCTTTAGCTTCTAAGGACTTATTACCGTATTTTAATACACCAATAAGCTTTTGCTCTTTATCGAGCTCTAGATCATTATTATTTTCAAGTGGCATAGCAAAGCATCTATCAGCAAACGCATGCCATTTGTATATTTTTTTATATAAATATATTTGATCTATTTGACAAAAGTAAAGATCGTTTTTAAAAAACTTACTACTGTTAACTTCTTTACCTTGCATATTATAATACCTTCTAAAGATATTATGGTGAACTATAATTTCATCACCTTCTTCTATATGTGTTTCAAAAGCAAGTGGCGTAGAAACTACAATAGCTTTATTATTTACAAACTTATGTTTTTCAATACTGGTATTTAGCAAAAGCTCTTTACCATCTACATCTATAGAATTATCATAAACTTTACCTACAGGCTTTATGATAAAATTATATACGCTTTTCATTAATATTCTAAATCATACTCAACAGATACTGCCATGTTAGAATTAAACTTCTTCCATGGCAATACCTCGTTGTTTTTCTTTATATGAATATTATAAGAACTATCTTGATCATCAAATAAAATATATGCTATCTCGTGGCCACCATAAACTTGTTGACCTACGGAATAATGCATCGCATCATTTTTATAATCAGAACCAATACTGATCTTTCTTATAACAGAATCCATTTTAGTCTTCTGCTTTTACTATAGCTGATTCACCTTTATCTTCTTTTTCGATTTCAGTGTATTCGCCTGTAGCCATATCAATATTAATACTTCCGTATTCTTTTTCTAGTTCTAATTTAAATTCTTCTAAATCCTTATTAACACCAGCTATTTCGTGCAAAAGCGCGTGCTTGTTTGATTCTAACAAACCTATTCTAGTAACAGTTTCGTTTAGTTTAGAGTTTAAGTCTTTTATTTTTTCTAATTGATCTTTAGTAATTTTTGCCATTTGATTTAATTTAATTAATTTATAGTAATATAGTTACACTATTTACTCGGAAATTACTTTCACTAATTAAAAGACCACCCTGCGAAAGTGTGCACGCCGTTACCTTCTTCTATTGTAATCTCTTTAGATACCCACCCATAAGGATAGTCAATCTCCTCGTTACCTTCTTCATCGGTTTCAGTAATCTCAGATGCTCTCCATAGAACGTCAACAGAATAGTTGTCAGCAAGTACAGGCGCAGTAAGTTCGTTACCTTCCTCATCGTATGTACCCTCTGTAATTACTACGTTACCTAATTTAACAACCGTATGGCCGTGTGATGGGTGACTGTTTCCTTCCTCGTCTTCTTGGTGTGGTAAAGCAGCTATAGTTGTTTCTGCTAACTCTTG
>Ga0114919_10005589_pt1 | contig 10035 bp, 9 predicted proteins | sample BlataG_FD_88682 | JGI IMG/M metagenome (GOLD analysis project Ga0114919, IMG submission 88682) | Deep subsurface microbial communities from Black Sea to uncover new lineages of life (NeLLi) - Black_00105 metaG | ecosystem: Environmental > Aquatic > Marine > Oceanic > Sediment | place: Atlantic... | reverse complement strand
TGGCCGGATGATACCGAAGACCTGCGTTACTTCTATCCAACTACAGTAATGGAGACTGGTTATGATATTCTTTTCTTCTGGGTTGCCCGAATGATTATGATGGGTCTGGAGGATACTGGTGATATTCCCTTCCGCAACGTTTACCTTCACGGTCTGATACGTGATGAGAAGGGGGAGAAGATGAGCAAGATTAAAGGCAATGTGCTTAATCCCCTGGAAACGTTGGAGAAATATGGCACCGATGCTCTACGCCTGGCTCTATCTATGGGCACCTCGCCGGGGAATGACATCAAGCTAACCACAGCAAGGCTGGAGGCTGGTCGTAACTTTGCCAACAAGCTGTGGAATGCCACCCGATTTGTCGTCAGAAGTATTGAGCCAGACAGCACCAATATGAAAATCCAGTGGGACTCGCTCCCGGTGGAGGACCGCTGGATTCTAAGTCGCTTGAGTCGTACTATATCAAGTGTAACCAACCTTATGGAGGGTTTCCAATTTGGCGAGGCACAAAGGCAAATTCATGATTTCCTATGGGGGGAATTCTGTGATTGGTATATTGAATTTACCAAGATTCGCCTTCGTTTGGCTGGGGAGATGGTGTCGCCCATCCCGGTTCTGGTCTACGTTCTGGAGACCTCACTCCGTCTTTTGCACCCTTACATGCCCTTTGTTACCGAAGAGTTATGGCAGCACCTCAAGCGTCGCCTACCTTCAGAGTGGGCAGTAACTGAGTCTATAATGGTGGCTGCTTATCCTGAGGCTGACAGAACAGCTATTGACCCGCCGACAGAACGAGTCATGGAGTCGGTAATAGAGATAATACGCTCCATCCGTAATGCCCGGGCTCAATATAAGGTGGAGAGCCATCGGTGGGTCGAGGCACAAATCTATAGTAACCAACTGACCTCAGCTATCATTCCTTATTCTCAGACTATCCAGACTCTGGCCCGGGCAAGACCAGTTACTTTCCCCGGCAGCAGACAAGAAGCTCCACCACAGGAAAATGCCTTGGTAATAGTGCTCAAAGAATCAGAGGTAATCATACCCATGGAAAGTATGATTGACCTGGAGGCTGAGAGAAAACGGCTGCAGGATGAGATAGAGAAGAGTCAAGCTGAGGTGGTTCGCCTTGAAGCTAGGCTTAATAATGAAGATTTCCTAACCAAAGCGCCGGCAGCTGTTATTGATAAAGAACGCCAGAAGCTGTATTCTTTAACTGATAAACTGGAAAGGCTGAAATAGCAAATTCTTGAATTTTAGGGAGGAAGAGGACAATGTTGAAGAAAGTACTTGTTCCATTGGATGGCTCTAAGGTAGCCGAGGCTGTTTTGCCCTACGTTGAGGGACTAGTGTCTGGACTGGCACCAGAAATAAAGGGAGAAGTTACCCTCTTTCACGTATTATCACCAACCTACTATGTTGTCGCTGGGGAAGCTGGTGCTCCAGTCCGCTATACTGATGCTGAGATAGAGCAAATCAAGAAGAAAACTATGGGCTATCTTGAGAAGGCGGGCGAAGGCTTGAGAAGCAAAGGCGCCGTTGTGGAGTGTAAAGTGGGAGTCGGCAGGGCTGCTGAGGAAATTAATAAAGCCGCTGATGAAATCGCTGCTGACTTGGTCGCCATGTCAACCCATGGTCGCTCGGGTCTCAGTCGATGGGCCTTTGGTAGTGTTACTGACCGGGTACTACGAGGGGGAAACAGACCGGTGCTTATGGTGAGAGCGCCGCGGGAGACTGTGAAAACATAACTACCTAGCGAGCGGGAGAAGGGCGATTGATATTCAATTGCTGTAGTGCCTTTTTGGTATCACTAGCTACCCTTGCCTTATCACACTGCTTTAGGCGGTGCTTAAATAGCCAGTAGGTAAACTCCTTTAACTCGGTTAGACTAATCGACTTAAGCTGTCGGTAACCTTTCTCCCGCCGGAAGCGCTTAAGCAACACCACTTTAGTAGCTCCGTATATTCGCCGATAAACCTCATTATCATGGTCAGGTTCTTTATTAAGACCCAAAGTCCACCTTTCTTTGCGCACTTCTTCCCGCACTGCCAGAATTAATGCCTCCTCTACAGTAATACCATAAAAGTAGTTAAGATATTGGTGGTACTTAGTACTGCCAATGAGCTCCTTGAATTTGTTATTGGTCAGGTCAAGCGGAGGTTTGCTGTGAAAAAGGAGGTCAGCCGGCTCATCATCAGGTAACAAACCATCTACTGTCTGACATAGGCGTTCCGCCAGGAGTAACCAGTCAAAGGCTTCACCATCAATAAGGTAGTGGTAAGTGCGACCGTTGTGGGTTTCCTCAGCGGTCGTCCATAACCCAATGGCCTCAAGTAAGGCAATATACCAGTGCTGGCCACTAATAATAGCCTGCTTCAGGTGTCTTATTGCCTCAGCATCTCCTGCCAGAGCCAACTGGGAAGGTTGGAGATTATTTATCAACCTCACCCCCTTTATCCCCCTCTCCTTGAAAGGAGAGGGGGAGGAATAGTTTTTGAAGGGGCTTCGCCCCTTCAACCTTCCCTTGATAAACAACCTTTCAGATAGGCTATAATCTCCGATAATGGTCTGGTATTCAGTATATCCTTAGCTTCACACCACCCCCGTCGGGCTATCCCTACCCCGAAACGCATAAACTCCAGATGGTCAGTGCTATGGGCATCAGTGCTAATCACCAGCTTTACTCCCAGTTCTCTCGCTCGATAGGTATGGGTGTCCTTGAGGTCCAGCCGACTGGGCATGCCATTGATTTCCAGCACAGTGTTGGTTCTGACTGCCGTCTGGAAGACAACCTCCATATCTATCGCCACCGGCTCTCTATCCGGTAACAGCCGACAGGTAGCGTGCGCCAGCACATCAACATTAGGATTCTCCATAGCCCGTATAACCCGCCTGGTCATTTGCTCCTGGCCCTGGTTCATGCCCGAATGCACCGCCGCGGTAACAATATCCAGCTCCTGTAGCAACTCATCAGGTACGTCCAGGCTGCCATCGGCACGAATATCTACTTCTATGCCACTGAAGATGTGAATACCACTAATTTTTTGATTAAGCTCCTTAATCTGAAGTATTTGTTGCCTCAGCCGCTCTGCATCCAGCCCGTGGGCAATACCGCGTCCTCCCGAGTGCTCAGTAATTGCCAGATACTGGTAGCCAAGTGTTTTGGCAGCCAGAGCCATTGCCTCAATGGTATCGTGCCCATCACTCCAGTTGGTATGGACATGAAGGTCGCCCTTTATATCAGATAGCTCTACCAGCTTGGGTAGGGTGCCCTGTCCGGCTCTTTCGATTTCCTGCTGACCCTCCCGTATTTCGGGAGGAATAAATGCCAGTCCCTGCCGCTGGTAGAAAGCCTCCTCGGTGGTAAACTTCTCCAGTTGTCCCGTCTTTAGGTTGGTGATGCCATACTCGGAGAGTTTTAGCCCCTGTCGGTGTGCTCTCTCCCGGAGGTTAATATTATGCTGTTTACTGCCGGTAAAATACTGGAGGGTAGAGCCAAACGAGTCGTGCTCCACTATTCGGAGGTCAACCTGAAGCTCACCGGAAACAATAACGCTTGATTTGGTTGTGCCGCTGACTAGAACCTCTTTGACCTGGGGCAAGGTGGTAAAGGCGCGCATTATTTCTTGGGAATTACTGGCGGTGCCCATAAGGTCAATGTCACCGATTGTTTCCCGAAAGCGGCGCAGACTGCCCGCTGGAACCAGATTTTTTAGACCGGGCAGCCCTTTGAGTTGAGCCGTAATCTCCTCCACTATCGGAAGTGCTTCACCAATGGGAATACGCTGCTCCTTTTTCTTTCTTCTTAGCGTCTGAATATGGTGCAGGATATTCTCCGCTACCTTGTCTCCCATGCGAGGTAGTAAGGCCACCTTACCGCTAGTGATGGCTGCTTCCAGCTCATCCACTGACCTTATCCCTAAGTCACTGGAAAACAGCATTGCCGTCTTGGGACCAATACCGGGCACATCAAGCAGGGTGCTAATTCCTTCGGGGAAGTCGGCCTTAAGCTCCTCGTAGTAACCAAGCTTGCCGGTGGTTACCAGTTCCGTAATCTTCTTGATAATCGCCTCCCCCGCCCCAGGGATTTCCTTTAACCTATCCTCCTTGACCAGTTGCTCCACCTCCACCGGCAGGTGCTCAATGGAGCGCACTACCCTCTGGTAAGCCCGAATTTTAAACGGGTTCTCCCCCTTAAGCTCCAGGAGGTCAGCAATATCTTGAAATACCTTAGCAATGTCACTGTTTTTCACCGCTTGTGAGCCTCCCCCTTATCCACTCCCAATCCGGTGTTTACTTGTATTTAGACCACTTAACCTTAGTAGCCACCTTTTTATTGGCATTTGGAACAGGCTTTCTCATTATGAAAAGATACTTAAAGCCTCTGAGGTAGAAGTTAAATTTCTTAGCCCTGTAATGCCAAACCCCTGTATGGGAGCTTTGTCCTCTCCTAACTACGCAAATTAAATCTACTGTCTCAAAATATTTTACCAAACGCTCATACAATTTGAAGCCTACAGGCGTAAAACTCCTCTTAACCCACTGGTCGCCAATTAACCATCCCATTACTTTGCCAGGTTTAAGTATTCTATACGCTTCCCTAGCGACTTCTTCTAGCTCATCGTAAAAGCGTTCATCCTCACAAGGGATTTTCCCGATACAATCGGGATGGTCTGAATAGCTAACATTATCACCGTAAGGAGAATCAATAAACACCAAATCTACAGATTCATTAGGCAAAGGGATATTCCGAGCATCATTTTGAATAACTTCAGGATGCTGAGGTGCAATGTCATATCCTATTACTTTTCGGCCTTCCTCTTTACAGACATCAATTGTTGTTCCGCTACCAGCCATTGGGTCAACAACCAAATCACCTGGTCTTGTATATCTTTGAACAAGATTCCAGATTAGAAATGCAGGTGTTACTCCTTGGAACTTGTTATCACCCTTGGGTGTTCTACCATAACTCTGCCTTGGGTAATCCCAAAGGGTAGTGGTCTCCAAGGGAGGCTTTTCATTCACTTGTGTAACGGCAGGTACCGGTGCTACCTCTGCTTCAGGAAATAAAGATAAAATGTTAGAGCTACCTTTCACTTTATTACTTTTGCTCATTAACCAACTCCTTGAGGTCATCAATAAATTTGTCAAACATCTTAACCCTTGAGCTCTCCTCTACCCTTGTCTCACTCATTACATAACTCCCATCTGTATCTACCTCGACTATTGCACGTCCTTTCTTCGCAGGAGTCCTAATAGTGAGAGTTCCGTCCTCATCAGGTGTGATAAAAAATACCCTAATATGTTCCGTAGCTTTGTCTTTGGAGAGTTTAACCTTCCAATAACCCGTTTGAGCAATCCTTTCCCGAAGAGTAACTTTACTAGAGATAACAGCTATTACTTTACACGTTTCAGGCTCATAGACGATAATGTCTACATCAGGCAGGTGAGGGCCGAATTCTCCGTAGTCAATTAAAAGATTTCTTTTCACCATGCTCAATTCTCTAGAAAGATTTTCACTTTTCGTCCTTTCCAGAGTATTACCTTCTACCAGTTTTAACCCCAAACTCTCAATTTCGTCCTTTATTATGTAGGCAATAAGCTTCTCAAGATTCTTCCCTTTAAATGCACGCCAAGATTGCTCGTGGTCTCCTTGGGGTGTCGGGTTCTTGAGAAAATCTCTTCTATGTAGTTCCTTCGCCTCAGTTAATAATTCAGAAACATGTTTATAAGCCTCGTCCCCAAATTCCTCTTTCTTACTCGCATAAATTTCTATCAAATCTTTAAGTTCCATACTTACCTCAAGCCTGCCTCCATAGTTTAATAGTCCACCTCTACGCCATCCCAACAGTCAAGGTGACAAGCATATCTTATTTCAGGGTCTGGAACCTCCAGTTCGCTGTTTGTGCTAGCAACAGTGCTTAGGCCTATAATAACAATGTTTTGCCCCGTTTTCATAGGCGCACCACATTTGTCGCAGGTGGTTACTCCCAATATCATTTCCATCTCTCCTCTCACCTCCCTCACCAGTATTTCTATCTCCCCCCGCCGTTACATCAACTCTTAAAACCATTAAAATATATGTCCCCGGAGCTTTATCCTGGCCAGGTGCAGCAGGAGGGGATGTTTCTCCCCAAATTCTTCTATTAGGCCATAGTCCATGTTGCACTTAAGTTCCTGGTTTTGGTCTTTCTTTTCCCTTGCCTGCTTCATTCTTTGGAGGGTCTCCTTCTTTAGCAAGAGAAGACGTTTGCGTCTTTTCTCCTGCTTGGTTAGAGGGTCCTCAGACTTAGACAGCTTATCTATGGCCTCACTTAGGTTCTGGATTTCCTGCTCTAACTCTTCATCTGTCATAATTGCTCCTTACCTTCCGCAGCATTTTTTGTATTTCTTGCCACTACCACAGGGGCAGGGGTCATTGCGTCCTACCTTTTTGCCGGCTGCCTGTAGTGGTTGTTTCTGGTCACCCCTACCAGCAGCAACTTGAGCCATCGGTGACGGTGCTTCTTTGGGGGCTTCTTTTTTCTCAATGCTAACATGATATATGGTGTGTGCCACATCATGCTGAATAGTGGATAGCAGATTCTCAAACAGGTTATGTCCCTCCCGCTTATAGGCTACCAGCGGGTCTCGCTGGCCGGCTGCCATCAACCCTATCCCCTGGCGCATATCCTCCATCATAGTCAGGTGCTCCACCCACAGGCTATCTATGATGCGAAGCATCACCAGCCGCTCCAGTACTCTCATATTGTCGGAGCCGAACTCCTTCTCTCTCTGGTCATACAGAATTTCTGCCGGTCCAATTAGGTTTTCTTCAATTTGCTTTGATTTCATCTGGGAAAGGGCGTTAGCATTGACCCCTGGGGGTAGGGGGAAAATGGTGGCAACGTCAGCAATTAAGCCCTCCAGGTCCCAGTCAATACCGTGCCCATCACCAATATGGGCTGCTATCATACCCTGTACTTCTTCTCTAACCATGGACAGGATGTTTGCCTTGAGGTCGGTGCCGCTTAATATCTTTTTCCGTTCGCCGTAAATAACCTCGCGATGCCTGTTGACCACGTCATCGTATTCCACCAGGTGCTTACGCATATCAAAGTGGTAGCCTTCAACCCGCCGTTGTACGTCGGTTATAGCTTTAGTGAGCAGCGCATTCTCAATTGGGGTATCCTCATCCATCCCTGCCCACTGCATAAAGCCCTTGATGCGGTCACCACCGAAGCGGCGCATAATATCGTCCTCTAAAGAGACGTAGAAACGAGAGCTTCCCGGGTCACCCTGCCGCCCGGCACGACCTCTTAGCTGGTTATCAATTCGCCGCGCCTCGTGGCGTTCCGTGCCGACAATATGAAGCCCACCAAACCCAAGCACCAGGTCGTGTTTTTCCCGCCACTCTGTCTCATCCCCATTAGCAGGTGCTTTACCACCAAGAACAATATCCACACCGCGTCCAGCCATGTTGGTGGCTACAGTTACGGCACCTACCTGCCCCGCCTGGGTGATGATACCTGCCTCCTTCTCATGGTACTTGGCATTAAGCACTTGAACAGATATACCCTTCTTTTTCAGGAGGTCGGTCAGGTCTTCTGACTTTTCAATTGACACGGTGCCAATGAGCACGGGGTGGCCTTCTTTATGAAGCTGCTCAATCTCACGTACCACTGCCTTGAATTTAGCCGTCTCATCCCGGTAAATCTGGTCAGGAAAGTCCTGACGAATCATCGGCTTATGAGTAGGAATCACCGCTACGTCAAGTTTATATATCTTGTGGAACTCCTCGGCCTCGGTGACGGCTGTACCCGTCATGCCGGCTAATTTATCATACATGCGGAAGTAGTTCTGGATGGTAATGGTGGCAAAAGTTCGGCTTTCCTGTTGAACCTTAACCCCCTCCTTGGCTTCTATTGCTTGGTGAAGCCCTTCAGAATAGCGTCGACCAAGCATTAATCTGCCGGTAAACTCGTCAACGATGATAACCTGACCATCTTTGACCATATACTCACGGTCTTTTTTATACAGCACCTGAGCTTTAAGAGCATTATCCAGGTAGCGAATCAGGGAGTGGTTTGCCGGGTCATAGAGGTCTGGCGACTTTAACAGGCCTTCTCTATTGAGCATCCTTTCCATGGTGGTAATGCCGGCATCGGTCAGGTTCACAGTGCGCGTCTTTTCGTCTACGGTGTAATCCTGCTCCTGATGCAAGCGAGGGACAAGCCGAGCAAACACCTGGTATTTCTGAGTTGCTTCTTCAGCTGGACCACTGATAATAAGGGGCGTGCGAGCCTCGTCAATAAGGAGATTGTCTACTTCATCAACAATAGCGTAGTTGGGTTTACGCTGTACACAACGAGACAAGTCCACGACCATATTGTCCCTGAGATAGTCAAAACCGAACTCACTACTGGCGCCGTAGGTGATATCAGCTTCATAAGCCTCATGACGGGAGATGGGGCGAAAATGCTGCCACTGCTGGTCCCCTGAATCAAAGTCGGGGTCAAAAAGGCGGGAGGGGGCGTGTTCATCTGGGGTCTGCTGTGGGTAAATACTGGCAACGCTTATCCCCAGGGCATGGTAGATAGGTCCCATCCAGTAGGGGTCTCGTCGGGCCAGGTAGTCGTTAACGGTAACCAGGTGACAACCCTGGCCGGTGAGAGAGTTGAGATATAGTGGGAGAGTAGCGACTAAGGTTTTACCTTCCCCAGTTCTCATCTCGGCGATTTTACCCTGGTGAAGGACTATGCCGCCCATGAGCTGCACATCAAAGTGACGCTGGCCGATAGTCCGCTTGGCGGCCTCACGGACGGCAGCAAAGGCTTCGGGCAAAAGCTCATCAAGTGAGCTACCGGCGTTAAGTCGCGCCTTAAACTCATCAGTCTTGGCACGAAGTTCATCATCGCTGAGTCGCTTAAATACAGGCTCCAGTTCATTTACTCGGTTTACTACTGGCTGTAGCCGTTTCAGCTCCTTCTCGTTGGAATCAACCAGACCACCCAGCCACTTAAGCATGCTCTTCTCCCTCAATCAGCTTCTTAGCTTCCTCTGCCATTGAATCACAGACCATAACCTTAACCTCACCCAGCCCGTCGACGGCAAACATATGCACTGAAGGTGCAGCGTGTGATTTTAAGAAACAGCGTATTCCATAACTCTCTAGCAAGCCCTTAATAACTTGGGCTTCCAGCTCACCTGCTGCCTGATAGACCTCTACCAATTCTTTACCCTTACTCAAACATAGCTCCTACAGATTTTCCAGTATGGATGCGGTGAATGGCTTCACCCAGTAGCGGGGCTATAGGTAAAACGGTGACCTTATCCAATTTCTTCTCATTGGTGACCGGAAGGGTGTCGGTGACTACCACCTCCTTCACTGGAGACGAGGCTATCCTCTGGATAGCTGGACCAGAGAATATCGGGTGGGTACAACAAGCATAAACCTCTTTTACACCCCGTTCCTGTAAGGTGGAAACGGTGTTTACTAGAGAGCCGGCAGTGTCTATCTCATCGTCAACGGTAAGAGCCACCTTGCCTTCTACTTCGCCAATGACATTTAGCGTCTCCGTCTGACCAACATTACCCAGCCGTCTCTTTTCCATGATAGCCAGTGGGGCATTAAGCTTAGCGGCTAAGTCACGCGCCCGCTTGGAAATACCGATGTCAGTAGCCACCACCACTAGGTCATCAAAGGTTTTCTCGTTGAAGTAGTTGCCCAGGAGGTACAGAGCCGTCAGTTCATCAACAGGTATATTAAAAAAGCCCTGAATCTGTTCGGCGTGTAAGTCTACGGTCAATACTCGATTAGCCCCCGCCACCGTGAGTAGGTCAGCAATTAATCTAGCCGTTATTGGTACCCGGGGTTGGTCCTTCTTATCAGTGCGACCATAGGCGTAATAGGGAATTACGGCGGTAATGCGCCCGGCTGAGGCTCTCTTAAGGGCATCAAGCATAATCAAGAGCTCAACCAGGTTCTTATTGACTGGAGAGGAGAGGGGCTGAATAACAAAGGTGTCTCGCTGGCGAACATTCTCCAGAATGCGA
>Ga0114919_10005588_pt1 | contig 10035 bp, 7 predicted proteins | sample BlataG_FD_88682 | JGI IMG/M metagenome (GOLD analysis project Ga0114919, IMG submission 88682) | Deep subsurface microbial communities from Black Sea to uncover new lineages of life (NeLLi) - Black_00105 metaG | ecosystem: Environmental > Aquatic > Marine > Oceanic > Sediment | place: Atlantic... | reverse complement strand
TCGTGCCATTCGCTTGGGGCGCTGGAGTCGGCTGCGAGCGAGCCGTGGGTCGATTTGGTGAACGCGCGAATCAACGCCTATGGTACGAAAATGGATGGCCCAGCTGAGAAGGTCGCTGCCGTGCTCGAGAAGCTTCACCTGGCCGGCAAGGGCGTGGTGGGGATGAAGCTGATCGGCGAGGGCGCGTTTCGCGACAGCGACGAGAAACGCGACAACTCGGTCCGCTATGTGCTCGGGCTGGGCAGTGTGGATGCGATGATTGTCGGGTTCGAGAAGGCCGAAGAGATTGATGACTTCGCCGCACGTGTCCGCAAGGTTCCTGCCGGGAAGAGGGCGAAATAAACACGCTTCCGCTGTTCAGTATGGGGGTGTTTTCAATTTACAATTGAAGCTTTCACAATTGTCCCGTTGAGATTTTTTTGCGCCGGGAATAACTGCGAGGTCAGCGAATGCTGTGGATAATTGAGTACTGATGAAGTGATAATTGAGATACGAGGCAGGTCTCACAAGATACTAACAAACAAGTCCGAAAACACAGACAGAACAATCCCGATAATTGGGGACACAGTCTGGACATAATCCGTCGTTTTACCTTACTCAAACATTCCGAAACTGATAACTGAATACTTATAGGGCTACCTGCTGGGAGCTTTTTAAAAAATTTGTTTACCCTTAAAGCCGGCCTTTTGTCAAGCCGAATTTAACATTCGGAGACCATTCCGAGGGGTCCCCAAACGCAAGAAAGGGCGTTTGGGTGTACCGCTAACTCAATTATTGAAGAACAAATGCTCGTGGGCGACAAAGAACGATATAAAAGATTGCGTCTGCTTATCAGCAAGCTCAATAAAGAGCGCAAGAATCAGGCCAAAAAAATCGACATTCTCTGCAATGACCTCATTGCGGCTCAGAGGGACTTTATCAGGAGATTGGATACCGTCAGTTTCACGGCGAATTTCTACGAGTCAATCGTCGGGGTAAATGACCTGAACAACCTTTTAGATACAGCGGGCAAACTTATCAAAGAAGAAATCTCAGACACAAACGTTGCCTTCTTTTTGCGTCAGCAGGAAAGCTTCGAATTGCATATGTTCGAAAATGACCAGCCAATCACTCTGGGAAAACAGCGTCTTGAGAATTGTTTCACGTCCGAGCTGGTGGATAACATCTGCAAGTCGAACAAAATATGCACGCTTAATGATATGTTCGCAATGGGTCTGGAGGGCAACTTAGTTAGTCTGAATAAGATTTCTGCGGTTACGATTCCGCTTGGTCGGCTCGGTTTATCGTTGGGCTTTATCTTGATTTACCGCTCATCACAAAATAAATTAACCGCCGATGAGCTAAACAACATCACTGCTGTAACGTTCGGGCTGTGCCGAGCGGTCGAATCCCGCGGGCTGCCCCTGCACTCAGGCGACTAAGAATTCTGCTGCAATGCGAATTAGGCCTCAAACGGCTTGCAAAGTCCTCAAGCCGACTACTCTTTCCTTTCTTACACTCTTTGCGGTTACATCTCCGGCACCCAAATCTTCCTGGCGGTCACCATTTCGACAGAGGCAGGAATCAATAAGGGGTCTTTCGACTTTGTGAAAAAAATAAGCCCTTTATAGCTTGTCAGGTACTTGTATTTGGTCAGAAGTCCGCTCGGAGAATGAACAACGAGAGGTTCTTCGATTCTCTGTAAAATGGTAAGGAACTGCTGGGGCTCAACGGAAACAATGGCCCCACTGGCCTTTAATGCGTTGGCAATAGCTGCCACTGCTCCTGCAGCACCGGCTGCTCCATTAGTCATCGGTTCTCTCCTAAAGTAAGATTATACCATCTGACAAATTTATCCGACTACAAGGGCTGCTTTCGGGCAACCTGCATTTCACCAGTGAATCTTTTTCCACCGGCGATATTCACCAGGGACGTTACGATTTTAACTTTTTTGCTCGTGACCTGCCCTGGCCGTGATTTTTGCCCTTTAGATTCGATAAAAGTATAGTTCGAAGCTAATTTTCCTGCAATATTAGTTTTTCTGCACAATTTAAGCAGTCAGTAATCCCAATTTGTCGGGAGCGAGTTCCCACTCCAATTACCGGATTTCCGGCCGATGCTTTGGCACCAGCGGTATAATCTATACAAAAAGTGCGAAAGTTCACGCAATAAAATCCAATAATATTTTTCACCAAACATTAGCAGGATTTTTAGCAATATTTTAGCAATATAAAGCGTCTAATATCATATAGAAAAGATTGGCGGTAACGGTGCAAACTGTTAGAGGTCTTTGCACATAAATTGTTGGATTTTCGGACTTTATCAGGAGCCGTGATGTGAAAGCTGCGACAAATATCCGAAATTGGGAGCAGTTATGGAGAGCTCGGTTAGTTTTTCGTCTTTTCTTTTGTAAGCTCCCATTGTATAATAAGATAGATACGAACCAAGACGCCGTTGTGCGAGTAGAAGCAGTGTCGGAGACGGATTTTATGTTTTGTAAGTTTCGTTTATTAACGTTGTTATGCTGGGTGCTGTATGCCGCTGTGATATTAGGTATGGCCGGTGCTTGCAGTCCGCAGCAGTATAAAGCTGAGGCCGATGAAGAAGTGTATAAGATTATCGACAGCAAATGGGAGGACAACTTTGGCCAAAAGGTCAATTATACGATTGGTGACGTAGAACCGTCGCCGAATGACGTGCAGGTCGAAAAAGCGGTACCGCCATCAGGGGTTATAAGTCTTGCAGAGGCGGTGGGTATGGCCACAGCACATAACCGGGACTATCAAAGGCAAAAAGAACAGCTTTACCTAAAGGCACTTGATTTAACATTGGCCCGGCACCAGTTCGCACGGCAATGGTTTGGCACTATTGACGCCGACTACCTCAGGGGTACTCGTGGAGACAGGGCAAGTGATGGTGAAAAGATAAGCTCCGATGCAGAATTGGGCTTTAGCCAACTACTGGCCGACGGAGCAAGAATCAGCACAAGCATCGCAATCGATTGGGCACGCTTTCTTACCGGCGACCCGCGGACATCGTTAGGTTCGGTTCTGAGCGCCAGTATCAGGCAGCCGCTGCTCCGTGGTGCGGGGCGTAAAATCGCACAGGAAAACCTGACACAGGCGGAGCGAAATGCTTTGTATCAGATACGCTCGTTCAACCGCTACCGCAAAACGTTTGTGGTTTCGATTGTGAACGACTATTACCGAGTTTTGCAGCTAAGGGATGAGGTAACCAACGCCACGAGTAATTATGAAACGGTGTTGGAAGTGAAAAAACGTTCTGAGATGGCGGCAGAGGCCGGTGTTATACCTCCCTTCGAGGTGGACCAGGCAGAACAGAGCGAACTAAGGGCGAGAGACAGCTATGTTCGGGCGAAGCAAAGTTATGAACAGGCGCTGGATGTATTCAAGATAACGTTGTCTTTGCCAACCGATGCTAACGTGATTTTGGACCAGAATGAATTGAAGGCGTTAGAGGAGATTGGGATAAGCGAGCTCGATTATGCACCGGAGGCGGCAATTGAGACGGCATCAGTTCGGCGTCTGGATTTGGCTAACAGCAGAGACAGTGTCGATGATGCGGAGCGTAAAGTTGTGGTGGCTGCCGACGACCTTGGCGCCGAACTGGACCTGGTAGGCAGCGCCAGCGTAAGTTCGACCGGAAAGACTGATTTTAGCAGATTACAATTTCACCGGGGAATCTACGGACTGGGTTTGGAAGCTGATTTGCCGTTGGACCGCAAAGCCGAGCGTAATGCCTATCGTGAAGCGCTGATAACGTTAGAGCAGCGAGAGCGTGAGTATGAGAAGGAAGTGGACCAGGTAAAATTGGCGGTGCGCCGGGCGTATCGTAAACTGGAGGAGGAAGCGGAGTCGTACCGAACTCAGCAAAAGAGCCTGGAGTTGGCCGAGAAACGGGTTGAGAGCACGCTATTGTTCTGGGAACTTGGGCGAGCGAGAATGCGGGATTTGCTGGAGTCGCAGGACGATTTGTTGGGAGCACGAAACAGCTTGACGGCTGCTTTAGTGGCCCACACAGTTGCAAAATTGAACTTTTTCCGCGATGTTGGTATTTTAGAGGTTAAGCCGGATGGAATGTGGGAGCAAGAAATATGATGAACAATAACAAAGAGAAAAACAATCAAAATGAATTGGAGAAACGGCGCCAAGGAGTGCCTGGGCTTATAGGCGGCGGCAAGCGGCCATGGGTTATTTTAATCTTCGCTGCAGCGGCCCTGGTACTATGGGTGTTGCTGGGCTCAATGAGAAAAGCGAGCTCTGGGAGTGCAGGTAAGAGCTTAGGCACGTTCACTGTACGTCGCGATGATTTAACCATCACGGTTACTGAGAGCGGCAGTATCAAGGCCAGCAAGGAAATAGATATCAAATCTCGTGTTGAAGGGCGGGCAACAATAATCACTCTCGTTCCTGAAGGCAGTTATGTAACTCAGGAAGATGTAGATAACGGCAAGGTGCTGGTGGAGCTGGACTCCTCGGAATTGGTAGAACGCGTTGCCCAGGACGAAATTGATTTTTTCAGAACCGAGGCCTCCTATACCGCGGCACAGGAGGCATACGACATTCAGGTAAAACAAAATGAAAGCGATATTACCGCTGGTGAACTGAGGGTAAAGTTTGCCCTTATGGACTTTCAGAAATATCTTGGCGAAACTATGGCGGCGAAATTTGTCGAGGACGTAAACCAGGCACAGGGAGCCCATTTTGCGAAAGAAGCACAAGATAAGAACCCCTCAAATCCAATAAGTGACATATCGTCTCTGCTTGATGACCCAAACAAGCTGGGGCTCTGCCTGGCTTCGCAGAGACTGGGGCTATTAAATGACCAAATCAAACTAACCGGTAGCAGACTTCAAAAAGCCGAGTACCAGTTGGAGGGGTACCAAAAGCTTTACGACGCGAATTACACATCCGAATTTGATTTGCTCTCGCAGGAGCTGGACAGGGATAGTGCCGAGATACAAAAGGAGCAGGCAGGGATATCCTTGGAACTGTTTAAGCTTTACGAGTTTCCAAAAGAGGCCGAGAAGCTCCTGAGCGATTACTATGAGGCGCAACGTGAATTAGAGCGGACTCGTGCCCATGCCCGTTCAAGGCTGGCGCAGGCCGCGGCCGAGGTAAAAAGTAGCAAAGCAACTTTTGAGCTGCGAAAAGACCGCCTGGACAAACGGAAAGAGCAGATTGATGCCTGTGTAATCATAGCACCGGCACCGGGGCTGGTGGTGTATAGCTCAAGCCAGGATTTCTACATGGGGCGAGGTAGAGGTGGAGGTGGAGGAGGCACTAGCAGGAATATTGACGAAGGGGAGACGGTCTATGAGCGTCAGAAGATTATAACATTGCCCGATACCAGCGAAATGATTGCTGAAATCGCTGTCCATGAGTCATCGGTTAATATGGTTCGTCCGGGCCAGCGGGCGACAATAGTTATTGATGCCTTTCCCGATGAAGCATTTCAGGGCGAGGTTCTTAAAGTTGACCCGCTGCCGGACCCTCAGCGCGGCTTTATGAATCCTGACCTTAAGGTTTACGCCACTGAGGTAAGCATAGAAGGCCGGCACGATTTTCTCAAGCCGGGAATGTCAGCCAAGGTCGAAGTTCTGGTTGAGCAATTAGACAACGTTCTAATTGTGCCCGTTGAGGTAGTAGCCAATCGTGGGGGTAAAAAAGTCTGCTATACTCTAACATCACAAGGCCCTGAAGAACGAGAGGTGCAAACAGGGGCTTTCAATGATACGTTTGTTCAAATTAGGGCCGGTTTAGAGGCCGGCGAGAAGGTGCTGCGAAATCCTCCACGATTAACTGAAGCAAGTTCTGAGGATAGGTTGAAAGAGCGACGAAAACCATCGCAGGACAGAGAGCAACCGGAGGGTGAAATACCATCGGAAGGTAGGAGGCCACCGCAGGGTAGAGAGCCGCCTGAGGGCAGAACACCACCGGGGGATAGACAACCGCCGGAACTAACAGATGAAATGATTGAGCAAATAATAGGTCGTATGGCAGAGAACGACCCGGAGAAAGCACAAGAGTTAGAGCAGCTGCGGGGCAGCGACCCGGAAAAGTTCGAAACTGAGCTTAGAAAAGTTATGCGTGATAATAGAATGAGGCAGGGCAAAAAGAAAGAGGGTCGAGGCGGCGATGCAGAAGTCGGACAAAACCGTTGAGTTCAGAAATGGTACACCAATTGTAGTGTTTGAGCAGTTGTGTAAGAGTTATCAGCTTGGCACGGTGGAGCTGCAGGTCTTACGCGATATTGACCTGACAATCAAGGAAGGAGAATATGTTGCCATTATGGGGCCGAGCGGGTCGGGGAAATCGACTATGCTCAACCTTTTGGGTTGTCTGGACCGGCCGACCAGCGGCTTATACTCTCTCACAGGACAGGATGTTTCCGCTCTCGATGATGACCAGCTATCTCTAATCAGGGGCGCAAGAATAGGTTTTATATTCCAATCTTACAATTTAATCCAGCAACTAAACGTTATAGAAAACATAGAGGTTCCGATGTATTACCAGGGCTTTTCAGAAAATGCAAGTGCTAAGCGTGCGAGGGAATTAGCAACACTGGTGGGCCTTGGCGACCGGCTTACACATCGACCAACGGAGCTGAGCGGCGGTCAGCAGCAGCGAGTAGCAATTGCCAGGGCGCTGGCAAATGACCCACTGATTATTTTGGCTGATGAGCCGACCGGCAATCTTGATTCGGAAAGCGGCGCGGAGATTTTGAACATTCTTGTGGATTTGCACAAAAAAGGCAAAACGCTTATCGTGGTTACGCACGATGAGAACATTGCGACACACGCCGAGAGAATTATAGAACTTTTTGACGGCCAGATAAAGCGACAGTGATGCAAAAATAAATTAGGCGGTAATACGTTATGTTTTTGTTTCGTTTAAGACGCACAGCTAAATTAGGCATAAAAAGTCTGTGGATGCACCGGCTGCGTTCTACTCTGACGACATTGGGCATTATCTTCGGGGTATCTTCGGTTATTGCCATGCTGGCCATAGGTGAGGGAGCCAGTCGGGAGGCGCAGGCACAGATTGCCCGGCTTGGCAGCCGTAATATCATTATAAAAACAGTCAAACCACCTGAACAGAAGGATGTTACCGGTGAGAGTGAAATGATGCTTGAATATGGCCTGACCTATTTGGATGCTGAGCGTTTTCGCAACAGCATACCGAATGTTGAAGTTATTGTTCCGAGCCGTCTTCTTTCTCAACAGGCCTGGTACCGCAATCGCAAGGTAGCCATAGAAGTAATCGGCACGGTGCCGTGGTATCCGGAGATATCGCCGATTCAGCTAAATTCAGGGCGGTTTCTCAGCAGCATCGATATGCACCACAAGCGGGGTGTTTGCGTTATTGACGAAAAAGTGGTCAGGGAATTGTTTGTCTTTGATGACCCGCTGAGCCAGGACGTGAAGATGGCGAGAGATTATTATCGAGTGGTAGGGATTGTCAGCACCCAGGGCCTCGGCCCAGCAGCAAAGACAGTGTCATACCAATTCCTACCCCTTGGTATTATCCTTGTTTTCCCTGTCCAGGACCTCAGTTCAGACACAGAGACTCCTGATAACGAGGTCGCAGCAGGGCAAAGTCAGGGCGGCGCGAATGTAGGTAATATCTACATCCCTCTGACTACGGTTGGGAATCGCTTCGGCGAGGTATCATATCAACGAAGCTCATCCGGAGTCCGCAGTTACGAGAGAGTCGAACTTCAGGAGATTATTGTCAAGGTCGGCGGAATGGACGAAGTGCTGCCGACACGCGATACTCTGGAGACGTTGCTCGATCGATTCCACAAGAAAAATGATTATCAAGTAATTGTTCCTTTAGAGCTATTGGAGCAGGCGAAACAAGCCCACCGTATTTGGAGTATTGTTCTGGCCTCAATTGCTGCAATTTCACTTTTGGTTGGCGGCATAGGAATTATGAATATTATGTTAGCGACGGTGAGTGAGCGAACGCGTGAGATTGGCATTCGGCGTGCCCTCGGCGCCAAGAAGCGGGATGTTATCTTTCAATTCCTGTCAGAGACGCTGCTGCTGACGCTGACTGGGGGTATCTTAGGGATTATCTTAGGTTCCTTTATACCTTATTTGGTGACCCGTTTTGCCAAAATGACTACGGTCGTTACGGGCAGGTCACTGGTGCTGGCCTTTGGAATCAGTGCGGCGGTGGGCATAATCTTTGGCTTGTATCCGGCCTATCGTGCTGCCAATATGGACCCCATAGAATCGCTGCGGCACGAATAAATCGTGCCCCGAAGCACGAGCTACATTTCACGGTTTGAATGTTCCATCGCAGGTTGGCAGGAAATGCTATAGATTTGTTCCTGCCGGTGCACATTAAAGTTAACAGGCAGAAACTTCTTTTATTTCCATATTTGTCAGAAGGTGAGTGGAAAGCTCATTGGTCGTGTAAGAGCCGGCTTTCGAGAGTGCCATATAAATCAAAATTTGGTCGGCTAAGAAACGGTCGACAGCAGCTCCGCTGGCCAAGAAATCTTTAGCCGGATTGACAACCTCACTCACTACTTCCTGGGAAGGTTTCCCCCGCATTCCGAATGCGGTAAATACCGTTGTGCGGTCGGTGCCACAAAGCCGAATCATCACACAATTTCCAGGCCCATCAGAATCTGTTACCTCAATGTGCTGGATATTCTGAATATTGAGTCCGCTCTGGAGCAATAGTTTCTGTTGGCGCCGGGCGATGTGTGCAGGGAGTTTGGCGGTGTAAACCAGCGCGTGAATTTGAAATCCCGTACCCATTGAGCCAGGCTCACGCCTAATGGGTGCGGGACTTGGCTGGCAAAGGTTGATTGTGTAGTTCGCCCTTTTCTGCCAGGGCTGGACATCACAGATTATTTTACCTCCGCCGGCGGGATAGAAGCCGTGTTTTATCAGTCTGCAATTGGCCTGGAAGCCGGCGGTTGCGATGGCGGGCAAAAAGGTTTCGCAAAGGAAGTCAAACGGCGGAGCCAGCGGGTTATGGGTTCCGCCGGTAACGGTAATTGTGGAAGGTTTGTCGGCTAAAAAGAGTGCAGGCAGCACAGTTTGGATTACCAAGGATGCGGAGCCGGCCGAGCCGATGTCAAAATAAAATTCGCCACTTTGGATAGATTGGGGTTGAAAATCCAATACTTGCGAGCCCCGGGCGGCGCCCTGGCATTTTCCATTGCATATTTGACAGGCGGCCTGAACGCAACTTAAATGCTGTTTGGCCAGGCCTGGATTTCGGCGAGCGGCACGGATGTTTTCAATGTGCAAACTCCTGCCGGCTATGCACGATAATGCCAGGCTTGTGCGCAGTATTTGCCCTCCTCCTTCGCCTGTGCTGCCATCTATCAGGACAGTTTCCATGTTATTCATTACCAATGTCTATGGTGACATCTCCAATAACAAGACAGCGAATTTGCTGAATATTGAGTTTAGGGGCCTTAACTACCACTATGTTGCCACCCTGCTGCCAATCGGTTATCACACCTACAGCCACATCCACCCCTTTTCCGTTCCTCAAAGCGACCAGCTGACCAACGAGACTTTCGCGGATTAGATTCCGACTCGTCTGGACTGCTATGTCGCTTAAGCTGATATTATGAAAACAAGAGTCTCGAAAGTATTTACTAAACTGGCTCTGGCGGTAGCTTCGCCTACCCTGCGGTGATTTAGTCGGTATTCTTGGCGGAGATTCAATCAGCTCAAGCTGGGAGTCAAGTGACTGCAGGCCGGTAAGGATGTCACTCAGCTCATCGTTGCGCTGCACCGCCAGAATCAACTTTGGCTGTAATATTCGCTGGACCGTCCACCAAAAGGCAGATGCTGCCGGTCCATAGATAAAACCGGGGGTGTCGATTATGGTTAGCCTGGTGACTTCGGATACCTGCCGAACACATTGTACGATGGCCGCGGTTAGCTGTAGGAGATGGCCCACTGGTGTTACATCGCCCACAAAGCTAATGCCGCGGACGGCAAGCTGTGAGAAGTCAACTTGTGGGTTATCGACAAGTGCCCATCCAACTGTTGCATGTGGT
>Ga0114919_10005586_pt1 | contig 10036 bp, 8 predicted proteins | sample BlataG_FD_88682 | JGI IMG/M metagenome (GOLD analysis project Ga0114919, IMG submission 88682) | Deep subsurface microbial communities from Black Sea to uncover new lineages of life (NeLLi) - Black_00105 metaG | ecosystem: Environmental > Aquatic > Marine > Oceanic > Sediment | place: Atlantic... | reverse complement strand
TCCAATCAAGCCCCCGTTGTGGGTCATCACTTAGTGGAGATCTTCAGCGAAGCCGGCTTTCCCCCCGGCGTCTTTAACTACACCCCTGGATGCGGCTCGGTTATCGGTGATTATCTGGTCGATAGCCCCAAAACCGCTATCATCGCCTTCACGGGCTCTATGGAAGTCGGCCTTGGAATCATAGAACGTGCCGGCCGCACACCCCCCAACCAGCCTTCGGTAAAGAAGGTCGTCTGCGAAATGGGCGGCAAAAACGCGATTATTATCGACGACGATATCGATACCGACAAGGCCATTACCGGTGTGCTCTACTCGGCCTTCGGCTACCAGGGCCAGAAGTGCTCTGCCTGCTCACGCTTGATAGTGGTAGAGGCCATTTACGAGACCTTCGTTCCGCGTCTGGTCGAAGCGGCCCGCAAGCTAAAGATAGGCTCGGCCGAAGACCCCAAGAACTACATGGGCCCGGTCATTGACCGGCGGGCTCAAGCCAAGATCCTCGAGTATATCGATTTGGCCAGGCAAGAAGGCAAGATTCTCTATTCGAGTGACGTTCCGGATAAAGGCTTCTACGTACCCATCACCATCGTTGAAGACATCAGCCCTGAAGATGGTTTGGCCCAAGAGGAGATATTCGGCCCGGTTTTGGCTATTATGCGGGCCCGCGATTTTGACCAGGCCATTCAACGGGCGAATTCAACCAGATTCGCCCTGACAGGCGGGGTATTTAGCCGCAACAGAGAACACCTCGAAAAGGCGCGCGTCCAATTCCGCGTCGGCAATCTCTACTTCAACCGCAGTTGTGTCGGAGCGATGGTGCAAATACAACCATTCGGTGGCTTCAAGATGTCAGGGGTGGGCACAAAGGCGGGCGGACCCGACTACCTGCTGCACTTTATGGACCCACGTTCGGTAACCGAGCAGCCCTGAAAGTCTTCGCTGCAAATAATCTCAGCCGGTTGATAACAGATGCTCTGACAACCGCCTGTGATATAAGCAAGGAACTTTCTGGCTGATTTATTCGATGATGATTGCCTCGACGGGGCACTCGTCGGCGGCCTGCTGTACGGTGTCCTCCTGCTCAGGTGGAACCTCATCAACGATGGTCTGGGCCATATCGTCACCCATCTCGAAAACCTCAGGACAGGTATCAACACAAAGCCCGCAGGCGGTGCACGTGTCTTCAACTCGCACTTTCATAATAAATCCCCTTTGTATCGGACTACAGACGATTTCCTATTGTCTATTGAATTTAACAATGCGGCAAAAATTGTCAACTGCAAATCTTTTTCTGGAAAACCTCCGCTTAGCGTGCTATACTACCGCTGTATCGCAGCGTAGTAAATAATCAATAGAGAATAATCGAACTTTGTGGCCGGGTCCCATGCAGACCGAGCCCGTGAAACTGGTCAGGCGGGGAACCGAGCAGCCATAAGCGTGAGCTTGGTGGTGCCGTGGTAAACCCGGCCATCTTTTGATTGACTATGTCTTATACAGTTTTAGCAAGGAAGTATCGGTCGCAAAGGTTCGACGATGTCGTGGGCCAGGACCCCATCGCCCGGACCTTAAAGAACGCCATAAAGACCGGCCGAGTCGCACACGCATTTTTGTTCACAGGCACTCGCGGCGTCGGCAAAACCTCTATGGCACGCATCCTCGCCAAAGCGCTCAACTGCCTCGACGCCGATGAACCCACGACAGAGCCCTGCTGCAAGTGCGATAGCTGCATCGCGGTAAACCTCGGCGACGATATCGACGTCATCGAAATCGACGGCGCCACAAACAACGGAGTCGAACAGGTCCGCGAGCTTCGGCAAAATGCCATTTACCGCCCTGCCCGGGCCAGGTACAAAATCTACATCATCGACGAAGTCCACATGCTAAGCACCGGCGCTTTTAATGCACTCTTGAAGATATTGGAAGAGCCGCCGAGCCACGTAAAGTTCATCTTCGCCACAACCGAGCCGAACAAGGTCATCGCTACCATTCAATCTCGCTGCCAGCGGTTCGATTTCAGCAATATTACGCCCGCCAAAATCACCGAGCAGCTCAAATCGATACTCAAGCAGGAAAAAATAAAGTACGAGGACGATTTGATTCCGCCGTTGGCAAAGCTTGCCAACGGCTCGATGAGAGATGGACTGAGCTTGCTGGACCGGCTGATAAGCACCGGCGCAGAGCCGCTGACCACCTCGCTGCTCGAAGAATTTCTCGGCTGCGCCAACAGCGAGAAGGTCTGGAACCTGATTGCCCAAATCGGCGAGAGCAGCGCAGCCGGCACACTTGATGCGATTGAGGATTTGACCGGCAGCGGTGTAAGCGAGGTGCAGATAGTAGGTTCGCTTGTCGATTATATGCGCGACTTGATGGTCGTAAAATCCGCCGGCCCCGACAGCGAGCTTTTGATACTGACCGCCGAGCAGAAGGCCCGCGCCGCCGAATTGGCCGAGAAATTCGACATCGCCGCGCTTATTTACAACATCGCCACGCTCGAAAAGCTCCGCTGGGCGGTCAAAAATTCCGACACAGCCAGGGCGCTGCTCGAAGCATCGCTCCTGCGATTCGCCCTGAGCGAACATTTTATGAACGTTGACCAGCTCCTCTCGCAGTTGGAGGGCGGCCCATCCACCGGCGTTAAAAAAAAACAAACCGCAGCGCTAAATAACGCATCTGGCCCCCAGCCGGCTGCAAGCCCACCACAACAGAGAAGGGACTATGAGCAGAACATCCCCGACTTATCAACTCAACCACTGCTCGACTCATCCACTCATAAACAAGCCACGAGCGAGGAGAGACGAGAGACGAGGGACGAGGGACGAGAGACGAGAGACGAGGGACGAGGGACGAGAGACGAGAGACGAGGGACGAATGATGGGCTTCTGTCGGTGATTGACAACTGGGGCAGTTTTCTGGAAACCATCGCGGCCAAGCTCGGAGCAGGCACCGCGGGATTATTAAGCTCTGCCGTGCCTGCCCGATTTGAAGACGGCCAGTTGACTCTCGAATTTCCCCATTCCGCTCAAATGCAAAAGCAGTTATGCGAACGAAACGGTCGAATAGAGCAAATCCAGAGCGTGCTTGCCGAGCAGCTCTCAAGGCCGGTGGAATTGAGATTTGAAATAGCCGCCGGGCCGCCTGCGCCACAGGGCGGTCAACGCAAACCGAGAACGAGCGTCCAAAACAGAAACGAACTAATCAACGACCCGGCCGTAAAGGAGGTCCTTATGGGCCTCGACGCAACTATAACCGATATCGAAGAAAACCGAGAGAATTGATTATCGATTAGTGATGATTGATTATTCTCGCCACAAAACGCGAAATCCGATGGGTGGCAACCTCAAGCGCAGCTTGGGGATGGTAATTGTAAATTATGAGTACTGCATATACTGAAAGTTTGAGCAGACTTATTGAGGAGTTCGGCAAGCTGCCGGGGATTGGGCCCAAGAGCGCCGAGCGGCTGGCTTTTCACATACTAAAGTCCCAGCCGGCTGAAGCAATCGCCTTAGCTGATGCCATCCGCGACCTCAAGAACAAAATCAGACGCTGCGAGGTCTGCTGCAATTATTCCGAGCAGGCGGTCTGCCAAATCTGCAGCGACCCTAAACGAGACAAGAGCCAGATATGCGTCGTCGAGCAGCCCAAAGACGTTATTGCCCTTGAGAAAACCGGCGCCTGTAAATGGGTCTATCACGTCCTCGGCGGCCACATTGCGCCGCTCGAAGGAATCGAGCCGAGCGATTTAACTATCGAGAAGCTCGTCGAGCGGGTTCGCAAAGGCGGCGTAACCGAAGTGATAATGGCGACCAATCCCAATATAGCCGGCGACGGCACATCACTTTACATAAGCTCCCTGCTTCGCGATACCGGCGTGAAAATCACCCGCCCGGCAAGAGGACTGCCGAGCGGCAGCACTATCGAATACGCGTCCGGCAAAATTCTCACCGACGCCATAATCGGCAGACAGAAATTAGAATAGTTCCCTGCGTTAAAAAACCAACCCGACCGGTCTTATCCATCGGATACGCAAGCGTCAAAATCCTCACTGTCGTTATAACCGGCAGATAAAAAGTCGGAGCGGTTCTTTGCATATTCGATTGGTAAAGTTTGTTAATCAGCACCCAAATCTTGACGAAATGCTCTGGGTAGTTTATGATATAATAAAATGAACAGGATTCTGCAGACATAAGCAAAAGGTACAACAGAAATTCTTTCGGGTATTTTTATGAAGCTGGAAATGCGACCGGTCTTGCGGATGGAGCAGCGGCTCAAGCTCGCTCCACATATGATTCAATCGATGGAGATACTCCAGCTTCCGATACTCGCCCTTCAGGAAAGAATAGAACAGGAGCTTAACAGCAATCCCGTGCTGGAAGCCGAGGAGCCGGAAGCCCCAGACCAGACAGAAGCTGCCGCCGAGCAGCCCCAGGACGATATAAACGAAAAAGAATTGGTTGTCGATACGGACAACAACAAAGCCGAAGATTTCGAACGGCTTGACAGTCTCGGCGACGATTTTAAGGATTATATGGGCCGGGCCGCACCCTTTCGCGCACGCGCTCAAAGCGACGAGCCGGACGCCAAACTCCAGGCCCTGAAAAATACCGCCGCACTTCCACAATCACTGCACGAACATTTGACCGAGCAATGGCGACTGGTCGAAGCCGACGAGCCCGTCAAAGAAGCCGGAAATATGATTATAGACTATATCGACAACAGGGGCTATCTGACCGTTCGGCTGGAGCAGCTGCACAACAAGGACAAAAATGACTTCACCATCGACCACTTGAAGGAGGCCTTGCAGCTTGTTCAGCAATTAGAGCCGACCGGCATCGGCGCCAGAGACCTCAAAGAGTGCCTGCTGATTCAGATGGCCCAGAGCAGCGAAGATATGAGTTTTGAATCGCGTCTGGTGGCCGACCATATGGATGCACTGCTTGAGAATCGCCTGCCGGACATCGCCAGGAAGATGCGCTGCAGCATTGAAACAGTCAATCAGGCCATTGAGCGTATGAGCAAGCTCGACACCTCGCCCGGTTTGCAAGTCGGCCGAGACAGAAACCATCCCATAACGGCTGATGTAATAGTAGAGGAATCCGAAAACTCAGGCGAATACACCGTGCGACTGGTCAATTCCAATCTCCCTAATCTCAGAGTGAACGACCACTATGCAAAAATGTCAAAAGATGCACACGTCACCGAGAAAACAAGAAAGTTCCTCCAAAACAACATCCGCTCGGCCCAATGGATTATAGATGCGATACAGCAGCGAAACAATACTCTGCTTAGAGTAGCCAAGGCCATAGTGAAGCATCAGAAGGATTTTTTCGAGAAGGGCCAGCTGCATCTTCGCCCGCTGCCGATGTCGAAAGTCGCCGATGAGGTCGGCGTGCATCTCGCCACCGTCTCCCGCGCCGTCGCCGGCAAATATCTCCAGTGCCCCGCCGGCGTGCTGCCCCTGCGAAAATTCTTCAGCGGAGGCACCGAAGACGTCAACGGCAAGGCCCTTAGCTGGGAAGCCGTTCGCGCCAAACTCCAGCAGATTATAGACGCCGAGGACAAAAGCAAGCCTTTAAGCGACGACCAGATTCGCAAGAAACTCGCCGAAACCGGCATCAAAAATCTCGCCCGAAGAACCGTCGCAAAGTACCGAAAACTGCTCAGCATCCCTGCTGCAAGGTTCAGAAAAAAGTATTAGCCCCCTCCATAATCAACCGCCCCGCCTCCATGATGATAAAACTCTCACGAGCACTCGGCGCAACGATATCGCGCACCTAAGCCAAATACTCAGGTGCCTACTGGAGCTGCAGGAGGGAGCCAGACTGCTTATCTGACTCCCTCCCAAAAAATACTAACTTGTTTCGGGTTCTTCCGGCGGCGCCTCTTGAGGTTCTTCCGGCGGCGCTTGAGGTTCTACCGGCGGTGTCTCTTGAGGCTCTTGGGGTGTTTCTTCGTCAGCCATATTATTCATCTCCTTATCAAAGGTTAATAAAACTTCACTCCTACTATCATACTTACTTGAAGTAGAAGATTCTACATTATCCCAATAAAAATAATACCAGTCAATATATTCTTTAGATAATACAAATTTTGTTTACTTATAAAAAAGGTCGGCTATGTCGCCGGCGCGCCGGAATCCTGTGCTTTGGTAACTTACAAAAGGCCCTTCCAGAAAAAACTCCACACCCCTGTAAAATAATCCGTGAAAAATATTTGATTTCATTTGAACTATATGTTACTATATGAGTATATAATCACATAGTAATTTATTTAAGGAGATAAGATGCGAAGCAAGAAAAATCAGCTATTGTTTGAAAAGCAGGCCCAGATTACAAAGGCCATAGCCCATCCCCTGCGAATTGCAATCGTCAACTTCCTCAAAGATGGTGAGCAGTGCGTCTGCGATATTGCTGAGCACATCGGCTCCGAGCGGTCCAACGTCTCACGGCATCTTTCGGTAATGGTCGCCGCCGGCATACTCCAGTACCGCAAAGAAGGCCTCAAGGTCATTTACAAGCTCAGAACACCCTGCATTCTCGATTTCTTCTCCTGCGTGAGTCGTGTTTTGCGCCAACAGGTCAAAGACGGCGAACGCCTGCTCGCAGCCCTATAGTTGGACAGCTTCGCAAAAGGTCCCGGAGACTGGACGCTTCGATGAAACGAGCCATAAATGAATAAAGAACTTGATTGCCCGACGCCCTGGATATCGAAAGGTTTTATAAAATAAACGCAATTCTGCTATTAAAAAACTCTGTTTGAAAAGGAGAAGAAAAATGAAACGTATCCTAACACGCCGGAGCTTCTTCGGCACTGCAGGGGCCGCTGCGCTTGCCGGCGCCGCCACCACTGCCGGGGCCCAGACCGCAAACCCCGAAACTGTCAGGATTGTGGGTGTCTCTTGTAGTCCGCGAGAGGGCAAGACAACAGCCACAGCGGTCAAGGCCGCCCTTGACGCCACTAAGCAAGTCGACGCCCGCATCAAGACCGAGCTGCTCGACCTTGGCGGTATGCAAATCGCAGGCTGGCCCGGCGATGGGAAGCCGCCGAAGGACGACTTCGACCGTATTCTTCCAAAGCTCAAAGACCCCGTCCCCGACGGCCTGATCATCGGCTCGCCCAGCTACTTCCGCACTATGAGCGCGCTGTGCAAGGCCTTCCTTGAGCGGCTTGCCGTCCTGCGTAAGCCCAAATTGCTCCTTGCCGACAAGCCCGTTGGCGTACTGGCCGTCGGAGCATTTCGCAACGGAGGTCAGGAACTCGTCATCGAGCAGATCCAGGCCGCGATGCTCTGCCACGAAATGATGCTCGTCGGAGGCAAGCCCGGAGCGCATCAGGGAGCCACTCTGTGGAATGCCTACAACGATGATATTACCAAAGATGAATTTGGTATGGACACTGCCAGAAAGCTCGGCATCCGCGTCGCAGAGGCAGCGCTTCGCCTTGCTTAAAAGCAGCTATGATTAAGCAGACCCGCTCCCCGTCTGCAGGAAAAAGACTGACGGCTAACGGTTACTTTCTGACTCAAAACGCTTCTTACTCACGGGTTTCTTTCGTGTGTGAGCCGAGCATTGAAACAACAGACCAAGGAGAACGAAAGGCTGCAAAAAACCATATAGACAACGAGTATAGTGTAAGCGGACCTGCCCGTTTGTACAGTTTTTTTGAGGTATTATGTGAAGATATGCTCGCATAGACACAGAATCTTGAAAGGAAAAGCATGAAGCGCGAGTTAAAGATATTTGCAGCACTTGCCGGGATTTTCGTTGTTTTCTACCTCCTGCCACTGGGCAATCCCAAGATTCAGGAAGCAATTCAAGAGGCGTTCCGCCTCCTGCAATGGTACGCACGTAATCATACGCTGGCCTGTGTCGTGCCTGCATTGTTTATAGCGGGAGCGATTATCACTTTTCTGTCCAAGGACTCGGTGATGCGGTATCTTGGGCCGAACGCAAATAAACCCTTGGCTTACGCTGTAGCATCGGTATCAGGCTGTGTGCTTGCTGTCTGCTCCTGCAGCGTACTACCTATGTTCGCCGGCATTTACAGCCTTGGCGCCGGTCTGGGGCCTGCGACGGCCTTTTTATACTCCGGCCCAGGCATAAACGTCCTCGCCATCTTCTTAAGCGCCCGCGTTTTGGGCTTCGACATTGGAGCAGGCAGGTTCATCGGTGCTGTGGTCTTCTCGGTGGTTATCGGCCTTCTGATGGCTACGGTGTTCCGCAGAGGTGAGAAGGCAAAGGCACAAGCCGCCGTGCAGATGCCCGAGCCGGAAAAACCTCGCCGCCACATCGGTAAAACAGCTCTTTATCTTGCTTGCATGATATTATTTCTGGTGTTCAGTGACTGGTACAATCCCGGCAATGTGGTTGTGAAGACAGGTGATGGACGCCAGTTCAAGGCCGTGGTCATCCATGAAACAAAGGATGCCGTTCGCTTCCAACTCGAAGAGGACCTCGCAGAAAGCAAAGTAGGCGACAAGATCACACTTAACAAGAGCGAAATAGCCGACGTGCAGGAACAGCAGACCTGGGTCATTCGCCTGCACCACATAAGGTGGTACCTGGCTGGTCTTTGCGGCCTGGCGGTGGCAATTATGGCCTGGCGGTGGTTCGAACATGATGAACTCAAGGAATGGATGCACAACACGTGGGATTTTGCGAAATTGCTTGTTCCGTTACTGTTTGGGGGCGTATTCGTTGTCGGCTTCGTCAGTGTGCTCTTGCCCGAAAAGCAGGTCGCACAATACGTGGGCGATAATTCACTTCGCAGTAACCTCGTTGCCAGCGTTATCGGGGCTTTCTGGTATTTTGCAACGCTCACCGAGATTCCGATTACGCAGGCGCTAATGAAATTAGGCATGCATAAAGGTCCTGTCTTGGCGCTGCTCTTGGCCGGCCCCGCCCTGTCCCTGCCCAACATCATCGTTATACGCAAAATAATGGGAAACAAGAAAACTATCGTGTTCATCGTGTTGGTTGTTGTCATGTCAACGATCGTGGGAATGCTGTTCGGTGCTATCTGGGGATAGATGAGTGACTGAGGTTAGAAAAACTGAACCCGCCGTCGGCTATCCGCCGGAAGAAGGTTGTTACCTTCGGGGCAACGATTATTCCCCAGCGGCGGTTGTTGTCGTTCTCCGCTGGAGGCGCGAGCAGACACCGCCGGAGATTGAGGAATTGGTCAGAGTTTCCGTTGAAAGCGGCGCAGCCTTGGCCGGCACATTGCAAACCGAGAACATCGGCATAGAAAAAATCATCTGCAATGTCGTTTCCAATCCCAATATTCGCTACCTGATTGTCTGTGGTCCGGAATCGCCCGGGCATTTGGTCGGAGAGGCCTTATTAGCCCTGGCCAAGAAAGGAGTGGACGACCAAAAACGAATCATCGGAACCGAAGCGCCAACTCCCTATCTTTTTAACATTCAGCCTGAATTTGTGCAGAGGTTCCGTGACCAGGTCTCCTTGGTAAACCTTGTAAACGAAGGTTCACCCGAAATACTCCGACAGGCGGTGTGGACTTGTCATCAGGAAGAGCCAACGGTCTTTAGAGAATACGAGCTTTATGACCCCGGCGCTTATCCGGCAGAGCCCCTCAGCGGCAAGATTACTTGGAAAATCACCGAGCCATCCCTGGTCCCCAAAACTGATGAAGAGCGGTCGCAGCGAGAGAAAATTCTAAGCTTGATCGAGCGCATCAGGAAATCAGACCAGAAAGGCGAGCACCCTAATCCTTAAGAAGGCAAAAGCATGAAAAACACCTGAATACAGGAACTGCCGACCAGATGGATAATTTTATTGCAGAGCTATTGCACATCAAAGACTGAATACCTGGAGCTAAGAATATGCAAACTAACAATGCAAAGAAAGCCAAAGGGCTGAGTATCTTCGAGAAGTACCTGACCTTATGGGTCGCCTTATGTATCGTCGGAGGCATCGCGCTGGGCAAGGTCGCTCCCGGATTCGCCGGGCATCTCGACAAAATGGCTATTTATATCCACAAAGCACCCGTCGTCTCTATACCGATAGCGGTCTGCCTGTTCTTT
>Ga0114919_10005585_pt1 | contig 10037 bp, 15 predicted proteins | sample BlataG_FD_88682 | JGI IMG/M metagenome (GOLD analysis project Ga0114919, IMG submission 88682) | Deep subsurface microbial communities from Black Sea to uncover new lineages of life (NeLLi) - Black_00105 metaG | ecosystem: Environmental > Aquatic > Marine > Oceanic > Sediment | place: Atlantic... | reverse complement strand
TCTTGCTGGACTAGATCTCAATCCTTTGGTAAAAGAAATAGCATCTCAAAATGTCAAAATTGAAAAACAAAATAACAAAATTGCAGTTTTGGAAAAAACTATTCAGGTTCTTGAACTTAATATCCAAGAACTTAAAACATCATCTAAAAATCCTCTTTCTAATTAACTTTTTAAAAAATTATGATTATCGTTGGACTTGGTAAAGCCAGGCATGACTCAAGTATTTGTTTAAGCGAAAACGGCAAACTAAAGTATGCTAAGTATGAAAGAGAATCAGGTATAAAACAAGGAAGAGCTCCTGAACAATGGTATTGGAATAAACTTCATCAATGGGGTATTTCAAATATTGACATGCTTGTACAAACTGACGAAACTGATTTTCAATTGAGTAGAAGATTACCTCAGCATGGAGAATCTCATTTAGAGATTAATACAAATCATTATATATTAGATCATCATTTTGCTCATTTGTGGTCTAATTTTGAATTTACAAAATATTCACAAGGAGTTGTGATCGATGGATTAGGATCTGGCGGACACACAAGCCTTATTTATAAAGATGGTTTATTTGGAAGAAGAAAAGATCTAACTCCTGCAGGTTTTTATCATTTTTTAAGTCAACACATGGGTTTAAACGCTAGCCCTGTAGGTAATGCAGCAGGTAAATTAATGGGGTTAATGGCTTATGGAAAATTTAATAACTTAATTTATGAAAAATTTAAAAATTATTCTTTGGAAGATTTGTTAAAAGAATGTCAAGATAGTTTTACTAACAATAAAAAAGATTTTAAAGATTTAATTTGCACCGTAAATAAAATACTTTTTAACTATATACTAAATGCTTTTTCTTACGTAGATAAATCTAAACCTGTTGTTTATTCAGGAGGTGCAGCCTTGAATGTTGATTGGAATACAGAATTAAAAAAAGAAGGATATGAGTTAATTATAGAACCTGCTGTATATGATGGTGGATTATCAATAGGATGTATTCGTTTTGCTCATGATTTTTTAAATTTAGAACAACCAATATTTAATAATTATCCTTATGTACAGGATGATGAATGTCCTAAAAATAAACCTTCTAACTTTACAATTGAAACAATTGCAAAAGAATTGTCGTCTGGAAAAATAGTGGGATGGTATCAAGGGCATGGTGAGCTTGGTCCTCGAGCTTTAGGAAACAGATCTATTCTTATGGATCCAAGAAGAAAAGACGGTCAAAAATATTTAAACGAGAAAGTAAAGTATAGAGAATGGTGGAGACCTTATGGAGCTTCTTTTTTAGAAGGAGAAGCAGAATACTCTCCTTACATGTTATATAGCTATGAATTAAAAAAAGATTATCCCAGTATAAAACATATTGATAACACTTGTAGACATCAAACTGTAAATCAAAAACAAAATTATTATTATTTTTTATTATTAAAAGAATTTTATAAACTTACAGGTGTACCATGTTTACTAAACACAAGTTTAAACACAAAAGGTAAGCCTATAGTTTCAACAATAGATGAAGCTAAAAATATGTTAAACAATACAAACATTGATTGTATTTGTATAGGAGATAATATTTACTATAAATGATAGTGTATACTGTTATTACCACTCCTGATTGTCCTATACCAGAACAACATCATATCGATTCTTCTATGGAATATATCATGGTACATACTTTTGATTTAGACGTTCCCAAGCCATGGAAATCTTTTAAAATAAAAGAAGAAGTTTCACCAAGGTATACTTTTGCAAAATATCAAATGTTATCTCATATCCTGTTTCAAGAAGATTGTGCGTGGTTTGACGGTAAACAATATATATTACCTGGGTTTTATACTAAGATGTTAAAAGACTTGGAAGGTTATGATTGTGTAATTCCCATGGAACATCAAAGAAGATTATTACTGGATGAGTTAGTTGATTGGTATCTTTTACCTTGCATAGATCAAGAAGGTGTTAAAGATGTTTTAAATTTTTTAAACAATTTAAATTATGATTTTACACAATTAGCAAGTTGTAATAATTGTGCATACATTAGAAAATATAACAAAAATACTATTGACCACAATAACAAATGGTTTGAAATTTGGTCTAAATATAAAACGAGAACACAACTTCCATGGTTAATTTCTTCATGGTTACTAAAATACAATGCTAACTATGTAAAATATTATCCTTGTATTCCAAGAGCTGGTCACCAAAATTTTGAATGGAACGGTGACATAAAAAAGAGGCGTAAACAATTACCTAAAATAGTAAAATTAATAAAAAAGTTGACTAACACAAAATATATTTTAAATAATGCTAATGTAAGTTTTAGAATTGACGTATGATAACAATAGATAATTTTTTAGATAAAGATTTACTTAAATTTATAAGTTATAAATTTTTACATGATACACCACATTGGTTTGATCATTTTTCTGAAGATCCAAAAGACGGAATATTTTATGCTTCCACTATTGCAAAAGATAACCCCTTAGTTCAATTTGTTTTTTTAAAAATAAAACAAGAATTTAAAATTAAAAATACTTTAAAAAGATCTTATATAAATATCCAACACCGAGGGATGAATGGATCGTTTCACAAAGACGATGGAGAATTTACTTATATGTTGATGGTATCAGAAACACTAAAACCTGGCGAAGGAACTTTTGAAATAAAAAATGGACCTAAAATAGATTTTGTTCAAAATAGATTAATTATGTTTGAAGCTAATAAATTACACAAAGGTAATGCTCCACTTAACGAAAAACCTAGATGCACATGGGTCTTCAAAACAAATGAAAATAATTGATAATTTTTTAGAAGAAAAAGAAATTAATAATATAACTGATTATTTAAATCAAAATACTACCACATGGTATTTTAGATCTAGTATGGTAGATAACGATAATCAATTTTATTTAACACATAGTTTTTATAATCATTTTTTACCTTGTTTTGATTTTGATTTGGTGCGTCCTTTAGTAGAAAAACTCAATATGAGTGCAATAGTTGAAATAAGGGCGAATTTAAATATAAAACAAAATAAATCAATTGAATGTAAAGAACATGTTGATTTTGATTATCCTGGACTTAAAACAGCTATATTGTATACAAATACTTGTAACGGTGCTACGATTATCGGAGGAAAGAGGGTAGATAGTGTTAAAAATAGACTTGTAATATTTAACACAAATACAAAACATAAAATAGTAACTCAAACTGATACACAAAAACGAATTATTATTAATATGAATTTTTATCATGAAACTCACTACTAATTTTTCTTTAGCAGAACTTACAGCCTCACAGGTTGCCGCCCGTAAGGGTATCAACAATAACCCTACTGCTGGTCAAATAGAAAATTTAAAAAGACTTTGTGAGTCTATCTTACAACCTATAAGAAATCATTATGACGCACCAGTAATAATTTCATCAGGGTTTCGATCTGCAGAACTTTGCATTGCGATTAATAGCACAATTCATTCACAACATGCAAAAGGCGAGGCCGCAGATCTACAAGTCATCGGTGTCGACAACAAAGCTCTTGCTAAATACATCAAAGAAAATTTAGACTTTGATCAATTAATTTTAGAATTTTATAAAGAAGCTGAAGGACCTCACAGTGGTTGGGTTCATGTGTCTTATGTCGGTAAAGGAAATAGAAAAGAATCCTTGACAGCAACTAGAGCTGAGAATACAGGTAAAACTGTGTACTCACCATGGTAGGATTTTATAAAATTAAATGTAATTGGTCTAAAGATTTTGTTAAAAACAATATATCAAAAATAGAAAAAAATTATTCGTTATATCCAAACAGAAATAAATGGAATTGTGATTGTCATTCGATTCATGATTACGAAAAAGATGTGGAAAAAATAAATTATGATTTTTTAAGAGATGAATATACTAAAATAGCGAATCAAATTTGTAAGGATCAAAAATATCATTTAAGTGATATTTGGTATAATTATTATAAAAAACAACAATTTCAAGAACCTCATACACACGAAGGGGGGTCTGGTTTTACTGCAGTTCATTATTTGATTTATGACCCAAAGGTTCATTCAAAAACAGAATTTACCAACAAAGAAATTACTCCTCCAGATGTTGAAGAGGGAGATTTATTAATATTCCCTTGTTGGTGGGAACATTTTGTAAAAGAAAATAATTCTGAAAAACCAAGACTAACAGTTGCATTTACGATAACTATTGATAAAATATAAAAATGCCAATATCAAGATCTCAAATGCCCCGTCAAATAGATCCTTCTTTTCAAAAAATTAAAAAGAAAAAAAAGAAAAAATATAAGAAGAAAAAATGAAATTTTCCTTCGCAAAAGCAACCGAAGGTTTTGATCAACATATACGAAATTCTATTCGTGATTATGATAATTTAACAAAAGATATAATTACATTTGCAAATTATTTTATTGAAGATAATACAAATGTTTACGATTTAGGCTGTTCCACAGGAAAATTGTTAAGTGAAATTAAAAACAATCAAAGTAATGAAAATGTAAATTATATAGGTTTAGAAACTTCTTTAGAATTTGAAAAATACAAAGATATTAATATTGTTCATGAAGATATTAGACACTGGTTTTATCAAAATGCTTCTTTAATTACTTCAGTTTTTACCTTACAATTTATACCTCAAAAAGATAGAAGCAAAGTCATCGCAGATGTTTATAACGGATTAAATAAAGGTGGAGCTTTTATTTTTGCAGAAAAAATACAAATGGAAGATTCTAAATTACATGAGATGATGACTTTTAATTATTACGATTATAAAAGACAATTTTTTACTGAAAAAGAAATTTTACAAAAAGAAAAAGAATTAAGGAATATTATGAAACCAATAAAACGTTCAGAGTTAATTGAAATGTTAAAAAAGCATCCTTGGCATTTGGAACCCTTCTGGCAATCTAATTTGTTTGTTGGCTATATGGCGATCAAACGTTAAATGTATTACATAATATTTACCTAAAGATTTAACTTCTGTTCCATCTACCCAACCTTCTAGATTTAATCCAGGAGCTATTTGACCCCATTCCCAAATTATAGGACTGGTTTGTTCTCCATTTTCATAAACGAATAAATCTGCTTTTGGCCTCAACCATCTTGTAATTTCCATGTAAAAAATTTTATGCATAACCCAAAGCATATCGAAATGTCTATGAGGGATGTGTTTTAGTATTTTGTAGGAAGATTCTTTAAATTTTTTTATACCTCCCCTATCTAACCAATTTAAATCATACATTTCTTTTAACGTACAGGTTTTAAAATGTGGGGGATTAGTAAAAACAAAATCTACAGGATCACATTTGATTTCTTTTATATCTCCTTCAAAAATAACTTTTGAATTTAGGTGATTTCTTTTTAAATTATTTTTACAATTTTCTACTGCTTTTGAAAAATGATCTACATAGACAAAATCTTTTACTAAATGACTTCCTTGAAACATTAAACCAACACCTCCATCACCACATCCAAAATCCATTCCATATTCCCATTGTGTGTCTGGTTTTAATTTTTTAACAGCATCTAACATACCTTTATGTTCTGATAAAACTCCGCCGTCTGTTTGATTAAATGTATGATATTCGTATCCGTAAAAATCTTTTTTTATAATTTTACTTCTATCTTTCCATTTGATATAAGGTTCATTCATGATTTCTTTTTTTGGCGCTCAATTAGAAAATAATTTTATTGTTAATAAATACAACTTTAAAATTAACGATATCTTAAAATCTGGAATAAGTCTAGGTGGAAAATATACAGAACTATTAGAAGATACTTTAAATTCTGTGCACCCTGGTTACAATACTATAGCAGTTGGTTCTGCAACCGATGCATTATTCTTTGCTCTCAAAGCGTGTAATAGTAAACGAGTTGCTGTGCCATCAGTAAGTTTTAAAGCTACCTTGTCTGCAGTAAAACGAGCTGGAGCAATTCCTATTATGGTAGATGTTGAATCAGACAGTTTAATGGGACTTGAAAGTCTAAGAAATTCAGAGGAAGTAGATACAATTTTATTTGTTTCTTTGTACGGTAAAAGTAATACTCCAATTTACAAATATGCAAAAGATAATAATATCAAAATAATAGAAGATTCTGCTCAATGTGATTTCATAAAAAATAATCCTGATATTGGTGTTTTAAGTTTTGATCCTACAAAAATATTATCTTCTTTCGGATCTGGAGGAGCAATAATATGTAAATCTGAATACTACTCACAAATAAAAAATATGAGAAAACATGGAACACCTTTTGGTTACAATAGCCAGATAGCTGAAATTAGCGCATGGTTAGTTAATTTAAAAATAAAATGGCATTTAAATGAATGGCAAATGATTAGAAAACAAATAGCTAATGATTACTTAGATATAAATACAATACATTTGTATGATCCTTCAAGAGATACTCATGCATTATCTAAGTATGTCATAAGAGTGGATGACCCAAATGATTTTATCAAATATATGTTAAGTAAGGAAATAGAATGTAAAAGACATTATTCTGAACCTTTAGCTGAAATGTTTATGTCGAGCAGGTTAAGTAAAGAAGTTGTGTCTTTACCTATACATCCTTTTTTAAAAAAAGATCAAATAAATAAAATTGTGGAGAATGCTAATGCGTATCTTGATAACAGGTAGTTCTGGATTTATTGGTTCTAATCTTTGTAAACATTTAAATAATGTTTTACAAATAGATTCCAAAGAAGGTTCTGATATAGAACGATCAAAAAATATTATACAAGAATATGATCCAGAAATAGTCATTCATCTTGCTTCGCATTCTACTGTAAAACAAACGGATAAAAATCCTGTTGAAGCATCTCAAAATATTGTTGGTAATACTTTAAAGCTTTTACAATGGACAAAACCAAAGCAATTTATTTATTCAAGTAGTAGTATGGTTTATGGTAATTTTACAGACGGGGTTACAGAAACAACAATACCAAATCCTTTAAATCTCTATGGTTTATTAAAATTGACTGTAGAGAATATATTAAAAATGTCTGATATAAACTATACTATTATACGACCAAGTGCCGTATATGGAATAGAAGATAAAAAAGGAAGAGTCATACCTTCTTTTTTAAAAAATGCTCAAGAAAATATTCCTTTATTTGTTGATGGTGATAACAAAGCAGATTTCACATATGTAGACGATGTCGTGGATGCAATCAAAAGAATTATTGGAAATACTAAAACATATAAACAAATTTATAATATAACAAAAGGCTCTGCAATCAGTCTTCAATATGCAGCAAACTATATAATTACAAAGCTTCAAAGTTCTTCGAAAATATATATTAGAAGAGAAAAAAACTTTCCTTTACGAGGTTCTTTAAATTGTAACAAACTACAACAACATACAGGTTGGAAGCCTGATATTTACTTTGAAAAAGGTATAGATATGATATGTGATTATGAACAAAAAAAATCCAGTAGCACAAATACTAAGGTCTAGAAAATATAGGCCACAAATGGTACAATCTAAAAAGTTGTACAACAGAAAGAAGCTTAAAAATGACAAAGTTATGTCCTAGAGGCAAAGCGGCCGCTAAAAGAAAATTTAAGGTTTACCCGTCAGCATATGCTAACGCATATGCCTCTAAAATTTGTGCGGGAAAAGCAAAAGACCCATCTGGTTTAAAAAGAAAAGATTGGGGACCAAAGAAAAAAGCCAAAGGTGGCTACATTGGTTCTCATATAAAATCTGATTTAGCAGGAGAAGCAGTTTCTAATAAGTCATATGAGGACTACTACAAAGGCATGATCTAATGGCTAAAGGTGGTCTAAAGAAATGGTTCAACGAAAAATGGGTAGATATATCTGCGCCAAAAAAAGGTGGGGGATTTAAAGAATGTGGAAGAAAATCTGCGTCTGGTTCAAAACGAGGATATCCAAAATGTGTTCCAGCAGCCAAAGCATCAAGAATGACTCAAGGGGAGAAAAGATCCGCTATCGCAAGGAAACGATCAGCCCCAAATACTGGCCCTAAACCAGCAAACGTAAGCACATTTACAAAGAAATACTATGGAGGTATGATAGACCTATGACAAAAAAATCATATAATATGATAAAAATAAAACCAACGGTTAATAAAAAAGTTTTAGAACCTAAAGAAATTGAAACTAAATCTTTAAAACCAAAAAAGAAAAGTGATGGCGGAATGAGCAACAAAGACAAAAATAAAAAAGTAATTCCTTTAATGCCTCAAGGAGTCATCTATAAAGGTAAAGCAAAAGATTACCCAGGAATTAAAAAAATAATAAAAGATAAATATAAAAAAACAGAAGGTGGTTCTATGGAATCTGAAGCTCCTCTAAGACAAAGAGCTACATATGGACAAAGATCTGAGCAAAAAAAGTTTGAAAGAAAACAAAAAATTATGAAAAGGTCTAAAGGTGGTAAAACAGAATTTGGAATGCTTTCTGTAAAAGCAGGTATTGATAAAAACCCTAATCCAACCGCAGCAGATAGAATCGCAGGTGCTAAGATGAATAAAAAATCAAAAGGCGGAGAGATGAAAAAAGGATATGGCGCAGCAAGACAATCAGGAATGGGATTACAAGATGAGAATCTAACTCCTGGTAAAACAATGGATTACTACAAAGATTTAATATAATGAACCATGGCAACTTCTGGAACTACATCATTCAACCTCGAAATAGACGAGGTAATACAAGAGGCATATAATAGATGTGGTGTCCGAACTAATTCAGGATACGATTTAAAAAGAGCAAGAAGAAATCTTAATATTTTATTTTCAGAGTGGGGTAACCGTGGCGTTCATCTATGGAAAGTTGAACTTCAAACACAAGCATTAACTTCAGGAACTATTTCGTATGCTGTTCCATCAAAAGTTTCAGACGTGTTAGAAGCATATATTTCAACAAGTTCAGGAATCACAAGTTCAACAAACGATATATCTTTATCAAAAATTGATCGATCAGCTTATGCTGCTTTACCAAACAAAGGTTCAACAGGACAACCTTCACAATATTTTGTTGATAGACAAATCACACCTATCATAAATTTATATGTTGCTCCTGATGCGAGTACCTATACACATTTAAAATATTACACCATTAACAGAATTGAAGATGCAGGAGCTTACACAAACACTGGAGATGTCGCTTTTAGATTTCAACCATGTATGGTTTCTGGACTTGCTTATTATTTATCATTTATGAGTAATCCAAATCAAACTGCAAATTTAAAATTAGTTTATGAAGATGAATTACAAAGAGCACTTAATGAAGATGGTCAAAGAGCTTCAGTTTATATTTCACCACAAACATTTTATGGAGACGGAGTATAATGGGTAAACAAGCAACAGGTAGATACGCACAAGCTATATCTGATAGATCTGGTCAAGCTTTTCCATATAAAGAAATGGTAAAAGAATGGACAGGTGCTTTAGTCCATATTTCAGAATTTGAACCTAAACATCCTCAACTTGATCCAAGAAATCCAGGAGCCGATGCTCAAGGTTTAAGAAATGCAAGACCACAAAACTTTACAGTTTTATCTGGAGGTGGAGGAGGCATTGTAGCAAATTTAGTTTTACCAGGAGATTTTGCTTTCTCATCAAACGGAATGCAACCTGATGATGGTTCAGCACAAAATAGAAGAAGACAAGCTACAACAAATGTTGGACAAGTAACCGTGGAGATATCATAATGGCAATAACTTATTCAAATTTTTTAACACAAGTCAGAGACTATACAGAAGTTGATTCTAATGTTTTATCTGACACATTATTAGATCAATTCATTAGACAAACTGAACTCGATATCGCAGGTAAAGTTGATTATGATGATTTAAGAAAATACGCAACTTCTAATTTTGTTACAAGTCAAAGATATTTGTCTCTACCTTCAGACAACGTAGTCATAAGATCTGTCCAAGTGTTTAATGGATCAGGAGACAGAAACTTTTTAGAAAAAAGGGATACAAGTTTTATATCTGAATTTAATAATACAGGCGCAACTGGATTACCTAAATATTATGCGTCTTGGGATGATTTTAATATTGTGGT
>Ga0114919_10005584_pt1 | contig 10037 bp, 5 predicted proteins | sample BlataG_FD_88682 | JGI IMG/M metagenome (GOLD analysis project Ga0114919, IMG submission 88682) | Deep subsurface microbial communities from Black Sea to uncover new lineages of life (NeLLi) - Black_00105 metaG | ecosystem: Environmental > Aquatic > Marine > Oceanic > Sediment | place: Atlantic... | reverse complement strand
GAGATAAAGGTCTGACCACCGCTTGAATGATCAAGGCCGCGTGGGATGTAGACCATTGGCAAGGCCGGCGGCGTCCCCCGAAAGTTCGGCAGAGGATTCACCGGAGGCTGCCCCGGCTGCTGCGGCACGACACAGATTGCCGATGCCGGCGTACGGTCTCCCTCGGAAACCGGCACGGTAAGCGTTCCATCAGGCAGCAGGCCGAGGCCATCGGGATTCCGGAAGCCGACAGCCAGCACGTCGATCGCCTTGCCGTCGGGGCTGATCCGCAGCAGTCCCTGATGCGAGGCCGTGAAGAAGTTGCCGGCCGCATCGCGTTCAAGGCCACACTTGAAGTTGTGTCCCCCAGAAGGCTCGAAGCGATTCGTCACACAGGCATAGAAGTCGGCCTCACCGTCGCCATTGAGGTCTTCAAGCCGCGTCAGCTGGTCGCCACCAAGCACGTAGACAACGTCATCGTGCACGACGAGACCGAGAGCCTGGTTGAGTCCTGCTGCCAGCCTTCGCCAGCGGACCCGGTTCAACTCGGCGTCGAGCCCAGAGACCCGCCAGACGTCGCCCTGGATCGTACAGATTGCGGCATCACCGTTGGCGAAGAAGCCATGCCCCCCAAAGAACATCAGCGAGCCCCAGGGGTTCTCAACAGGCGGGGCGATCGTGTCAACAGCGTAAGGCTCTCCAGTGCCGAGCGAGCCAGCGGTTGTCAGCAACTGTGGCCACTGTGGCGGGCCACCAGTCAGCAATGCCGCAAGCGGATGGTTTTCGGCGGGTGCAATTTCACGGACGAGCAGACCGTCTTTTACCCACGGCGCATCGAGATAGTTCACGTCGCCGATTGAGTAGGAAAACACCACTCGCCTACCGTGACGGTAAAAGCCGTGATAGGTCCGTGCGCCCGATGGCAGGTCTACGGCCACCGGCACCGAGCCGAGGCTTCCCGCCGGTTTTGCGGGAGCCAGAAACCCGTACCGGTGTTTTCCAAAGGTGAGGAAGCCACCCGTCCAGACAGCCTCGAACTGGAGCGTATCGGGGTTGAAGCAGGCCGCGAGCTCACCGGCATCGCCAAGTTGCACACTGACCGCCCGAGGAATCGTCCGCCCGGCGACTGCCAGCGGCCAGCATTGCACCGAGCCCTGATCATTCTTGTTTCGCCGCTCATCGTCCCAGGTCGACCAGGGAATGCTACCCCAGTGGCCATGCGTGCCGCCGTCAAGTCCGGGCCATGCCGGCAGTAACAGCGGCATCGGGCTCCGCCCACGGAAAGCGATTGCCTGCTTTGTGTAGGAATCGTAGACGCGGTGTTTGTTGACCCAGAGGTCACGGTTTGGCCAATCGTCGGGCTCAAGCGGTGGGCGGGGCACATCGAAGGGACCGGCTCGATGCGAAAGCGTTTCGAGGCCAGCTGTACGACCGAGTTCCAACAGATACCGCACGAGATCACGACGCTGATTGGCGGATAGCGATGTGAAAACGTTGGCCGGCATCAGCGAGCCCACCTCCGTCCGCTCTTCGATATCGGCAGGCACCAGGGGATGACGCTTGCCTGTCGCCTCGACCACAACCACGCGATCAGCGGTTTCTTGTCGAATCATCCCTTGGAGCACTCGACCGTCTGCCAGCACAAAGGCATAGGCCCGGTACTCAGGCTTCATGGAACGGGCCGGCCAGTAGACCGATTCAACGATTTCCTCGGGTGAAAGGCATTTGGCGACCGTCGTGAGTTCAGGCCCGACGGCACCGCCAACACCAGCCACCTGGTGGCACGACGTACAGCCAGTCGCGGCAGAACTGAAGACGCCCGCTCCACGGCGGGCATCGCCCCGACTCCGGGCATCGACCAGGACCTGCTGGACAAATTCCGGGCTCCATGCTGCCGGGGCCGATTGTCCCATGGCCGCACTGCCGAACCCAATGGCCAGAGCCATTGTCACGGTGGCAGCTGCGGCCGTGGCCGGAGTGACACGGGCAGGATGAGGAGACCACACACGCATGGTGGAATTTATACCCTGCAGTGCCACCGCCGGCTTGCCGGAATGTGGCGGACCAGCCCGCTGTCCATCGGCGCTGGATAGTTTCAGCAAGTATTGGCCGAGGACATGCTCATGCACGCGAACGGAACCAAACCTTTTCGGCTGCTCCCTCTCGGAAAGCTGATGTTCCAAAGAGGCCGTTAACCGCCTTATCCCCCGACCCGCCCGTCCCCGGCCTCAGACAACTGCTCGAGGTCGAGCAGATCTTTGGGGCGGCCAGCCGCCTGCTTGAGCTTTCGCAGCCACTCAAGCGATACAAAGCGAATGCCATCGAACTCCTCGGCTGTCTCCCAGACCGTACTCACCGGCACGGAGGGATAGCCGGGCACGTAATCAAAGAGATCAAGAAAACCTGCCGTTGTGCAGAGCATCATCAGTCGTTCAGCACAGATAAACCCCGCCGTGACTCGATGCGTACGTTCGATACCAGTTACCGGGTCGATCTCATTGCCAATGTATTCCGCAGCGAGTTCGTCCAATGCCCGCAGCAGGTTCGTCTCTGCGGCGGGCGAGCGGATCCACAGCACATCGGTGTCCTCAGTGGCCCGAATAAAGCCATGAAAGTTGACGGCATGGCCACCCACCACGACGAATGGCACCCCATGCCGCATGAGCACATCGAAGAGTTGAAACTCAGGAGTTATCGACATTCATCGATGACCTTTCGGCCAATTGCTCGGGCTGCGAAGTTGCGGGCCCGGAAATGGGCGAGCCCGGCGGGATTGCGTTCCAGGATCGCCCTCGACAGGGCCAGCAATCGCCGCATGGCAGCGAGCCGCTCGGCAGGACTCATGCTGAGGGTGCGGGCCCGCCGCACGCGATCGCGGGAAAGCAAGCTGACACCGGTAGTTGAGAGTTCATTACGCACTCCTTCATTTTATCATCACCCCAGGCATCCTTCTAAGCCCTCGGGGTTTGGCGGCCTCACTCAGCAGCCCAAAGGGCGCACGTCTGGGCAGCGAGCCACTCTGCGGATGATGAGCCTGAGCAGCCAGGTGCGTCCCCGTCTTGGTACGGTCACCTGTTTGAGCAAGCGGCTGCCATCTGCTTTGGTCGCGCCGGTCAAGCCAGGGGTTCTCACGGCTTGTTTGCCCGAGGATGGCGAAGCCAAGGACCTGGGCTGGCTCTTACAAGCCCCCGGGGCCGTCGCTGGACCCCTTGGAAAGCCCCCAGCGCAAGCTGGGGGATCCTCCGGTCAAGCCCCGGGCTCGCGCCCGGGGCTTCTGAGGAGCTTCCTCACGCCGACAGAATAGAGCCGCAACTGCCGTGCCGAACAGGATTGCCATGGAGGGCTTTCTCCACGGGCAGTTTGCGCTTAATCGCGGACAAGGGCCATGAAGCCCCGGACTGTCAGACGTCGCAGAGAGCCACCGCCTCGCGGAGGCCGGCGAGGGGATCTCGGGTGGGAATAAACTCCTGACCCACGTAGCCGTCGTAGCCGATCTCGAGGAGCTTCCGCATGATCGGCGGATAGTTAATCTCCTGCGTGTCATCGAGTTCGTTCCGGCCCGGATTCCCGGCGGTGTGAATGTGGCCGATGATGTCCTTGCACTCCTCAAGCCGACGGATCACATCGCCATTCATGATCTGCACGTGATAGATGTCAAAGAGCAGCTTAACCCGCTCAGAGCCAACCCGCCGCAGCATGGCCGCGACGGCATCGACGTCATCGCCCTGATACCCGGGGTGCCCCTTCATCGGATGCGAGTCGTCCCGAGTGTTGAGGTGCTCCAGACAGATCGTCACACCCTGCTTCTCGGCGTGGCCGGCAATCTTTTTCAGGCCCTTCACGCAGTTGTCGAAAGCCTCATCGTCGGACATCGCCCCACTGGTCGGGTCTTCTGCATCCCGCCACTTAAAGCCGGTGAAGGCAATCACGGCCGGCATGCCGGCTTCGGCACAGGCGTCGATCATCTCAGTCGTCCGGGCGATAACTTCCTCATGGTACTTAGGGTTGTTGAAACCCTTGACGAAGGGCGCACCCGGCATGCCGTTGGGAGCAATCGCGCAAGTGAGGCCATGCTTCTTTAGCAGCGGCCAGTCCTTCGGTTCGGTCAGTTCGATCGACAGGCAGCCGAGTTCATTGGCCACTTGGCACTGCTTTTCGATACTCCACTTCTCGCCCATCATGCCGAAACACCAGGTGACGATCGACTGTTTGATGTGCCCCTTCGTTGCCGCCGGAGCCGCAGTTGCCCGGCCTGCAGCAGTGAGAACGGCCGCCCCAGCTGCGGCGGTGAACAGATCGCGACGATTCAGCCCGGTGGTTGATGGTTGATTCATGTTGGTTCCCATTTCCTGTTCAAGAAAATTCCGGTTGTCGTGCTCACGTGTCTTCAGCAACGATTAATCCGGTACGTTTTTGTGGCGGAAGATCGTTTGCGTTCGCAGCCCCCGCAGCTGCGGTACAAGTCCTCCCAGACATGGTAAAGTAACACGGAGACGCCTTCTCCGCGAGCACGACAATGAATGCAAGCCCTTCGCCCTCATGGAAGCTTTCTCTCGCAACCCTCGCGTTGGTTCTCGGCACCAGTAGCGGCCTTGCTGCGGCCGAGCCGGCTGGTGGTGCAGCCCCCCAGTGGCAACTGCATGACGGCGAACGGGTCGTGCTGCTGGGTGACACGCTCTTTGAACGGGAAGGGCAACTGGGATTTATCGAAACGGCTCTGGTGACCGCCTTCCCAGAAGCCGACCTCGAATTCCGCAATCTTGGCTGGGGCGGCGACACTGTCTGGGCCGACAGCCGGGGCGTCTTTGATCCCCCCGCCAAAGGCTATGCCCGGATGACGAAGCTGGTCGATGAACTGGCACCCAATGTCATCTTCATTGCCTACGGCCGCAACGAGTCATTCGCCGGTGACCGCCAGCTTGATGCCTTCGGGAAGCAACTGGACAGACTCTGTACGGACCTCTGCCGCCAAGAGCCTGGTGAGCCGTCAGGCAGACCGCGGCTGGTGCTGGTCACGCCGAGTCCTTTTGAACAGCAGCCAACCTGCCCCAACGCCGACGCCCAAAATGCCGTCCTCGCCCGCTATGCAGCCGTCATTCGCAACACAGCAGTCGCCCGGCAGGCGGGCCTGGTCGATCTCTTTGCCGATTGGCCCACTGCGGCCGCCGCTGAGGCATCCACCACCGATGGCATGCACCTTTCACCGTTTGGCTACCAGACAGCAGCCCGCTTGTTTGCGGCAGCGGCTGGCCGGCAGCTACCAGCCGACTGGACCGATCGCTCTGCACCGGTGCGCGAACAGATCAACAACAAAAACCAGCTCTTCTTCCACCGCTGGCGACCCGCCAACGAGACCTATCTTTTTCTGTTCCGCAAACACGAACAGGGGAACAACGCGGCTGAGATTCCTCGGTTCGATCCGTTGGTGGCTGCAGCGGAAGCCGCTGTCCGAACTGCCCGTGATGCACTGCCCACCGCAGGAGACCTGCCATGACTCTTTTTTCACGGCTGCTGACTGGCAGCCTGTTGGCCTTGTTGGCAGTGACCGCGCACCCGGCAGCTGCCCAGCGTAAGCTGACCGACATTCCCGCTCCTGATCCGACCGCTGAGCTGGCCGACATGCTGGTGGCAGAAGGGTATGAGGTGAACCTGTTTGCGGCCGATCCGATGATTTGCAAGCCGCTCCAGATAAACTTCGACCCTCAGGGGCGACTCTGGGTATCGTCGTCGAGCGTCTACCCGCAGATCCAGCCGGGTGAGGTCGCCAACGACACCGTGACCATTCTGGAGGACCGTGACGGCGACGGGCGGGCTGACACCCACACCGTCTTTGCCGACGGGCTGCTGATGCCTACGGCCGTGCTTCCCGGTGATGGAGGCTGCTACGTCGCCAACAGCACTGAGATGCTCCACCTGGCCGACCGCGACGGTGATAACAGGGCCGACCAGCGTCGGGTGGTGCTGTCGGGCTTTGGTGCGGAAGACACCCATCACATCATCCACACCTTCCGTTGGGGCCCCGACGCCCGGCTGTTTTTCAATCAGTCAATCTACATCCACAGTCATGTGGAGACGCCGGCAGGCGTCAAACGGCTCAACGGTGGCGGCATCTGGCGGTTCTTGCCGCGGTCCCTCACGCTTGATGTCTATGCCCGCGGCTGGGTTAACACCTGGGGTCATGCCTTTGATTTTTGGGATCGCTCGTTGGTCACCGACGGTGCCGGCGGTGAGGGCATTTATTACGGCTTTCCCGGTGCAGCCTATCAGGCGGCCGTCGGCACGCCCCGGATTCTCCACGGCATGAATCCCGGCAGCCCGAAATACTGCGGCCTTGAAGTCGTTGATGGGCCGCATCTCCCTGATGATGACCACGACACGCTGATCACCAACGACTTTCGTGCCAACCGGGTCTGCCGTTTCCGGCTCACTGAGCAGGGCTCGGGCTTCAGCAGTGAACAACTGCCCGACCTCATTCGCTCAAGGCGGGTCACCTTTCGCCCCATCGACATCAAGCTGGGGCCGGACGGGGCGATTTATATCGCGGATTGGTACAACCCGATCATTCAACATGGCGAGGTCGACTTTCGCGACCCCCGTCGCGACCGCGAACATGGCCGGATCTGGCGGGTGACAGCCAAGGGTCGGCCGCTCACACCCCGGATTGATTTCACTGAGCGAACAGTCCCTGAACTTCTCAACGATCTCGCCTCTCAGTCAGCCTACGCCCGTGACATGGCCCGTCGGGTACTCTGGTCCCGCGATCCCGTTTCCGTTCGGCAGGCGGTGACCGACTGGCTAGCCAAGCTCGACCCGGCTGCCGCCAGCTTTGACCGGCTGCGGCTGGAAGGGTTGCGGCTCTTCCAGGCAATCGATCAGGGCAGCGCAAGCGACATCAACCAGCCGCTGCTTACCGAGGTGCTCGGTTCCACTGACCCGCGGGCCCGGGCCGCCGCGGCCCGCATCGCGGTGGACTGGGCCGATCGGTTGGATGATCCAGTCAAGCTGCTTGCTTCTACCGTGGCTGACGACTCGATGCTGGTCCGGTTGGAGGGTGTCAGGGCGCTGGCAGCAATCGGTGGCCCTGAGGCTGCGGCGTTGGTACTGCAGGTGGTCGATCTGCCCCGTGACGACGCCCTGGATTACGCCGTCTGGCTGGCCTGTCGTGAACTGCAGTCCGATTGGTTGCCGGCCGTCGTCGCCGGCACCTCACCGATGAGTACCCATCCTGCGCGACTCCTGTTTGCGATCGAGGCAACCGCGGCCACCGAGGCGATTCCGGCCGTCGTGCAGCTGCTTCAATCCGACAGCCTTTCAGCCGCTGATCGCAACGCGGCCATCGATTGCATTGCCCGGTTCGGAGGGCCTGCCGAACTTCAAATAGCCTTCAAGGCTGCGGTTGACCCAGCCACACCGCCGGCCCGGACCGCTTCGCTCCTTGCTTCCCTGCTTGAGTCCGAGAATCGTCGCCGCGTCCAGCCGGCCGGACCCCTCACAGGTCTCGAGCGACTCATCACCGTAGCCAACCCCGCTGTTGCAAAGGCAGCCATTGAGGCAGCTGGTCGATGGAAAGTGGAAACGGCAATCGACGCGTTGGCCGGGGTCGCGTCCGACACGAAGCGACCGCCCCCCCTCCGTCTGCCTGCAATCAAGACCCTTGGCCAATTCGCCAGCGAGGCAGCCGTGAAGCCGCTCGACCAACTCACCCGTGACAAGTCAGCCCCGCTGGCTCTCCGCATCGCTGCTGTGGCCGCTCTGCTGAACCAGCAACCGCAGGCGGCAGCCACGGCCGCTGCCGGTCTACTGGCCGATCCACTGGCTGAACCCAATCAGATCGCCATTTTCAAAGCCTTCCTCTCCCGCCAAGGCACCCCGGCGGTCCTGGCTGCGGCAATCGAGGCGAACCAGCGTCCGCTGCCGGCCAGCGTGGCCTCGGCAGGCCTCAAGCAGCTTGCCGGCTCCGGCCGGGATGAGCCAACGTTGGAGGCGACTCTGAAAAGGCTACAAGGTGGTGGCGAGCCGCCGCTGGGAAGGCGTGGCTTCTCGGCTGCTGAAATGGCTGAGTTCCTTGCGTTCGTACAGTCCTCGGGCAGTGCCCCCCGGGGCCAGGAAATCTATCGCCGCGAAAAACTGCAATGCGTGAAATGCCACCGGGTCGGAAAAGAGGGCGGTCGAGTCGGCCCCAATCTGTCCACGATCGGTGTCGCCAGCCAGCCCGACTACATCGTCAACTCGTTGCTGGAACCGGCGAAGAATGTGAAGGAGGGCTACAACACCCTGGTGGTCCTGACCGTTGACGGACAGGTCGCTACCGGCATTCCGGTCTCGCGTACTGAAGCAGAACTCGTTCTCCGCACCGCCGACGACAAGCAACTGACCATCCGGGCCGATGACATCGACGAAGAATCTGCGGGAACCTCGCTGATGCCAGTTGGGCTGGTTGATCAGCTCTCCCGGCAGGAACTTGCCGATCTCACTTGCTATCTGCTCGGCCTTGGGCGGGAGGGCTTGTAGCTGGCTGTGGTACTTGCGGCCGGCTACCACATCTGGCAGAAAACGGATTTCCGTGCCCCCGGAGCCTGCAGCCAATGTCTTCTCTGAAACGCATTCTCGTCACCGGCGGGGCCGGCTTTCTCGGCAGCCATCTGTGCGAGCGGCTGGTTGAGCAGGGACACGATGTGATCTGCGCCGACAACTTCTTCACCAGCCAGAAGACCAATGTCACCCACCTGCTTGGCTGCGGCAACTTTGAACTGCTGCGGCATGACATCATTCATCCGCTCTGGCTGGAGGTGGACGAGATCTACAACCTCGCCTGCCCCGCCGCCCCTGGGCACTATCAGTACAATCCAATCAAGACGATGAAGACCTCGGTCAGCGGGGCAATCAACATGCTCGGCATGGCGAAGCGGTGCCGGGCCAAGGTGCTGCAGGCCTCAACCAGCGAGGTCTACGGCGACCCGGAGGTCCACCCGCAGCCGGAGAGCTATCGGGGCGCCGTCAACCCGATCGGTCCGCGGGCCTGCTACGACGAGGGCAAGCGGGCCGCCGAAACGCTATTCATGGATTACCACCGGGCGCACGGCGTCAACATTCGCATCGTGCGGATCTTCAACACCTACGGTCCGCGAATGCATCCCTATGACGGCCGCGTAGTGTCGAACTTCATTCGCCAGGCCCTCGCCGGCGAACCGATCACGATCTTCGGCGACGGCTCGCAGACCCGCAGCTTCTGTTATCGCGATGATCTGGTGGCTGGCATCATTGCCATGATGAATGGTGCAGACGATTTCATCGGCCCGGTCAATCTCGGGAACCCAGGTGAGTTTACGATCAAGCAGTTGGCCGAGTTAACGCTTGAGCTGACGGATTCAGAGTCAGAACTGATCGAGAAGCCCTTGCCGGTCGATGACCCGGAACGGCGGCGTCCGGACATTACGCTGGCCAAGCAGCACTTGCACTGGGAGCCAACCGTTCCGCTTGCTGATGGACTCGCCAAGACGATCGACTGGTTCCGCTCGGTGAACATGGCCGATTTTCGGGCACCGACGCCGAACTGGTAAATCCGCGGAAATGGCTGGCTTTGGGGGAAGGGCGCCTTTCTAGGAAAGCTCTGACCTCCTGTCCGACTTTCCTTGGATGGAACGCCGCAAAGCCGAGGTTTGTGACGTTCCGCTGGTGCTCATAGGCGGCTTCCTGCCGCCGGGTAAGCGAGACATCGGCTGTCGTGGGTACATGGGAGCGCGAGGTTGAACGTGCTGCCGGTCCGGTCGCTTCCGCTCCCGGCTTCCACTCCCGGCTTCCTTCTGCTCGCTTCGGTTGATGAGGTCGGGGGTGCCTCTGCCTACGAGCGAGCTCTGGGAGCAAGCGAAGCCTGGAGGGCGAAGCGCAGCGGACAGGCAGTGAACGAAGGCCCGGATGGCCTGAGTGAACGTCCAGCGAGTGGGCAGGGGCGCTGCCGACCGACTGGCTGGCGAAAAGCTGATACTATCCCAAACGTGCTGCCGGTCCGGTCGCTTCCGCTCCCGGCTTCCGCTCTCGGCTTCCACTCTCGGCTTCCG
>Ga0114919_10005583_pt1 | contig 10037 bp, 8 predicted proteins | sample BlataG_FD_88682 | JGI IMG/M metagenome (GOLD analysis project Ga0114919, IMG submission 88682) | Deep subsurface microbial communities from Black Sea to uncover new lineages of life (NeLLi) - Black_00105 metaG | ecosystem: Environmental > Aquatic > Marine > Oceanic > Sediment | place: Atlantic... | reverse complement strand
TGAGGTTTCTAGTTTGGAAACGAGCAATTTTGCGCAAGGTCAAGGAAATCAACGGATTGCGCGGAGGCGTACTTACTGTACGCCGCACAAGAAATCCGGCAGATTGACGCCGAAATTGCGCGAAAGAGCCGTTTCCGGACAGAAACTAAGTGAGATGAAAAGGAAGATTCATATACGGTTTGTTATCACTCTGGCGCTGTCTGCCGTGCCGCTGTTGTGGCCGATTGATGTAAGCGCAGCCCCTGCCGCAGGCTTTGTTCAGGCCCGGCAGGATACCGGCAGAATCATCGACCTGACCCAGCAGCGGCAGCTGAACCGTCTCTACAGCACCGGCTATCAGTACTATCAGATTCAGGAGTACGCCAACGCCATCCCGGCTCTGAAACAATATACACAGCTGGACAGCACAAATATCGACGTCTGGTACCTGCTCGCCACCTGCTACGTACAGACCAAGATGTGGATTCACGCCAGGGACGCGTACCAGGCGATATTGAGACAGGTTCCCGATGAGACCAATGCCCTCCAGAACCTGGCATATATCTATAACGAACAGGGTGAGGCAGACCTTCACCTGCAGACATATGAACGTATCGTCGAACTGAATCCCACCAACAGCGAGTATCTGGAGTATATGCTCGCCCTGTACAGGCAGCGGGGCGACGAGGAGGGGATGCTACAGCTGCTGCAGGGAATGGTAGAGCGATTCCCCGCCGATGAAGGCGTGCACAGACAGATCGCGGATATCTACGGCCGCAGAGGGGATGTCGAAGCGCAGGTAGTTGCGCTGGAAGCCGCTATCGAGAACAACCCGGGCAACACCTTAAACCTCGATCTGCTTGGAAAACTCTACTCCGAGAACCTGAGCCGTCCATGCGATGCCGCCAGGGTTTACGAGCTGCTTACCGGGATCCTTCCCGAAGAACCGATTGCCTGGCGGCGGCTGGGCCGCTCTCTACGGAAGTGCGGGCGGCTCGACAGCGCGGTTGTCGCGCTGCAGAGGTCACTTGAATTGGCTCCCGGCGAGATTCGGGTGTACAGTGAGCTGGCCCAGGTCCTGTCGGACCGGAGTGAATACGAAGAAGCTGAATCGTGGGTAAAAAAAGCACTGGATGAACAGCCCCATGACGCGTATGCCTATGTCACATGGGGAGATATCTTGCAGGCCAAAGGCTTCGCAGCCTCGAATGAGGACGGGACCGTACCCTATGAAGCCAAGATCATTCTGGAAACCGCTATCGAGAAGTATCGTCGAGCTCTCGAACTCGGCGATCTCGCTGTTGTTCTGCTGCAGTTCGCCGAACAGGAGGCAGCCAAGCTCGAGCCGTATCGGAGAACCCAGGCCGAGATCTTCATGCAGCGGGCCCGCGAGCGTCGCCCACCACCACCCCGGCAGTAGAAGCATCATCACCCACCTGACCACCGCCCCCCGGGTGGTGCTCCATACGGAGGAATAATGGCACTCTCCGAACCAACTGCCCTCAGGGCGGCCGAAGCCCTCAAGCGAATCGATCCCGATCTATACCGAGTGCTCAGGGATGAAGAGGAACGCCAGCGTTCCCAGCTGGAGATGATTGCATCCGAGAACTTCGTCAGCCCGGCGGTGCTGGAGACGATGGGGTCGGTGCTCACCAACAAGTATGCGGAAGGTCTCCCGGGCAAGCGCTACTACGGGGGATGCGAATTTGTGGACAGGGCAGAGGAGGCGGCGATCGAGCGGGCCTGTTTGCTGTTCTCCTGTGACGGCGCCAACGTTCAGCCCCACTCGGGAGCTCAGGCCAATATGGCCGTCTATGCCGCCTTCATGGACCCGGGCGACACCCTTATGGGGCTGAACCTCACGCACGGGGGCCATCTGACACACGGGCATCCGGTGAACTTCTCCGGTATCCTCTACAACGTTGTGCAGTACGGGGTGTCGGAAGAGACGGAGATGATCGACTGGGATGCCTTTGAACAACTGGCGCACCAGGCGAAGCCGAAGTTGATTGTCGGGGGGGCCAGCGCCTATCCCCGTTTCTGGGATTTCGAGCTGATGAGAAAGGTCGCCGATGATGTCGGGGCTATTCTCGTTGTGGATATGGCCCACTTCGCCGGACTGGTTGCAACGGGTCACCACCCCTCGCCTGTGCCGCACAGCGACGTGGTCACCACCACGACACACAAGACCCTGCGAGGTCCCCGCGCCGGCCTGATACTCTTTCCCGAGGAGCATGCGAAGGCGATAAACAGATCTGTCTTCCCGGGCACTCAGGGCGGACCGCTCATGCATATCATAGCGGCGAAGGCGGTCGCTTTGCGTGAGGCTTCGACCGACGACTTTGTGGAGTACAGCCGCAGGGTAGTGGCCAATGCGAAGGCGCTGGCCCGGGCCCTGACAGATCGGGGGATCAAGCTGGTCAGCGGCGGCACCGACAACCACCTGCTGCTGCTGGACCTGCGCCCCAACGACCTTACCGGAAAGCAGATAGAAGCGAGTCTGGAGGCGGTTGGGATCACGGTTAACAAGAACACCGTGCCATTCGATGAACAGTCACCCATGGTCACAAGCGGCATCCGGGTAGGCACGCCGGCGCTGACGACCAGGGGAATGCAGGAGGCCGAGCTGGAGCAGATTGGTGATCTTATAGCGGATGTAATCGAAGATCCCGAAGGTGAGAAGACACAGAAGATGGTCCGGGAGAAGACAGCGGAAATATGCGGCAGGTTCCCCCTCTTCGCCTGGGAGGAAGGCATCCCGGAATAAGGGATGAAAGAGGCTGCGATGAGTCGTCCCGACTGGCCGTTCTACTTCATGGATATAGCCGGCCGCGTGGCCACGCGGTCGACCTGTCCCAGGCGGTCGGTTGGCGCGGTAATAGTCATGAACAAGCGTATCCTGACCACCGGCTATAACGGCGCGCCCTCCGGGATGGACCACTGCATCGATGTTGGATGCCTGATGGTGGATGGGCACTGCGTGCGCACACTCCACGCGGAACAGAACGCAATAATCCAGGCGGCCCAGTTCGGCGTCAGCACTCAGGGGGCGGAGATCTACGTTACCAGCAGTCCCTGCCTCAACTGCGCCAAGGCGATTATCAACGCCGGCATAACAAAGGTATGGTACTGGGATGGATACCTGGACGAGATCGCCGTCCAGTTCCTTGAAGTAGCAGGGGTAAAGCTGGAGAAGCTGGATATGGGCGGGCCGCTCGAAATACATATGGTCTCCAAACCGGAGAGGGAGGCGTAAGATGCGCTGTCCCCACTGCGGCGCTTCGAATGATAAAGTCGTCGACTCGAGGGCAAGCCAGGCGGGAGCGGCCATCCGCCGGCGCAGGGAGTGCCTCGACTGTGGCGAACGTTTCACAACCTACGAATACGTGGAGGCTTTCAGCCTCGTGATCATCAAGCGTGACGGAAGGCGCGAACCGTACGACCGCCAGAAGCTGCAGACAGGTCTGGTGACGGCGTGCAAGAAACGGCCCGTTTCCACGGCACAGCTCGAGGAACTTGTTCATACGGTGGAGGGCCGCCTGCAGAACCTCGGACAGCGCGAGGTTCCCTCCCGCGAAGTAGGTGAGCTGGTGATGGAGGAGCTGCGCAAGCTGGATCAGGTTGCCTATGTCCGCTTTGCGAGTGTCTATCGCGATTTCAAGACCACCGACCAGTTCCGGGACGAGCTGGACCGTCTCTCCGACAACCCCTGAATCCCCATGGACGCTCCCTGATCATGCCCGAAGAAACCGCCGGCGGATCCATACTAATTGTTGATGACGAGAAGGGCGTCAGGGATTCACTCCAGCTGGTCCTCGAGTACGAGGGGTACCGGATAATGAAGGCTTCGACCGGACAGGAAGGGCTGGACAAGGTCGAGGACGGGGAGCCGGATGTGATCCTTCTCGATGTGAAAATGCCGGGTCTGGACGGGCTGGAGGTCCTGGAGCGTCTCAGACCCGCCGAGACCGGGCGTGTGGTGGTAATGATCAGTGGACACGCCGACATCGCTACCGCTGTGGAAGCTACCCGCATGGGGGCTTTCGACTTCCTGGAGAAGCCGCTCGACCAGGAGAAGGTCCTGCTGACGGTACGCAACGCGATGTCGAAGGCACAGCTGGAGAGGCAGAACCGGCTGCTGCGCAGGGAGGTGGAGGAGCACTATATGCTCGTGGCGCAGAGTGCCGTCATGCAGGAAGTCCTGAGCCAGATGGAACGGGTGGCGGCAACCGACGCGAGGGTACTGATAACCGGTGAGAACGGTACGGGGAAAGAGCTGATCGCGCGTCGTCTCCACGGCTTTTCGGGTCGGGCCGGAGGACCTTTCGTACCGGTCAACTGTGCGGCGATACCCCGCGATCTCATCGAGTCGGAGCTCTTTGGACACGTAAAGGGGGCCTTCACCGGAGCCCAATCCAACAAGGTCGGGAAGTTCGAGCTGGCTTCCGGGGGTACCCTTTTTCTCGATGAAGTAGGTGACATGAGCCTGTCGGCTCAGGCGAAGGTTCTGAGGGCGCTCGAAGAGGGTGTCGTCGAACGGGTGGGGGGCAGCTCACCGATTAGGATAGATGTGCGGGTGATAGCCGCCACCAACATGGATCTGGAGGCACAGATCGAGGCCGGGCAGTTCCGCAAGGATCTCTATTACAGGCTGCGGGTGGTGCCGCTGCCCATCCCTCCGCTGCGGGAGCGTCCCGAAGATATCGGACCGCTCTGCGATCATTTCCTTGCTTACTATGCGGCGATGGACAAGAGGTCTCCCAGGGTGTTGAGCAGCGATGCGCGCCTCCGTTTCCAGGAATATCCCTGGCCAGGTAACGTACGGGAGCTGCGAAATGCCATGGAGCGCCTCGTCATCATGAGCGAGGGGGAAACGATAATGGTCACCGATGTAGATGCAATACTACAAGATCGCGGGGCTGGCGCTCAGGGAGGGTTGGAGGACCTCGCCCACCTTCTGCGCGATGTACCCGATCTGGGCAGTTTCAGGGATGAGACGGAGAAACTCTACCTTTTGAAAGTACTCCAGGACAACAACTGGAATGTGAGTGCGGCCGCCAGGGTCATGGGGATACAGCGGTCCAACCTCTACCGAAAGCTCGAGAAACACGGGATAGAGCGGGGGGATACGTTGGAGCCTTCAGCAGGGAGTGAGGAGAGATGACAGTAAAACACGTTGACGATATTTCCGTGAACGAGGTTCCGGCGGGATCCGGCACCAGCATGCAGGTTCTCATCAGCGGAGAGGAGGCCCCCAACTTCGCTTTGCGGCGCTTCATCATGGAACCGGGAGGCGGGATGCCGTTGCACACCAACAGCGTAGAGCACGAGCAGTATGTGCTGCGCGGTCGCGCCAGGGTCACTATCGGAGACGAGGAATTCGAGGTAAGAGCCGGCAACACCGTCTTTATCCCGGCGGGGGTGCCGCATTCGTACCGGTCGGTGGGTGAGGACCCCTTTGAATTTCTCTGTTCGGTTCCGAACGAGCCGGATACGGTCGAGATACTAGAAAGCGGCTGACTGGGAGCCGCCGTATTATTAGATTAGGCCATCTGCCTGTGCCAGCCGGGTGGTGACACCGTCCCATCCAGATGTATCACTGATCACAAACATAGAGGACAAGGATAGTAACTGATGCCCGAAGCTCATGTTGTAGCCGTTATCGGAGGTGCATGCGCCGGATCTACGGCCGCGAATATCCTTGCCGAGGCCGGGTTCCAGGTTGTGGTGTTCGAGCAGAACCCTAAGCCCTACGGGAAGGTAGAGGACGGCCTGCCCCGCTGGCACAATATCCAACGCCGCAAGGAATACGAGAAGATCGACGCCCGCATGGTTCACACTAATATCTCATTTGTACCCAACACGAAGCTGGGTACGGATATTTCGTTCGACGAGATGTACAACGACTGGGGATTCAGCGCCATCCTGCTGGGCAATGGTGCGTGGAACGACCGGCCTGTTGATGTGGAAGGGATCGACGAATACATCGGAAAGGGTCTGATCTACCAGAATCCATTTATCTACTGGTACAACCACAAGAACGAGAAGAATTACGACGGTCCCCGCTACGAGGTGCCCCAGAACACAGCGATCTTTGGGGGAGGCCTCTCCTCGATCGACGTGATGAAGGCCGTCCAGATAGAAACGTACGAGCGTGCCCTAAAGGCAGCCGGCGTTGAGTACACCATGTATGACCTGGAGCACAAGGGTATCACCCATTTCTGCGAAGAGAGGGGCATTGATCCTGACAGTCTGGGTGTCAAGGACTGCACCATCTACTACAGACGCCGCAAGTTCGACATGCCCATGGCCCAGCAGAAGGACAAATCAGAGGAAGCGAAGGCGAAGGTTGAAGCCACCAGGGCGAAGATTCTCGACATGGCCCAGGCGAAGTTCCGCTTCATCTTCAAGGAGCGGCACCTGGCCAAGGAGATGATTATCGAGAACGACAGGCTCGTGGGCCTGATAATGAAGCGTACCCGTGTCGATGGCCGGAAGGCTTTCCCGCTGGAAGGGACCGAGCTGGAGGTCAGGCACCCGCTGTTTATTTCCTCGATAGGCAGCATCCCGGAGCCGATCGAAGGACTCGAGATGACAGGCGCCTTCTACAAGTTCGACGACTGGGACCTGGGCATCTACGGACCCAAGGAGAATGTCTTCGGAGTGGGTAATGCCGTCACCGGTCAGGGCAACATCGCCATCAGTGTCAGGCACGCCAGGACGGTGGCCGAGCACATAATGGGCGAGTTCGAGCAGAAGGCGCCCTTTCCCGAGTCGAAGGTGCACGAGTTATTGGACAGGGTGAAGGCCCGCCAGGCAGAGGTAGGCTACGAAGGTGATTACAAGGCGTGGATCGCAAAGGTCATCCCGCCCGACCTGGAGTAACCTCCTGACTCGAAATAGTCCCCGGTATCGAAGCCCCGCCATCAAGAGCGGGGCTTTTAGTTATACAGTATTCGATCTAATCCACTGGGAAAGTTTCTCTCGTTTTTCTAATTCAATTGACAGTGTTTGTAATCTTTGAAGCAGCACATTTGTGTCAACAAGTCCTTCAACTATAAGGGTTCGTACAAATCGATAATCTCGTTCGCGTGATGCTACAAGCTTACTTGCAGCAAGATCATGCCCCTCAATACACCACCCCATTGAAGGTTCCGTCCCATGTCCTGATATTGGTATTGCTCTTTTCCCCCATCCTTCAGGAAGAATTGCACTCTCTGTTGAGATGCCATGAACATAAAAACCGTGTGTTCTGTGGAATAGGGAATATTCTCCTAAAGCTCCATCAATTAGGTCCACTCGATCAGGATAGTTCTTTGGTGCCATGTCTACTTCAATTGACTGTCTTAATGCCTCAGGTGCATTAGAATGTTCCCCTAATAGTGATTGAGAGCCAAACACCCAAACCTCAGGATCATTTGTAACGTTACATGCGGCTCGAATCGCATGCTCAAGCTCCTCCCTAGTCATTATTGTTCACATCCAATACCATTGTCCTCTCAACGTCAGTTAATACGTCAACGAAAGGTATCGACTGTCGGAGGCGATTGGCTCGTTCCGAATTTTCTATTAGGAAAGATTGAACCTGCCGAACTGATAATTCTTTTAAAATCCTTCTCCATTCCTCGAGTTCATGTTGCTCGTGAATGCTTGACCTGCTTTGTCGTTCATCGATCCAATCAAGGGCGCGTTCAATCAACGATGGATCGGAGGATAAGAGTTTGGCCAATTTTGTCACAACTAGTCGAGCGCGTTCATCTAAGTCTTGGTGAGTACGAATGGGGCCACCTCCATCCGTTCGCCATCGGAGCGGAATCCAGCCATATAAAAGAGTTACGTGCTCAAGGCGTCTTATTTGCTCTGGGGCAGCAATATGTAAATCTGCATCTGTATACCCATGAATGACAAAATGGGCAGCAAGATCGTGTTCGATCTCTCTGAGGTTATTCTCAACTGATTGCACAACAGTATTGATTCCATCTGGAGGCCCAAGAACTCCAATATCGATAGTACCCAAACTCCTGGTTGCAGGACTTTCAATCCAGACTGCTCTTACAGGTAAATGTTGATGTGAAAAAACATTTCGTGCTGTCTTAATAATTCTCTTATATATCTCTCTCTCAGTTTGGAATAAAGAACGAAGGGGTTCAGCAAGTGGGTGTCGATCCCTTAACTTAACAACTTGGTTTCTTCCACTGCCGATGATTTCTACGAGACCAAGGTCTGCCAGACGATTTATCACATGGCGGACACCAGTCGGATATAGCTGTGCCTTCTTCGCAACCACTGATCTACCAATGGCCGATTGTATTGTAGTAAGGACTCTAAGAACTCTAACACTTCCCACAGAACCCATGATCGAATTTAAGGGCGTTTCAATTGGGTCTTGGTGCTTCGTTGGGGGACGCATGTTCAACCTCCGCATTGCCATTATAATGTCGTCTACGACATAATAATGTCCTTAGTTGCTACTCAACAACTGTAATAAAATCTTCAAAAAAAGAATTTAGAGATAATAATTGAGAGTCAAAGCGATGAGTAACAACTGATAATGTATCAGAACAAAACATATCTAGAGGTCGATTAACTAATGGTATAAAACGGATATTGGTAGTTAATCTTTACGTGATTGGAGACTTTCCTGTTGGTAAGGTGGTCACAAAATGTAACCACCTCCCGTCTTGATGGAAGGTCAGGGTAAAGATGCACCACGAAGGCGATTGAATAGGCCGGTCTATTCCGGAGAATGTCATGAGAGATTCGTTGAAGGTGCCCGTTGTGCTGACAGCAGCAGTCCTGTTGATAGTATGGGGAGGTATGGTGTCCCCCAATGGCCGTGTTCTGTCAGAGAACCAGGAGGAACCCGCCACAGGCCGCAACGGGATGGTCAGCAGCGCACATCCACTGGCTACCGAAGCCGGCCTGCGGATACTGAAAGCCGGCGGCAACGCTTTCGATGCGGCTGTAACCGTCGCGGCGGCATTGAATGTGACCGAACCGATGATGTCGGGCATCGGCGGATACGGGACGATTATCACCTTCTCTGCAGGTGATCGAGAGGCCCTCTTCCTGAATTCGAGCGGGCTTATTCCCAGGCGGGTCAACTCAGATGTCTTCCGGGCGCCTGCACCCGGCTATCTGGAGAACCGGAGGGGGGCGAAGGCTGTATCCACCCCCGGCAACGCCAACGCCTGGGAGGCGATGTGGAAGAAGTACGGCAGCCTGGAATGGGCGGACCTCTTCGAACCCGCCATAGAGGCAGCTGAAAAGGGCTTTATCCTGGACGAGAGCACAGCTGGGATGATCGCGAGGGCTTTCCGTAGCTTTCCCGCTCACGCACGGGAGATATACGGTGTAGATGGCGAGCCGCTCACAGCTGGTGAGCGGCTTATCCAGGCGGACCTGGGCCGCTCCCTGAGGATGATTGCCGAGAAAGGTGCTTATGCGGTTCACGGCGGCGAGCTGGGAGAGGCGATCGACCGGGCGATGCGCGAGGCAGGGGGGTTCCTGAGGCTGGATGATCTGGCCGAGAATGAAGCCGAGTGGTACGAGCCGATCTCAATCGACTACCGCGGCTTTGAGATCGTGACCGCGCCTCCACCGGCCAACTCCTTCCCGGCGCTGGTCCGGCTGGGGATGATGAGCCGATACGACAATCAGTCGTTGGGGCATAACACTGCCGCTTATCTCCACCGGTACGCCGAAGTGACGAAGCATGCCTTCTGGACACGCCTCCGCTATGCCAGCGATCCGCTGGTCGGATCCGTACCGCTGGATATGCTGCTCTCCCCCGACTACTGGCGGGATCAGGTTGACACGATCGATCCGGAAAGGGCCACTGCCTTCGAGCCGCCGGCCCTGGTGCCTCCCCCGGCTTCCCACACCACCCATTTTGTGGTCGCCGACCGTTGGGGCAATGTCGTAACGGCCACACAGACTTTAGGCAACGCCTTCGGCAGCCGTATCATGCCCCCGGGAACGGGGATCTGGTTGAACAACTCGCTGGCCTACTGCACATTTAAGCCGAAGGGGAACCCGATGGATGCCTTCCCGGGTCA
>Ga0114919_10005581_pt1 | contig 10038 bp, 2 predicted proteins | sample BlataG_FD_88682 | JGI IMG/M metagenome (GOLD analysis project Ga0114919, IMG submission 88682) | Deep subsurface microbial communities from Black Sea to uncover new lineages of life (NeLLi) - Black_00105 metaG | ecosystem: Environmental > Aquatic > Marine > Oceanic > Sediment | place: Atlantic... | reverse complement strand
GACCAGCGAGGGCGTCAACGAGTACGAACTGGCCGGGATCATGCAGCGGCTCGGCTGCCACGACGCCGTCAACCTCGACGGCGGAGGCAGCAGCGTGATGCTGCTGGGCCAGCTGGGCGACGACGGCGGCCGGCCGCGGGTCGTCAACGCCCCCTCCGACGGATCGCCGCGGCCGCTCCCATCGCTCTTGGGCATCCGCCCACGCCGGCCCTAGCCCGACCGCCCGCTCACCGACCAAGGGCCGCAGCGGCGGCCGGTTTCCCGGCAGCCAGCACCTCGGCGAGCACCGGGGCAAGGTTGGCGGCGTACTCGACCGCGCCATGGTCGTCGACATGGACCAGATCGGTCAGGAGCGAATCCGGCCGGCGGACGAGCTCCTCGCCCGGCAGGAAGACGAGGTTGGGATGGTCCTTCGCGAGGCGGGCGGCCACCGCGGCCATCGCCTCGCGGCAGGTCGCCAGAGCCGCCGGCGGCACGCCCGGTTCATTGAACCGCATGATCGGCGAGGCCAGCACCACCGGCTTGGTCGGATGGGCCGCGAGGATCCTCTCGAGGAAGCCCGCCAGCCGCTCGGGGTAGGCCTTGTCCCAGATCGCGTTGGTGCCGATGTGGAGCGACAGCACGTCGAAGTCGTCGCGGCCGGCGATGTCGGCCGCCAGGGCCGGCTCCGCCTTGCCGTAGCCGCCGATCCCGAGGTTGACGGCCTTCAGGCCGAGCTTGCGGGCCGTCAGATCGACCCAGGTCATCGTGGGAACCGAGACGTTGGCGCCCTGCGTGATCGAGTCGCCATGGACGAGCCACCGCTTGGCGAGCCCGCCGGGCAGCTGCCGGTAGTCGTAGGGCTCGAAATTCTTCTCGAGGTTCGCGTCGGCGTTGACCCGCACGCGGAGGATCTCCAGTTCGCAGTGGGTCGGGAAGACGAACCGCACGATGTCGGTCTCGGGAAGCTGTCCCCAGAAGGTGCCGGTGAAGGTCTGCGGCTCGCGGCTGCCGGGAACGAACGTCACCGTGGGCAACTGCTTGTGCGGCCCGCGGAACCACTCGGCCGTCGTGCCGAAGCCGTCGTCGAACCGGCAGCGGGCCGTCACCTCGACCACCCGGATCGTGCCCTTGAGTTGCAGCTCGATTCCGGTCGCCAGCCGGGCGATCGGCCGCATTCCGTCGCCCATCGATGCCAGCGACGCCGGCGTGAACCGCAGCGGGATCAGGCCGTCGGCCGTCCGTTCGACGTGGGCCGCGTTCACGATCGTCACGGCGGCCAGATCGACGTCCGCGAGCGGCCGGGCCGGCTCGGCGGCGAGAATGAGGGACGGGGCGATGACCACCGAGGCGATCGCCAGCAGCAGGGCGGGCCCACGAGGGGCACTCGGCAGTGGTAGGCAGATGCTTCGCATCGAGTCTCTCCTGGTGAGCGCAAAGCTCGGGATCGACGAAGTGTATCAGGGGAGCAGGTCGTCCGCGGCCAGCGGGTCGTCGGCCGGTTCCTCGAGCAGATCGGCGAGTTCCTCGGCGTAGGCCTCGATCTCCGCCATCCGCACCGGGCCGTCGGTGCGGCCGGTGTCGGTGCGGCCCGCCCAGATCCAATGGATCTCCTCGATTGGCTCCGGCGGGCAGGTGAAGATGTTCACGAGGTTCGTGTTGTCCACCACCTGGCCCACCGGAAGCAGTTTCGGGCTGCCGGGCCGGCGGACGAACAGGCCATAGCGACTCGAGACCTTCTCGGCGACGCCCGCCGGGGTGACCACCGGGCCGGTGGCGTCTTCGTAGACGGCGATCGCCGTCAGCGACCGCGGCTTGGTGAACCGCACGACGCCCGTCGCCGATTCCACCTCCGCGCCCTTCACCGCCGGACCCCAGGCGGTGTCGTCGCCGACGAGCCGGCCATTCACCATCCGCAATCCCGACGCGGGGCAGGGGAACGGGGCCGATCGCACGAGGCTGCTGCCGCCGGTCCAGGGGATCACGGTGCAGGCAAGCTCGCCCGCCGCGGCCCGCGCCGCCGTCGGCCCCCCCTCCAACAGCAGGTTCGGCCCCTGGAAGCCGATCGCCCCCAGGTACGGTTCGGCGACCACCAGGCCCACCGGGCTCGTCGCGGCGGCGGCGGTCGGCGGCGGCTTCGCCCCCGCGGCTGCGGCCGGCTCCACCGGCCGCAGTCGCAACGCGACCTCGCCCGACTCATCGGCCCGGAAGGCCGCCCGGCGGCGGACCGGATCGGCCGTGAGCGGCAGCCGGGCGACGAAGGGCAGGTTGGTGGTGGGCCGTTTCCCGGTGACGGCGATCTCCAGGCGGGTTCGCGGCGTGACCTCCGCGGCCACCGCGGCCCTGGCCACGAGTTCCACGAGATACGTGCGGCCCGCCTCGACGCGGAGCGTGATCGGCTTGTCCGCCAGCAGCGGGCCGGTGAGCAGGTTCGGCCCCAGAGGCACGCGGCCTGGATCGAGCGTGTCTCGATACGACGGCTCGACCGGAGCGGGCGGAGGCGTGCGGGCGTCGCTTGCCACGGGCACGTCGCCCACGGCCGACATCTGCCGCACGAACTCCGCCGGCGTCGTGAGGTTGAAGGGGTTGAGGTCGGTGCTCCCCAAAAGCCGACCGGTCGCGGCGTCGAGCCTGCGAATCACGCCGTCGCGACCGCCGATCCAGATGACGGCGTCGTCGGACCCGAGCCGCGCGATCCCGCCGGAGGGGGTCGCGGACCGCCAGACGACGCGGCCATCCGCGACGGCCACGCGGAGCGTCTCGCCGCGGCCGGTGACGAGCATGATCGACCGGCCATCGGGCGACACCGCCGCGTCGGTCACGCGGCCGGTGACAGGTATCTCGCGATCGGCCCCGCCATCGAGCGGCCGGAGGAAGACGCGGGCGACGGGCCCGTCACGACCGAAGGCGTCGTTCTCGATCACGAGCAGTTCGCCCCGGCCCGGCAGGCCGAGCACCCGGGCGGTGCCCTTGATCGGCCGCATGCCGCCGACCTCCTGGCCGTCGGCGGCCCGCAGGACGTGGGCCGTCCCGCCGTCATCGACCACCAGGAAGGCCTCGTCGAGCGGCACCACGCTGCCGGTGTCGAGCAGCATCGCCTTCCGCCAGAGCACCCGGCCGGATGCCGCCTCGAGACCGAACACGGTCGGGTTGGCCGGCTTGGCGGAGAAGACCGTCTCGACGCTCGCGAAGCCGGAGGCGAGCAGCACCCGGCCGTCACCGCTCACGGCCCGGGGAAAGAGCAGGCGGGGATGCTTGAGCCGTTCCACGGTCAGGGGCTCGGCCTCCTCGTCGTGGGTCCAGAGCAGCCGACCATCGCGATCGAGCGCGTGCAGCCGCCGCCGGCCGCCGAGATAGGAGCGGCCGCGGGGCTCGTCGTCGAGCACGGTCGCGGCCGCGGGCTCAACGGCGTGCTTGCCAAAAAAACTCGCCGGCGGCGGGCTCCAGCGGGAGATGAATCCCTCGTCGAACGAGTAGCGATAGCGGCTGCCCGCCAGGCCGATTTCGAGCACGCGGTCGTCGATCACGGCCAGCGGCGGCTCGACCGTCCGGTAGAGGCCGTCGCGGGCGTGATGCAACACCCGCGTGGCTTCGACGGCACCGTCGGCGGAGAGCGTGAACAGCTGCGGGCCGACGCCCGCAACGGCCGCGAAGACCCGCTGGCCGTCGGCCGCGCAGGCGATCTCGAGCACCGGGCGGCCGAACCGGCCCGCAATCATGTCGTCGACCGGGGAGGCAGGTCCGCCGGGGGTGGTCGCCGGCGGCCGACTGCCGGACGCCGGCAAGGCAGGTGCCGCCGGATCGAGTGCCGCCAGCGCCGCCACGGCCGCCTCCGCCCCGGCCGCGTCGTGGCAGCCCACGTAGAGGCCGTGGAACCCGGCCTTGAACGGCGACCAGAGATGGTGGACGAAGAAGCCGCCGGACGCCGGGTGATTGGCCGAGGGCAGGCGGCGGAGGTATGGCTCGAGTTCGGCGACGGCCCGGTTCGTCCCGGGCGTGCCGAAGAGAATGATGTCGGCGTCGTGCCGCAGCCGCGGGCCGTATTCGTCGTAGCCGCTGCGGGGATCGTCGAACATCACCTCCACGGTCTGCCCCGTCTTGGGGTCGGTCTTGGTGACGTTTTGCAGGCCGACCCGGCCGGCGAACCCGAGTCCCCCGGCGAGGCCGGCGACCACCGCCTCGTCCCGCTCGGTCGGCACCCACCGCAGCGGCAGCGGCTGCACGTCGGCCGGATCCCAGGCGATCACCCGCGGGCTGCGGCCGCGGTCGCCGAGCAGGTTCGCGAGCCGCTCCGCCGCCGGCCGCAGCTCCGCCTGCCGCTCGTCGAGCAGGATCGTCACCGGGCCGGGCCGCGGGCCGGCCAGAAACGCGGCGATCGGCTCCCGGCCGCCGATCCAGGCCGCGTCGGCCGTCGCCGTGATCGCCGTCGCGGCCGCGGGCTCGATCGGCTGCTCGGCCGTCGAGCCGATCACGAGGTCGCGGACGACGAGCCGCAGCGGCTCGCGGGCCGACGCCGCCGGCAGCGGCAGATCGAGCGGCCGGTCGGGAGCGACCGCGGCGAACGACCGGAAGAGCATTGCATCGCCGCGGCCCCGCAGCGTCACCTCGAAGGGCATCGGGTCGGGCAGCGGCGTGCCGGCCGCGTCGGCGAGCCAGCCCGTGAGCCGCAGTGAGAGCGGCCCGGTCCGCTCGGCGCGAATGGCCATGCCTTTCGGCTCCCGCTTGGTGAGCAGGTAGATCGCCCCTTCGAGGCGGGTGAAGTCGACGGCCGTCCTCCAGCCGGTGGCCGTCTTCTCGACCGCGGCGGGCCGGCCACGAAGGAGGTCGCGCACGTGCCAGCCATCCTCGACGAGCAACTGGTTGTTTTTCGGCAGCACGAAATACTGCCGCCAGCGGCCGGCCAGCTCCGTCGGGACGAGCGTCTGGTTGACGACGAAGCAGCAGATCGACTCGCGGCCTGCGAGCGGCGAGATCACGGCGTCGTGGTCGGCCGTGGTCACCGGCGCCGGCGGCACGTTCTGGAAGGCCGCGACGAGGAACTGCTCGCGGGTCTGTTTGAAGTTCTTCCAGAGGTGGGCGAACTCGTCCTCGCCGTTGGCATAGGCGAGCCCCCAGACCGGGTGCACCTGTTCCTTGTCGTAGCCGAAGCCGAGGTCGCGGCCGGGCAGCGACGCGGCCGTGGTGCGGTCCTTCAGGATGATGCCACCGGCCGCCTCGAACCTCTCGAAGGCCTCGAGCACGCCGGGGGGCAGCGCGGCCGGCGCGTGCACCAGCAGGAGCACGCGGCAGCCCTCGAGCCCGCCGGAGAGCACGTCCTCCGGGCCGACGAGCATCCCCGGCCGCCGCAGCCGGGCCAGGTCGTGAAGGGCCACGTTCTGCGGGTTGGTGTCGGAGTCGTAGACGGCGACGTCCCGCAACGGCTCGAGGGCCGTGAAGAAGCTTCCGAACCGCTCGAAGATCCGCCGCAGCGCCTCGTCCTCCCCCTGCGGATAGCCCCCGTCGCAAGGCATGGCGAAGCCGTCGAGGCCCCGGCCCGTCGCGGCGAACGAGGTCACGATCCGGTTGTGCATCTGATTGGCCATGAAGTCGCAGCGGAGTTTCTGCCGCCCACGATTTCCCATCGCCATCCAGGCGGGCGTGCGGAAGTTGCCCCAGGCCGTGAGCCCGTAGTCGCTGTAGTCGACGGCGTTGCGGTCGGTGAGCGTGCGGTAGGCGGCGGGCGAATAGCCGCTCGAGCCGCCGAGCCACCAGCTCGGGATCGCGTTGTGCGACGTGAGGTCCGGTGCCATCGCGCGGACGTCGGCGAGGTACTCGGCCCAGGCATCGGGCAGGATCGAGCTGCCCGCCCGGAGCCCCGCGTGCCGCGCCAGAGCCTCCCGCTCGTCGGCCGGAATCTCCCCGGCCTCCTCGACCGCCTTGTGCACCTCATCCTTGATCCACAGGGCAGCCGCGGCGTTCCGCCTCGCCTGGTGGCCGTCGAGGCAGGGGGACTCCTCCCAGGCCCCGCCCGCCGACGCATACCAGCCCATCGTGATCCCGCCGAAGCCGGCCAGGTCGGCCTGCGGCTGGACGAAGAGCGCGAGCCGCCGCCGCATCTGGGCGAGGTCCTCCGGGAGCGTGTGCTTCGGGTTCCAGTCCTCGTGATGAAACATCGTGGGGTATTGGGCCACCAGCCGCATGCCCTGCCCCGCCAGGGCCATCACCGCCTGCTCCTCCGCCGACGGCCGGACGAACTTCTCGGCCACGGGTCCGGCGGGATCGTCGACATAGGCCGCAAACGCCGGGTCGAGCCCCGAGTCGGTCTCCGCGAGGAGCGGGGCCAGGCCCGCGACATCTCCCAGGCCCCCGTAATAGGCCGTCACGGGTGAACTTCCGCAGGGCTGGGCCGCGCCGAAGGTCGCCGAAAAGATCTCGTAGTCGCTCACCGGCTCCCGCTGGCAGACGCGAAACCGGAACGGGTAGCAGGCCAGACCCTCGGCTTGGGCCGCGACCTCGTAGGTTCCCGGGGCGAGGGCCGCGGTATCGAGCCGCAGCGAGCCGGCGGCAAGCGTGGCCAGCGGCTGTTCCAGGCCGGGCCCGCGGAGGATCACCGGGGCGTCTGCGGGCAGGCCGTCGGCCGGTCGGCCGGCCCAGAGCAGATCGACGCCGTCGCCGCGCCGGACGATCCCGCGGTTGCGGCTTGTGAAGAACGACACGGCCGCCCGGGGGGGCTCGGCGCCGATCCAGACAAGTCCCAGCGGGCGGCCTGCCAGCGGCGAGCCGGGACTGGCGGTGACTCGCCAGAATCCCGGGGACTCGGGCAGCCGGCCGGCATACTCGGCCCCTTCGGCCCCGGTCCTGCCAGCCCGCAGGGCCATCTCCCCGCCACCCCGCTCGCCGCCGGCGGGCGATTCGAGCCGCGCCCCGATTGTCTCGGGGAACGCCGGCCCGCCCGCGGCAACCCTGATCCGACAGGACCACTCGGCCCCGGGCTTGGCCACCAGTGGCGGCGGGTCGACCGAGACGGCCGCCCCGGCCACGCGGCCCAGGTCGAGCCGCTTGGGCCACCGGGGATCGGCGGCGGCCGCTGGCGGCCGCTTCGGGTCCGCGGTCGGCTTCGTCGCAGCCTGCCCGAGCCTGATCTCCCGGCCGTCGACGAGCCGCACCCGGGGAGACACTCCCAGTTCGACCCGGCCGCCAGCCGCGACCGTAAACGGCACGCCACCGACCTCGTAGGCCCGGCCTGGGAGGGAAGCCGGCAGAAACAGCGTCAGTCGGAGCAGCTCGTCCGGCTTGGCCGGCCCGGCCTGCAGCTGCCGCTTGGCGACGTCGGCGAGCATCGACTCGAGCCCGCCGGTGAGGTCTTTGCCGCCGCAGGCGACCACCAGCGGCGCCGGCACCGAAGCCCCGTCGCGGACCGTCCTGAACACCACCGGCGTACAGGGGATCTCGATCCGGCTTCGCTCCGGGTCGATCCGCACCCGCGGATCCGGACTGGCGAGCCCCCCGCCGGCCGCGACGGTGAACTCGATGCCGAATGGCTCGATCCGGTGCCGCCCTTCGCCGAGTGACAGCGTGGCGATCGCCCGCCGCTCGACCCGGTCGTCCCGGGGATCGGCGGCGGCCGCAGGGGCCGCCTGCTCGCCGGCGACTTCGGCCGTGAGTTCCTGGGCCAGGGCGGCCGCCGCTGACGCGTCATCCGTGGCGGGGCCGTCGAGCGACGCGGCGAGTCGCCGCTGATCCGCGGTCTCGAACTTGAACAGGGCTTGGTCCCCGATGCTCACCGAAAACGGCCAGGTGGCGACCACCCAGCCGCCGAACGGGGAGACCCGGGCCTCCTGCCGCCGCTCGAGCGGGGCCGCCGCCGCGTCGTCCGCCACCAACGCGATCGTCACCTCCGCCCCGCCGGCGGCCGTGGCGGCCAGGACGACCGCGACCGCTGCGACCCGGCCGCAGACCCGGCTTCGGCCAGGTCGCCGGCCGAAGCGAACGGATCCCGGGCCTCTGGCCGTCATTCGAACATCGCCAGACCCCAGCCGTTGGGATGCATCCGGCTCTCCGTCGGGATGTCGTTGTTGACGTTGACCTCGGGCGTCCGGTCGCTCCACATCGCCCGGGTGGCGTTGCGCGTGCCCCCTTCGTTGCCGCCGATCACGCCGGCGTCCAAGAGAAACCTGCCTCCCGCCGCCGGCTTGACGGCGGTTGCCTCCCAGGGGATCGCCACCTCGACCACCGAGCCACCGGGAACGGCCCGATAGTGCATCGGCAGGTCGTTCCACTGGGCGATCTCGTCGAAGTCCTCCCGGCCGGCCGCCGGCGTCTCGAAGAAGGCCGCCAGCGGCTTCTCCTTGCCGTCGAGCTTCGGCCGGTATCTGGTCGCGACGAGCCGGCCATCCTTGGTCCGGGCGATCACCACCCGCAGGTCGCCGGGCTCCATCGGGTGCCGGTTGTTCGCCCCCACCTTCCGCTCGTCGATCTTGGGCGTGAGGCAGATCTCGAGGCCGCTGCCGCTCTTGAAGAGCTGCCGGAAGTCGGTCGGCGTGTTCAGAAACGGCACCGGCGAGTTCAGCTCGAACCGAGCGTAGAGGTTTTTGTCGTCGTAGCCGAACTGCACCCGAGAGCCCTGCGACGGTTCGTCCCCGATCGGGAGCGCCGGCACGCCCTGCCACTCGCCATCGCTGCCGTCGGCCGCGGCCGCCGCGAGCCGCGGCAGGACGGCCGTCTTCCGGCCGCCCGCATACTTTGGCTGCAGGGCGAGATCGGCGAGCCGGTTCTGCTCGGCATTCTTCTCGGCCTGGGCCAGCATGCCGGCATCCACCACCAGCGTCTGGCTCGAACGCTTCAGGCTGTCGAGACCGGTCAGTTCCCAGATCCGGCAGTCGGCGTCGCCGCCGGTGAAGTAGGTCTTGCCGGTCTGCGGGTGCTTGAAGATCTCGCCGTTGAAGTTCTCGGTCAGGACCATCGTGTGGTCCATCGTGTAGGCCGACCGCTGATCCTGGCCGAGGGCGTCGACGAACAGCCCGTCCTGCTTGTCGAGCAGGTAGTACTGCCCGAAGTAGCTCGTCACCGGCAGCAGATCCGGATGCTGGGCCGATGACATCCGGAACGCCGCCGCGATGAAGCCGGGCGTATAGGACGAACTGGTCCAGGCGAAGCCCGGATGGACGTTCGTGTATCGCCACCGCTCCTTGCCGTCGGGGCCGTACTTCACGATCCGGGCGCCCGAGGATTGGGCCCGCTCCCCGCGACCGAGCAGGCCGCCGGAGAGCAAGGCGTAGGGCGAGCCGTCGGCGTCGGCGCAGAGGCCGTTGAATGCGCCCCCCTCTTCGTCGTGCGTTACGACTTTCGGCTCGTCGGCGTAGCGGAGCTCGCCTTTGGGGCCGAAGCCGAGGAAGTCGAGCCGGATGATGTCGAAGGGCTGGTCCCGCTTGCCCGGCGCGGTGGGCTCCATCCACGTGTCGCCGCGGTACGACCAGAGGTTCAGCCGGCCGTCGATAACGGTCTGGCGGCCGGTCATGATGCCGGTCAGCCCCGACGCCCTCGCCATCCAGCCGTCGGGCAAGGTCTTTCCCTTCCCCGCCGGATCGGCGGCGATCTCCTCGACCTGCACCTTCCCGTCATTGTTGGCGTCGAGCCAGGCATGTTGCGGCTTCCAGTCCTTGCCGCGACCGCCACCGCCGGAAAGGGCCAACCGCGGCACCCAGACTCGGTTCACCTCCTCGTAGAGCGTCGGTCCGCCGAATGACATCACGCTGTTGACGAGCATGAACTTGCGGCCCTCGCGGACGACCACCATCCCTCCGGCGTGGTAGTCGGCGGAAGGGAGCTGGACGCCCTGTTCCTCGCGGCCCCGCAGGATCGTGCCGTCGGGCCGCCAGGTGCCCTTGTCGTAGTCGACGATGTAGCGGACGTTGTAGACGTAGAACTTCTCGGGGTCCCGGGGATCGAAGGAGCCGGCGGTCGAGTAGGGCTGCGAGCCGAAGAAGTCCTTGAACAGCGAGCCGTCGGCATTCCAGGCCGAATACCGCTTGGGGGTGGCGTCGTCCTCGCAGACCCAGAGCCGGTTGTTCCTGTCCACCG
>Ga0114919_10005580_pt1 | contig 10038 bp, 13 predicted proteins | sample BlataG_FD_88682 | JGI IMG/M metagenome (GOLD analysis project Ga0114919, IMG submission 88682) | Deep subsurface microbial communities from Black Sea to uncover new lineages of life (NeLLi) - Black_00105 metaG | ecosystem: Environmental > Aquatic > Marine > Oceanic > Sediment | place: Atlantic... | reverse complement strand
TCAGTTGGCAAGCAGCGTAACTACGGCCTTGCATGCATCACGCAGCATCGCGTAGGCCTTGCGACCATTCGCGTCCGCCCAGGCACAGAAGTCCTCTAGCATATCCGCAGACAGTACGACAACGGAACCAGGGATCAGACGATCTGCCACCAATGGCAACACATCGGCTGCGTGGGACGCCAGATAGATCATCGAGACGTACTGGGGACGCCGCTGCAGCAGCGAAGAGATAGACGATTGCACGTCGCCGGGCAGCGGAATGACATTGTCGCGGGCGTTTGCGGGTTCACCGCCGATGTTGTAGACGAGATGGCCATGCGTGTGTGCTGCAAGCTCATCGATGGCAGCAACATCCGCGGCGCCGACGCAGATTGTCATGCCTTCAGTCACGGATTGCTGCCACGCGACAATCAGAAGTGGCGAAAGCCCGGTAGGTTGATCAAGGGCGTTGAAGAACTCAGTCGGGCTGCTGGACGTATGCTCCGGAATGTTAAGTTGTCGGGCGGCATTCTGCTGCTGCTGCTGCTGCCGCTTACGTCGCTGCCTGGGCGATGGCTTATTACGTACCCGGTTTTTCTTCGGACTCATTTGTGTGCTCCGTGTCAGTAGGAGGTGCTCCACACTGTTGTAGCACATCGACAGCCCGGGCAACAGTCTCAGCCCAAAAGCCGGGATCGAGCAAAAGGGCTCGGCGTACCAGGTCGAAATCCGGTATCTGCAGCGACTGGGCGCGCTGATGCGTGACCGCGCGGAGGTGATTATGCATCTCGTCTGTATGACGCTGCATATCGTCGATAGATCGCTGGTGGATCGCCGCACTGCGAGCCATGGCCTGCCGAAAGATCTCGGCAGTGGCCGGAATCGGTGGGTTAGGATCCGGCGCCGGTGTCTCCTGATCCGTCATCGCGGGTCTCCAGTGTACGTCGGACATCTTCGAGGAGCTTCTCACGGAGAGCGGGGTTCAACGAGAACGCCTTCTTGATGTTATCGCCGAGATCAGTCGGCGCTACGGAATAGCCACGGCGATCCAGCTCGGTGAGAACGGAAGACGGTGCCTCATCCGGGATATCGATCGGAGCGACGGCCTCGCTGAAAAGCCAGCTGGCAGCATACGGAATAGAGACGCCACTGCCGAGCAACGCAGCGCCCAGTGCGGCTTTCGCCAGCTTGGTCTTCCACCACGGCGATTTCGGCTCCGTCCCGGGCTGCTTGACGTCTTCGTCCTGTACAGCCGCCGCTGCCCTGTCGATAGGGCTTTTCTCGGGCGCGATCTCCGGCGCTGGTTCTACGACGCTGACAGGTCCGGCGGGCATCGGCAATCCATGCTGCAGCGCCAGGTTCTGCCGGAATTGATATTGCTGAAGCAGCAGCTCGGTCGCAATCGCCTTACGCTCGCCTGGCAGCAGCCGCGGGCTTCGCAGTGCGTGTGCCATGGTCTGTAGATTCCTTTCTAACGCGGTAGCGTAGGGTCCGGCGGTTGAGCCGCACCCCCTGCTGTCTGTACAACATCAACGACCGGCAACAACGGCATCTCGGACTCGCCGAGCATCATAAGTCCAAGCATCTGGGACTGAAATTGCTGTGCTGCGAAAGAGATATTCCGCTGGTGCAGCCGAGACATACGTGAGTGATGCCGAAACTCGGTATCGCTCTGGCGGTCGATGTCCATCCAGAAATTCTCAGTGCCGGGGCTACCCGCGCCGGGGGCGGGAGCGGTCTCACCGGGGTTTTGAACGTCGCTCATGTTTTATCCATCGGTCTAGGCGAAAAGCCTGTCAACAGTTGCAGCATCGCCATGTGGTTTACCTGTACGCCCAATGCCAGTACGTTGCACGCGTTGGCAACAGACGCACGAGCCTGGGACGAGTTCAGCTGCTGCTGATTCAAAGCGCCGGTCAGCGTCTGCAGCGTCAACTGATCCGCGAGGGCGGGATCGAAACCCGGTCGGACACGGCCTTCCTGTTCATCAGTCACTGCGTCATCCTTCAAAAACACAGAGAACAGGGACCGGGCGAACCCGGTCCCCGCTCTGCGGCTTCTCTACACCACTCGCAGCCTAGGCTGCCGGCTGACCCGCGGGAACGCGGGCAGCAGTCTGAAGACCGGCGATGTGGCTCGGATCCTGCGATGCCCGGACGTTAGCAGCCGCAGCTGCCTCCATCGGGTCGATCGAAGTTTCCTGGTTCAGGCTGGCCATATGCGTCAGCTGGACACCGAGGGTGAGCACGGTGCTGGCGTTGGCGACCATGTTACGGTCGAGTGCCGAGTTCAGCTGTTGGCTGTTCTGGGCGCCTACCAACGTCAGCTGCGTCAGCTGGTCAGCGATAGCGGGATCAAAGGCCATGAGAGGACCTCCTTGTCGTGGGTTGTGTCAATCCTTTAAGTGAGATCTGAAACACTCAGCTCCCCTGGACGACGTCCTAGTTGGAGTAGAAATCGCGGAGCTTGGCTCCAACATTACGATCTCCACTTATCACTTCCGGTTGCCGCCCCTCTTCCAGATAGTATAGCACAAGCTGGGGCGTAGGCGAAATTTTCAACTGAGTAGACTTTACGTCGACCAACTGCATCGCCGGAAACTTGTGTTGTGCTCGCACGTATTCGGGTTCAAGTCTGTCCCATTCAGGATCGTCGCTGTTGACAACGAGAACGGCATGGCTGATCCCGCTTTCTCTCTGTACGGCCCAGATCGTCGACGTGTCGACGTAGCTCGCCGGCAGGTTCGACGACGACTGAACCGTCAGGGTAACTGCAATGGGTCTGGTGTTTACCGCGTGCAGCAGTGCAATAGCCGCGTCCAGTTTGTCGATTGTGCCGACCTGGGCAACAGCCATTGCACCGATCGCGGTAGCGACCTGCTCCTGTGTAGTCCCCGCATTATCAAGCTTGGCGTCGATTGCTGTCAAGGTACTTTCGAGGAGGTCGAGCCGAGCTTCGATCCAATCATTATCCACTTGGGGGGCGTCAGCGATCGCGTCGAGCTTTGCCTTGATTTCCTGCAATTCGGCAAGCAGCTCACTCACATCGCACTGCGCACCCGGGCGCGCTTCGAGGGCTTTGGTGATAATCGCCTCTATAAGCTCCTTGAGCTTTGGGCACTGGCAAGCACTTTTGACCCCGGCGTCGGGTACTGGTACCACCCTCACCGGCGGCTTTACGCCCGGCTGTGATATCGGCGGAAGCCCCGTAATTGCCCGGTTCGACGACGGCGGGACCGTCCGCGGGGTGCTCGTCCGCGGCGGGACCGTCCGTGGCGGGCAGCTACCGCCTGGCTGGCAGCTACCGCCTGGCTGACAGCTACCGCCTGGCTGACCGCCAAACGGCTGTACGATCCAACGGCCTGTCTCCGTGCTGAAATATCGTACGTTGCTCTGGTACTGCCCCAAAGCCGTGCTGGCGAGCAGCAGGATTGGGAGCACACACATCATGGTCTTATATCGCATGACGCTCCTCCGCGGGTGGTCCGGTCAACGTAAACATGTAATGCAAAAGCGGCGAACGGGCAATGTCGCCCGGCGCCGTGTAGTGGTCGGGCGTATTCTTGACGATGTCCGTAAACGCCTTTCGCAGTGCCCAGGCCACAGCTTCGCTGCAGTACGGTGGGCGGCTACGATCCTCCAACTGATCGTTCGTGGGTGGGCGGCAGAAGAACCGGATCAGCGGAGCGTGCAGCATTGCCACCCAGAGCAAATGCGTCATACCGAACTCGCCCGGCCGACAGAAGTCTCGCATGATTGCGACGGCCTTCTTCCGATCCAGCACGCGGGTATGCCCAAGCGGATACCCCAGCGACTCATCCCACACATAGCCGGTATGTGTATCAGATACCCGATACACGTCGACCCGTCCCGGCCATTTTGCGACGTGCGACGAAAGGGTTGTACCCTGCCCGCCGTGCATGCGCATCTCGTAGGCCATCAGACGATTGTGCAGGCTCGCTGGGTTACCGTTGGTCCAGCCTGCGACGGCAGCGTGCGAATAGACGGACAGCCCGGCGGTCTTGATGAGCCCGGATACCAGGCCACGGCCCCTGTACAACAATACGTCCGCATCGAGAATGTGCTTACGGGCGTCCGCGTATGGTACGTCAATTCTTCCTTGTTCTGAATGCATCTTCGTCTTCCTTGGTTAATTGCTTCCAAGCAATATGGCCCGTGTCATCAACGCCGAGTGCGTGGGCCACGCTGGTGCGTTCCTGATGAGCTTCGAGCGTCGGATACGCACCGGTCTCCATCTGTTGCCGCATCGGTTCCGAGGCGCTGTGATGCCCCATAGCTGTCGGCGGAGCACAGCGGGCCCGTCCAGGCATGTTGTGAACGTGACGGAGCTGCAGATCGTAGTCGTTGAACGGCTCTTCACGCGCACACGGGCGGCCGCCCGTGTCGAAGTCGAGCACGGTGGCTATCGCGTCTTGTCGCTTGGCTGCCGCCCGAAAATGCTGTCCCAGCACACTCACATTGATCAGCTGCGCGGCCGCGGCTTTTTGCGCGTGTGCCTTGAGCAGCCACTTCTCCCAACGGAGCTCCTCCTGCTTTTCGGTAAGTTCGGCGGATCTCCGCAGATACTCTTCGGCCGACATGCTTCCATCATCCATAATCTTGACTCCTTACGTCATCCCGATAATGCCGCGGATCGCTCCTGCCAGCAAACCGGCCCTCTGAATTCCCTTCTGTATAGGCGGCGTCAGCCCGAGGAACTTGGCAGCTACAGAGCCAAGATACCCGTAGCCGTAACCGAGTCCTGCGTTCATGGCAACGCTCGCCACGTCCCGCGGCGACACAAATCTGGAGCCCCGCATGGCACCAGCCGCCGCCGGAAGACCAGCAGCGATCGCCTTCTCGGGATTATCCAGGAACGGGTCTTGCATTACAACCCTTCCCCATTCGTCGGTCGGGATTCGCTCTAAGAACTCCGCCCCGGCGAGGGCGTGTTTCTCGAAATCCGCGTCCGCACACGTGACGCCTACCTCGTCAGCCAGCCGGTCCAACACGCCGGCCAGGTAACTGGAAGCCCCCGATTTGTCGAACACCTGGTGCGGCACCGGGCCGTATTGTCCGGTCGACGGCGTGCCGTCGGAGTAGTCCCATTGCGCGTTCTTCCGGTCGTATTGCCCTCCCGCAGCCATTCGGGCGATGGCTGAACTGGCATTGTAGTTGGCCTCCGGAATGCCTGCCGTGTCTGCGTACGGCATTCCGCCCTGAAGCGGCTGCCGCGTGAACATACCCTTGACGCCCTGATGTTTGATCGCCGGAAGTCCCTGCAGCAGGAAGTTACCGCCAGCTCCGCCAAGCCCGCCCATGGCGCCGAACGCCCACGGCGTCCGTTTGCTGAACGCCTGCGGAAACAATTTGTTGAGCAGCCAGCCAGTACCGTAGCCGAGGCCGCCGCCGAGAGCACCGGTGAGCAGCATGGATGTCAGCGGATTCGGCCCGCCCATGTACGACTGGGCGCCCCTGAAAAGCTTCCCAGCGGTAGGAAAGAAGTCCTTGCTCATGACAGAGCCCTCGGCCGATCGCTTCACCAGAACTGGGCCGACCTCCTCTGTATCGAGTACCCATCCAGCCAGATGGTTAGGCTCGCCTTCGGTCAGTTTACGGGCATCCCCGGCGTACTTGATGTACAGATCCTGCACGAGGACAGGTACCGCGGCCCAGTTGTGAGTGCTGTCAGGCATAGCAATTTTGATCCTATGAACAAAATCCAACCTTCAGTATACCAGTCGTCGGCCTGGCTGATAGCTAAAAAAGGCTTCACGCTACTGGCGGCACTGCCGCCAACACGTCGTTCGGGATGCAGCCCGGTAGTCGGAATATCCGGTAGGCGGGGTTGATGAGCAACAACCGACATGCTTCAGAATCTTGCGGCCACGTTTATCCGCTGCCAAACCGCCGATGGCCCGCTCGTCCACTTCAATGCTGTAGATCTTCTCGAAACCCGCATGGATAGCCGCAACCACGCCATGTCCGCGCCACAGCCCAGTCTCGATGAAGACCGGGTTCAGAAACTGCTTCAGATCAAATGCTATAGGCATTACAGCGATCCTTTGCGTCTAACTAAAAAGGCTTTGCGGGCTTCCACTCGCCTGACACCACCGACTGTAGCACTCCGGACAATCGAAGTCCTGCGTCAGGTCGTCGATCTCCGTAAAATGCCCTCCCATGCGCCATTCCGTCAGCGGGATGCCCTCCAGCTGCCGATAACAGTCCCACGCCTTGGCTTCTTCAATTGTACCAGCATTGGCCGCCGCTGCAGTCACCGCGATGGCTTCGACCAGCTGGATGATGCGCGCGGCCGGAAACGTGACAGCAAAAATCTCGCTGTATGGCCAGTACGTCATCGTCCCAGGTCCCGACCGGCCGATCCACTCGATGGCGTCCGTACGCGTTGCAAGCACGGCGTCTATCGCTGCGTCGGAAAAGTACACGTCCCCGAACGCGATGATCGTTTGCCTGGCCGGATCCCAAAACTCCCGCGAGGACAGCAGCTTGTTCGCCTGGCCCAGCAGCTCACGCGGCAGCACCTTATGATTCACGACGTACCCGTAATCAGGTATATCGATGTCCGCGTCCGGATGCAGCATAACGGTCGTCTGCAGACCAGGTATAGCCTCCTGAAACCTGCGAAGCGTCTGGTGCAGCAGCGGCTCGCCGAACACCGGCAGCATGTACTTTCGCGGGCCCGCGAAGCCGCCCCAACGGTTTTGCTCGCCGGCACACGGAATTATCAGTCTCATTTCGTCGGGTAATCCTCGTGGAGCGCAATCAAGGACGGCGCCCGGTAAGCTCCGGACGGGTGCTGCGCCTGCGACCGAATTCGTGCAACTCTTCCAGCATACTGCTCGGGATCAGCGTGGAGCTGAGCACGGAGCTCATCGGACAGTCCAGAGCCCACTTTGCCGACTCGCGGGCCGCCGGGCTCAAGCGCGTATCCAAACCCACCTGCCCCGCGTCCGCGATACTTTCCCTTTCCGGAGAAGATATCGGTGATGTGCACATCCGCTTCCTCCGTCTGCTTCACTTTGATCGGCTTGCCTGTCGGCGGGTGAAACACCATACCTTCCCGCGTCAGCGGGTGCTTACCTTCGATGATCTGGCGCCACATCGCTTTTGCGGCTTCTGGCGTCGTCGCCTCTTCAGCCAGATGGAACTTGCCCTTCGGCAGGAGCGGCAACACTTCTTCGATCATCTTACGCCGCTCGGCGTACGGCGTCGACTCAGGATCGACCTTCTGTTTGCCAAGCTGTTGGATGTCGAAGATCATGTTCTTGATATCGAGCCCCCTCTCCTTTTGTTTCGCTCGACTGTGCTCAATAGTAGAGGTGAGAAGGGACCCAATAGCTTGCGGCCCCGCGGATCGTTTGCCAGCATCCGCTCGAACGTCTTCGTCAGTTGCTCCACGTCCAGCCGAAACCTTGCCTCGTCTATCTTCTTGGGCATAAAGCTCCCCTTTCAGCACTGTGCCTTCATATTTCTTCGGGATATCCAGCTGTGGCCGTCCGCCGAACATCCGTTCTGTATGCACGATGGGCCGGCCGGTCCGCTCAGATACGCGGTAGCTGAGCACTTCCGCCCCGCCCCGCATCAGCTCGACGAGCGACGAAGCACCATCGAGTTTGGCTTGTGCCGATGTGCCGGCCTGCATCTGCGCGATGAATGGCTCAACCTCCTCTGGCGGAAGTTTCCTGTACTTCACTTTTTCGTATGGCACAGGCTTCTTCGGGGTGACATTGATCAGCAACCATTCACGTTCTCCCCACTTCTCCGGCCGCATCAGCACAAAGCGTTCGGGTGCCCCGGTGGTCGCTATCGTGTACTCGATCTTGGTCGGCGAGGCCTTGGTGATCAGAACCTTGCCGCGTTGCTCTTGCCGGACCTCGCCCTTGCCGTAGCCGCTGCCTATCGTCCCGGAGAACGCACCGTACTGATGCGAATGCACCGGCTGCTGCCGGACGAATCGCTTCTGGCCGGGCTCTGGTAGACGCGTCGGCCTCATCGACCACGAGAACAGCCCGGTCTTGGGCGATCCTATACGGTAGTCGAGGTGTGTACCCCGGCTGGCCGTGTGGCGCTGGATAAACATGTCGACCAGTTTATCCACCCCCAATTGTGACGGGTCACCGAAGAAGTCCCTGTCTGGTATGCCTTTAGCGGCAGTCTTCATCGTCGCAGATTCACGAATACTGGTGTCTTTTCGTGAATCGACAGCCATCTTGATCGGTGTTGGCAGCGCGGGCATCGCAGGGATCGCACCCGTTGCCGGCGTCGGCGGCGGCGTTGGCGGCGGCGTTGGCGACGTCGGCGGCTTCCGCACGCCACCCAGCGCCCCGGCGCCGAATGTGGCGAGCGGCTTCGTCCCGCCCTTGACCTCGTCTGCGATCCGCTGCACCGGGCCCTTCCATCCCATGTGGGCCATGTTCTGTTCGACGCCGGCTCTGTTCTTCGCGTCGCCCATGACGCCAGCAATCTGTTGCACCGCCGGGCCATGCAGCTGCTCGTAATGGCTAAGGCCGCGGTAGCCCCGCCCACGCAGATACTCGCCCTTGGCGCCCTTGAGCACTTCCGGGTTCATTCCGGCGAATTGCTTCCCGAGAATATCGAACTGCCGCTGATGATCGAACATCGTCTGCTTCGAGCGGACCGTCTCCACCAGCTGACGGTATAACGGGTTCCGACGCAAGAATGACTGGTTCTCCCCACGCTGATCGGCAATCAGCAGCGCTGTCCGCCCTTGCACCCCCGAAGTCCCCATCGTCCGCCGCCACTGGTCAGGCGTAAAATCATCCAGCTTTCCGTCCATTGCGGCGTCGAGCATCTTCTGGGCGTCGGAGTCCTTATCGATCATGCCAGCCTCGCTCATTCGAGCAGTAGCCAGCAGCATGTTTCCGATCTCGCTCTTGCCCGCTTGCTCGGTCAGCTGCTTGTGCTGTGCGTTCAGCTCCGCACGGCTGGCGCCGCCCGGAATGATCGACTGGCCGGCCACGTCCATTGCATGGCCGAACTGACCGCCACGTTGAGAGAAGTACCGGCCGGTCCGGATATCGATGTCGGCCTGGTTGAAGTCGAAACTGGCGCCCGGTGCGACCGCATCCAGGGCAGAGAACATGCCCGAAATGTCGCCTGTGTCATAACCGGCGGGGCCCATAACGTCGCGGACGGCAGACGCGGCGCCCAGCACGGGCGTCAGCGCTGCCAACTGCGTCTCTGTATCGGTGCCGCGGCCTACCCAGCCGCGTTTGGTGGACTCACCGTACGCTCTGCCGATATCTCGCAGCGAGAAGCCACGATGCTTCATCGGGTCGCTGAGAAGCTCCTGAGACATCTCCTCGGCCATCTGCAAGGCCTTCTCAGGCGTAAAGCCAGGATCGTACCGGTGGGCGTCGGCAATGGCGGAGGCCAACGAGGCCACGGAGCCTGTGCCGCCGTGCATTTTGTCCCACCAGTCAGGGGCCCAACGCATGAGAATAGGCGCCATCTGGGCGATGCTGCCTTGGATCGATTCAGCTTGCCGCTGCTGTCCAGGACCCCACTCGCCGCCAAGCATCGTGTTGAAGCCCTTGAGGATCTTGACGATCTCCGAATCTTGCGTCGAGGCGTCCCGCATGATCTGCGTTTTGATATCACCGAAACGCTGCTCGTCGAGATAGTCGGCCATGTTGCCTTGCGGCTGCCACGGCCCCAACGCCATACCTTGCCCCCGCAACCACTCCCGAAGTCTTGGCTCGCCAAGTGCATTCCAGAGAGACTGTACGAAGGATTGAGAGTCGGCAGCGGCTTGCTTTTTCATGTGATCTGTGTTCTCCGTAGGAGAACGTGTATCGTGTTTAACGTGTGTCCGGATTTGCTTATGTCACTTCCGTAGTCTAGCAGGCGCGGGTTGGAATACCGCCTAACGCTAGGCTATTCCACGATTTCGGCCCGTTATCGGGGCGACCAAAAACTCGAGTTGTCCGGCCGTTACGTCTTTTCACCGACCGATGCGTCGCGGTTGCACTAGCCGGTACATCTTCCGGATAAACTTTGCCTAGCGCGGTTCGACTGT
>Ga0114919_10005579_pt1 | contig 10039 bp, 4 predicted proteins | sample BlataG_FD_88682 | JGI IMG/M metagenome (GOLD analysis project Ga0114919, IMG submission 88682) | Deep subsurface microbial communities from Black Sea to uncover new lineages of life (NeLLi) - Black_00105 metaG | ecosystem: Environmental > Aquatic > Marine > Oceanic > Sediment | place: Atlantic... | reverse complement strand
TGTGTGTGTGTGTGTGTGTGTGTTAAGTTATACGTATACCAAGAAGGTACTAGTGTTGTTGGCCACTTTATATATCAATTGTCAATAAATAAATACAGGTGTATTGTAGGGCGATGCCCCCCCCCCCCCCCCCCCATTCCATCCTCATCATTCTAATAAAGACTCCGGTGCCATTGACCTCCACACCCTCCTCCTATCGCCATTATCATTACCACTACTATTACTACTATGCGTCATTTCTTCCACTATACATTGAGCAGCCTCTTCACTAAGTGTGCCGCCCTGCCTAGCAATAACAGCAGAGGCCACTCTGGCCCCTGCTCTTCCCATGCTCACCACATCCCGACTCCTCAACAGACCCCACAACATTCCAGCACAATAAGCATCCCCAGCTTCACATGTATCAATTGGTTTGGACGGGCCCCAATGTGGAGGTACTACGTGAAGCTGGCCAAGAGCAGTGATGATGCTGCCGTGAGAGCCGTCGGTGACGACGACAATGGGGCAGTGTGGGGCTAGAGCTAGGGCTGTTGCTTCTGTTGTAGTTCTACACCCATCCAAGGCACCTTTATTTCTTCTATCATTACTATTATTATTATGTTTGGATTGTGGGATGGATGCTAAGAGGGCCTTAGCTTCTGTTTTATTGGAAAATAGGAGATCCACACCTTGTTCAATAGCCGTCCACATCCCAGCTCCGTGTCTTTCTGCCACTCCAGCATCGCCAACTGTCATCGCTATTATTGTTCCGGCCTCTCTCGCTACGTTGATTGCCTCAATAATGGTATTCTGAGCATCAGGGAGCTCCCAAAGGTAGCCTTCTATAACAATTATCTTACTGTTGGCAATAGCTGTCTTTAATTGTGTGGTAATTGGAATGGCGGCTGGAGTGCCTAGGTAGGACAACATGGTACGTTGGGCATCTTGTTGAGAAGTAACGACCACGACAGTGCCAGTATTAGCTTCAATGTTGAGTGGAGAGATGACATCTACACCTGCACTAGCCATTTGAGCGGTGTAAAAGGCACCCAAGGCATCACCGCCAATCAGCCCCGCCATGGCAATTCTTATATCAGCGCCTGCTGCACCCAAACGAGCCAATGCTATTAGTGTGTTTGATAAGGAGCCACCGGAAGCAATGGAATAGTCTGAGTTTTGTAATAGTTCTAGTATTCTGGCTCTTTCTTCTAAACAGATGATCTTGCGGGCACCCTTCGGCACGTCAAGTTGTTGGTGCAAGAAGTCGTCAGAGGCGGGGACGGAGTAGTCAATCATGGCTTGGCCTAGACCGAGAACGTCGAATCCGTTGTGGTGATCCTCGTTGGAAGTTATACTGTTTGCTAGAGGGAAATCAAATCCAGATGAGGAAGCTGCTGCTAGTGTTGAGGAAGAAGGTTTGGGAAAAATTCTGCATGCCATATGGGGCTTCTTTGAGGTCGATTTCGCAGGAGCATTGGCTGTCAATGATGACAAACAACTCAATTTAGAGCGATTTGTTATATGAGCAGCCTTCATATTTTAATCCCTTCCGAATGGCAAAATGTCAAAAGTTTAAAGTTGGAGGGTATCAGCCTAGATGGACAAACCTAGTTTACAGGTAGACGTCGTGCATTTGAATGCACGACTAAATACAGCCACATTGTCATAATTTCCCATTCTTTTACTTCTGGACATCATACTCGGGAGCCTCCGGCGTTTTTCCTCAGCCACACACGACTCCCCCCCTCTAGAGTTGCTCCTCTCTTCACTCAAGGTCTACCTTCATTTTCCTCATCCCACACCATAGCTTCCCTCTCTTCCCTTTAATCCCATACCTCAGTGCATTTCCAGCTTGCTTCCACGCATTGTAAAATGGACTCTCAGCGGACATCCTCCTCGTCCTCCCTCCTCCTCCTCCTCCTCTTCTTTCCTTCTCCAACATCATACACATAATCATCACATACTTCAACCCCCCTTTATCCATACTACCATTACCACCTAATATTATTGTAGTGACTAATATTTCCAATACAACCTTAGCTTCTCTTAGCTCTGTACCACTTAGCTCTGCTTCTCCAGTGTTTTCTTCCAAGATCCTTTGTGAAGCACTGCCACTATTGTTATTGCCAGGTGTTGAGGGGTGAGAGGAAGAGGAAAAAGAGGGATTTGGTGCAACACTATCGACCAGTAATGAGCTATCATCACAAAATTGAAGCCAGTGTAATGGAATAGTGGTTCCTTGTTGATCCAATATAATTAGAGGACTCCTGCGAACCTGGGATGTCAACTTGTCTGTACTATTACTACTGTTCCCAAAATGTCGATGAGCAGCAGCAGCGACTGTCATAGAGGAGAACGAGTCCATGCCCTGCCTGGTACATTGTTGTGACCTATATTGTTGTTGTTCTGATGAGGGAACATTCAACCCATTAGGAGAACCAACCTCTCCTCCAGTACCAGCACCAAAACAAGAAAGGGTGCTCAGAGTGTAGTCCAACCAAGTGAACAACCAAAACACCCTCTTCTCCTTCAATAATTGACCAGGCTGGGGCAGGTTCAGAAAGGATAAAGCATACAAACAATGCATCTGTGCCTGGGTAAGCGACTCCACACTTGTTTCAGATGCCAAACACAACGCAGCAGTCAACTGCTCCCAGCAAGCACGTCGTGCTCTTGGAATAGTCAACGCATGCAAACTTGCTGGCTTCCAAAATGATTCCCCACCCATACTATGGACATGGGCATTTGCCAACCTCCCCGCTAGTACTTGTGCTCTCTGTAGGTGCTCAGCAGCTTCCGCTGCACCAGCTCCAGATCGAATGCATTTCATGGCGGCCTTTTCAGAGTAGTTGATTGCCATCATGGTCTTGTCTGGGTAAATTCCTTCAACTCCCCACTGAACACTCATCCTGTAATGATAAGCCAGTACTTCCGGTGAATCTTCCCAATTACCACTTTTTTGAAGAATATCCACTAGTACACTGTGCAGATTGCGCCTGACATCTGGACTTATGGAGTCGTATACAATGCCTCTAATGACTTGTTGCCTAAAACAATAATACCCACTACTACCAGTAGTGTTGGCAGTACCAGCAGTACCAGCAGTACCAGCAGTAGTAGTAGTGGTTGTACTCTCCTCTCTGCCCACCATCTCTTCCTCTTCATCTTCATCATACTGATATTTCAACAGACCCCCTCTCACCAACATTTCCAAATCCTCCTCGACCTCTCCCTTGGTGGAATGACCACCCATATGTGCCCTTTTAAGTAATGCCAACAACATATCAGTATCGATAATGTGACCCAATGCAGAAGCTGCTTTAATGCATGCAGCTTGTTCTGGGGAGAGTTCATCTACCCTGGCTGTGATCACTTTATGAGTCTTCACTGACGCCCTGATGTGTTCCACTGCTGCACTGATCAGTCGGGCACCCGGTACCACATTAGGTGCAAATTTAGTATCCAAGGCTTCTAACTGCCTTGCTCCTAGCCTTTTGTTGCTCTGATTTGCGCTAAAAGCTCCACCTCCACCTCCAGCATCCAGCAAACTATACTCATCTTCTTCTTCCTCTTCCTCATTGTTATGTTTATGTAATCTATGTCCGCCTTTAGTACTACCAACACCCTTGTCTTTCATCTCAAGAATCTCTACACTCCTATCAACTTGTTTCTGAATATAGCCAGCCAAAAACACCCCCATTTGATATGTAAACCCTGGGTACCCTCCACCTCTATACCATACCAATTCCCCTACTGATTGAGATAGTCTGATGCCTACAATTGAAGTCATAATGGCAATGGAGTCTTCCCTACTCAGTGGTTGGAGCTCCATGTCTATTATTGAAGGGACAGAAGCAAGACGATAGAAGCAATGACTCACTACATCGTGAATAATATGTGGACTCGCAATAGGACTAATAGGAGTAGTAGGAGTATCAGACAAAGGTGATTTTGTTGTTGTTGGTAATGGTGTGTACCTAGGGAAGGTAATGTCAGCTAAATTGGCAAACTGTGTTCTGTAGGTTCCTACAACGAGTACCAGTCCTTGCGATACCAACTGCTCCCCAACTGCTGCCAATAGCTTCCACGAGGCTGAATCAAAATAGTGCAGGTCTTCAAGCAACATGACCAATGGTCCTCTGAGGATGGCAAACTGTTGAAGTACAACAAGAAGCAAGGTGATTGTTGTGTCGACAAACAAGTGATGTTCTTCAGATGATGATGATGGTGGTGGTGAGGAGGGTGTTCTACCTCTGTTGTTAGAGGTAATAGTAGTAGTGTTTCTCAAAGTTGCTGACTTTTTGACTGTCGATGTGATTGTCAGCCCTAGTGCTTCTTTTAATGCTTCTTTTAGTTGCTCAAAGTTAGGCACTGTCTGTGCAAGCCTATCTACTAACGACTCTTCACCTCCATCAGTACTTGCCATTCTTTCTTTAGCCAGCAACTGTGAAAATACCCTCTTCCAAGGGTACCACATTGCAGACTTCTTTTCGGCATACCCTACCCCCATCACCACTATGCATTGCTCCCTCACTCCCCCGAAAGAGCTCACTTGCAAGGCTTCAATCATTCTAGTTTTTCCTATACCTGGAAGACCAGTGATCAACACAGTTGCTCCTTTATTGTGCAACACCAGATCAACTATGCTGCTCTCTATCATGTCGAGTTCTTTCTGTCGGCCATACATGGGCTGTTCTTTTTGATGATGAGGATGGTGGCCGCTTTTGTTTTGGTGCATGCCATCACTACCGCCTGTTTGTTGTTGCTGTCGCATTGCTAATCTATCATTGATGGTAGGATCCCAAGGCAACAGAGCGCTTGAAGCACCTCCATTAGTAAGATAAAGAGAAGATAATACTGGCTTTACTAAAAAGGCAGCTACCTTGAAACGTTTACCTTTTATTGGTAACGGATCCAGAGGCAGAAATTCACATATTGCTGGAGCATTTATATGGACAGCATCTTCAAATAGACGCTTTGTGGCTTCATCACAGAATACGTACCCTTCTTTACTGGTATTGCTTTTGTCGTTAGTATTTCCTTCTGCTGTTCCTGCTACTACTGCTACTGCTGCTGTTGCTGCTGCTGATGATGATGATGAGATTGGTGGTTTCATTTGAGAGGCTTTGACCATCAACCTGGCTGACAAGTTGATTGCATCACCCAGCACAGTGTATTCGTATCGTTTCTCAGACCCAACAGCACCACAAAACAAGTTGCCAGTAGTAACCCCAGCACAGCACTTCTCTCCGTATCTCTCCATTTCCTTGACAATAAACAAGGCAGCTTGCATGCCTTTGAATACAAAGTCTTCAGCCAGGTGGCCTGCCAGTCCAAACGCACACACAGCCAAGTGGCCCTTTTCGTCGCATCTCATTTGGAGGAGGGAGCCGCCATATATGCCCATTGCTTTTTGAATGACATCAGCAGCTAGCTTCAGTGGAATAGAACATCCTTGAATACATCCACAATCACTGGTATCCTTATTAATAGTAGAAAATGAAGATGACTCCTGAACATTCGTCATCTTTATTACATCAGATGTTGTTGTTCCTACCAATGGAGCTTCTATTCTAGTTTGATTGAAAGAAGGAAACCCTAAAAACACACAAGTCACAACCCTAAACTCATTCAGTGCAGAAATCTGACCAGCCATGATCCTTGAGGTAGCTGGATCAGGAATGTGGAGTCGCAGTGCTTGAATGGCAGCCCATTGGGTGGCTGCAGGTTGGGAAGAAAGGATGTCCAGTTCCATCTGGAGTCTGGTTTGGGCTTTTATTCCTGCTGGTCTTCTAACTGATGTGTTTTCATCCCTAGCTACTAGTAATGTTGAATCTGAAGTTTTACTAATAGTGCTAGGAGAGGCAAGCAGTTGAGCAGCTAATGGTGTAGCTTTATCATCATCACCATGATCTTTCTCTTCCTTTATTATTTCCAAGTAACGAGCAATAGGTGGCAGTGCACCTCTACTTCCAGCATTGCTTGTAGTTTGATCATTCAGTAAGTTGACAACTTCTTGTGACATTACCACTTTTCCTGAAGTGGCATATTTCTCAATCATTTTCAATTGCACCATCGTAGGTCTTTCATTGGATAATGATGGAGTCAGCGAGAAAGCAGCAGCAGCAGCAGCAGCAGCAGCAGCAGCAGCAGGAGGAGGAGCAGGAGGAAGGTGGACTTTCATTTCAGAAAAGCCACCACTTCCTCTCTTCATTTTGGGTGGACTGTCCCACATGAGCAAGCCTTTTTTCACACTACCCTCCTTTGCTCCCGAACCATGTTGTTTTGATGGTTCTTGTGATTCTGGGGATGGTGCAGAAGATAGAGATGAAGTTTCAGTTGGTGGTAATGCATGGGGTAAGTCGCCTATAAAATATTCCCATCGGGGATCTACTTGTAAAGGAGCTGTATTTGAGGCTGTTCCCTTGGTAAGTGGTTGCTTTATTCCTTGGCCTCTTCTTTCTTCTTCCTCCTCATGATGCTCTTCTTCTGTTCCCTCTCGTGGGGCAGTGTAGGTATCGCCTTGACCACCTACATGGAAAGCCCACAGCTTCCCTACAGCTACCATGACTTTGAGAGACAGTCTACCTTTCTGTTGACCATGAGGTTGTTGTTGATAATGGAGGTATCCAGATGCATCGGGGTCTATGCTTTGGTTTCCACTCTGACTTCTTTGATGACGGTGATTTTGATGGTGGCAACGGTGGCGACTGTGTTTGGTGTGCAGAGAAGCTGCACTCGCATTATTATCATTATTCATAGACTCAGTTCCACTACCCAGCGTTTGTCTTCCCTCCAACACTGATCCTGCAACAAGAGAGCCCGTTGATGGTGACAACTGTGCTACTGATATTGATGCAGATGTTTGCCTACACAATGAAGTGCTATCTGGAATGACCATCGATTCACTTAGAGATAAGAGAGGAGCCAGTCCATCACCATTATGATCAACATGCACTTGTTGTCTTATTGATCCTGTTGTGGTGATGCTATCTTGATGTTGATGTTGCTCATTGGTTTTCTTTTTCCTTTTTGTTAATTTTAATGATGACGTCAATCTAGACACGAAACTTCTCTTATTTGCTATTGTTGTTGCCGTCTTCTTGTTGTTGCTAGCATTATCCACTAGTACGGATGGTTGTGGTGGCGCGTTGGAAGTCAAAGATGATTGCACTACTGACACAGATTCTTCTTCATCATCATCCTCTGCCTTGATTGTTGCAACCGTTGTTGTTGTAGTAGCAGTTGTCACTCTTCCTCCTCCTCCATATTCGAATCCACTTTGATTACTGGTGAAGGATTGCATTGCTGAGGCATTCCTTGAATCAGGGAAGTTATTATTATCAATTATTGTTGCTGTGTCGTGTGCACCCTCAATAGGAGCTGTGATCATCGATAATGAAGACGTAGTAGCATGCCGATGATGATGATGATGCTCATGATGATGTTCATGCCGGGTTTGCTCTAGATATGAATCTGATTTTATTTGTCGCATATCTTCTGGAAGAGGTCTCGTTGTTGTTGTGGTCTTCTTTTGCTGAGATGCGGATGATGGTGCTGTGCCTGGTTGTTGAGTACGAGTCCTGGCACTAACAAAGCCGCTGGTAGTAGTAAGATTACTAGGCTGCCTCAAATCTGGTGCATTGAGATTCCATTGGAGAGCAAAATCAGATAGCTCATTCATCATTTTCTTTTCTACAAGCTTCTTTCTTTGAGCCATGCTGGTGTTTGTTGAAGATGATTTTGATTTTGATAATGAGGATGTGTGTGCACCCTTCGTACTTCCTGCACCAGCAGTACCAGTAGCAGATGTAGTGCCTGTATTGCTTTCTTGATGATGTTTCATCATGTTATCAAAGAACATGGGAAACATGGCTGAAAAGGGAGATTTAGGGGACATTGGAGTTGTCTGTTCTTGTTGATCATGGTTGTTATTGTGTGGACTAGATGATCTTCCACTTGTTGGCGGATTTGCATCTCCCCCCAACGAAGACTCCAAACCTGTCTTATTCTTGCTATAATGACCACCACTGTCCCCAATATCATCCACCAATGTTCTTCTTATAGGTATTACAGTACCATCAGGCTGCATTTTACTGCTGCCAAACTCATTGGCCAGCCTCCACCCACATTGTAAAGCTCGCAGTACTGTCATTTGCAACCCACCATGCCCTTGGTCCTCCTTCTTCTCCTCTTCCGTTGGGGTAAACACAACAACCAACGAATCACCAGCAAATTTGATGATGTCTCCAGAAAACAGCTGCAGAAGGTCGATAATGGGTTCAAAATAGCAATTTAAACTACGAGCTAGTAGTTCGACTCCACCTACTCCTTGGATTGTGGCTTCCTCAGTGACAGAGGTGAAACCAGACACGTCAGCAATTAAGACCACTCCTCCTCCTTTTCCTCCTGCTCCACCAATTGGCTGGGCTGTTGGTCGATGGAGGTTGGATATCATAGAGAGAGAAGGCATTAATTTCCTCTTCTTCTCGTCGTCATCATTGTCGTCGTCTTTTGATTGTAATGAGGTGGTAGCGGAGGTGGGGTTCATAGGTCCTAGGTTGCAAGGTTTTTCTCCTTTCATAGATGCTAATATACAATCTCTAACAGCAATAGGGACAAAGGGAGTCATCCTGGGCCATAGCTGCTGCACCTGCTTGGCGATCTCTGCCTCGTTGGTTGCAGAAGAGGTAGCAACGTCGGTGGCGGTAGAGGATGGGGTGTGTTGAGGACTGGGTTGGGTAAATGGATGGTCTAAAAGGCCAGAGCTTGATTTTGCAGATAACTCGGTGTCTTTATTCATCAGCATGTTAATTGGTTGAGTAGACAAGGTTATATTTCACAAGTTTGGTTTTTGTAGGAAATCCAAAAGAAGTCTCATTATTTCGAAACAGAACGCAGTGTGTAGTTTAAATGACAGACATACATTAAATGGACATCAATAGTTCTTTGGAAGTATGTCATTGTTTAGAAATTCAAAAACTGTATCGGTTTGGCGAATTACAGCTCATAAACTTTAGAGAAGTTTTAAAAACTTGCATGGTATAAAAACTCGACACTCTAGTCAATTGGGAGGCAGATCATCGGAAATTTGAATATTAAGTGTGTTATTATACTCGTCATTTACCATCTAATCATGGGTTTATGACATCAACAAGGTGATTGTCTCTTAAAATACTGTTGAGATGTTCCAATCAAAATTTAAACAATACTGCTCATTGGTAGAGCTAGCATCTCGCTGCCATCTAGTTCACGAGTCTATACTGCATTCAAATTTCATTCCAAAGTCCACCTACCCGTCATCCTTTCCTATGTGGTCGACAACGTCCCATCTCACCTTTTCCACTGGAGCAACAACCTCTCACCCTCTCCCCAGGAGACTTAAATCAACCAGGCCAACAAATGACATTGCCAAGTATCTAGTAGCCATCACAATAGGCATGGTAGGCCTTACATACGCAGCAGTACCTCTTTATAGAATGTTTTGCCAAGCCACAGGTTTTGGAGGCACCGTCAAAGAAGGTGCCGGCGTAGAAGAAAAACTAAGGGCAAGGGCGGAAAACCCCGATAAACAAGTGGAAGCAGCAGCAGCCACTCGTGACCTACTCGTCACCTTCAACTCTGACGTCGCTGACAACTTGTCTTGGAAATTCTACCCTACTCAGAAGAGCTTGAAGATTCACCCTGGGCAGAGCACACTGGCTTTCTACACTGCTCACAACACTGGCGACAAGGCAGTGACTGGTGTGTCTACCTACAACGTCACTCCACAGCAAGTGGGGCAGTATTTTAATAAGGTGCAATGCTTTTGTTTTGAAGAACAGAGATTAAGACCGAATGAGAAGGTGGATATGCCGGTGTTTTTTTATATTGACCCTGAGTTTGCTACTGATCCTAAAATGAAGGGTATTAATACGGTCACACTTTCTTATACATTTTATAAAGTTAGCGAGGATGATGATGAACCAGTAGAGGAGGTAGTGAAAGGGGGGGAAGGGGGGAAAAAGGGAGTAGTTGTGTGATAGCTTAAAAAAACAAACCGATCTTTCAATCAGCTGTT
>Ga0114919_10005576_pt1 | contig 10043 bp, 9 predicted proteins | sample BlataG_FD_88682 | JGI IMG/M metagenome (GOLD analysis project Ga0114919, IMG submission 88682) | Deep subsurface microbial communities from Black Sea to uncover new lineages of life (NeLLi) - Black_00105 metaG | ecosystem: Environmental > Aquatic > Marine > Oceanic > Sediment | place: Atlantic... | reverse complement strand
CTCCGCGGCAAGACTCGGGCGGTGACTATCTATCCCAAAGGCGACGCCGCCGACGTGGAGAAGCTCGCCGGGCAGGTGGCGACCGTCACCAGGTTGCCGACGTACCACGGGTCCAGCGAGGGCGTGTTCCGAATGAACTTCACCGCCCTGACCGAGGCGAGCGGCCTATCGGACCTGTTCATTCCGTTGATCCTGGGCGGGCTGATCATCTTCGCCACGATGCTCGGAAGCGTTTCCGACCGCGAGCGGGAGATATACACCTTCAGTTCGCTGGGCCTGGCGCCGCGACACGTTGCGAGCCTGTTCTTCGCCGAGGCAAGCGTCTACGCCATCATCGGCGGGATGGGCGGGTATCTGCTGGGGCAGACCGTCGCCCGACTGCTGGGCTGGTTCAGCTCGCTGGAAGGCGTGAACATGTCCGTGCCGGACATCAACTACAGTTCCACCACGGCTGCGTGGACCATTCTCATTGTCATGGGCACGGTGCTGATCTCGACGATCTACCCTGCGCTAAAAGCTTCGCGCAGCGCGAACCCGGGCATTCAGCGCTCGTGGCAGATTCCTCGACCCGCCGGCGACCTGTACGACCTGATCTTCCCGTTCACCGTGTCGGCGTACGACATAACGGGAGTGGTCAGCTTCCTGAAGGAACACTTCGACAACTACACCGACACTTCGTTGGGCATTTTCGCCACGACCAAGATTCGCCTGTTCCGCCAGGTCGACAGCGACATGATAGGAATAATGGCGGACATGGCCTTGGCACCGTTCGACCTGGGCGTCAACCAGCGGTTCGCCCTGCTCAGCCAGCCCAGTGAAATCGAAGGAATCAACGAGGTCCGCATCCTCATCTATCGCCTGACGGGCACCAACGGCGACTGGCGCCGGGCGAATCGTGTCTTCATAAATGACCTCCGCAAGCAGTTGCTGATCTGGCGATCGTTGACTACCGAGGTGATGGACGAATACCGCAGCCGCACGCTGGAAGCCTGGGATTCGCTGTCGAAGGAGCAGGTGGACGACCGGACGATTGGAGACCTGATGTGAGTCCGTTGAAGCTCGACAAAGAGCTCGAACAGTTCCGCAACATCATGAAGGTGCCGTCGACGTTCGAGGACGGCTTCTCATGGGCGGCGCTGTGTGGCGCGCTGTTCATCGCCTTGGTCATGGTCCCCGGGGCCATCTACATGGGGCTGCTCATCGGCCAGGGCATAGGCGGGGCGTCGCAGTGGGTCACCACGATCCTTTTCCTGGAAGTCGCCCGCCGAGCCCACAAGACCCTGAAGAGGCCCCAGGTCTTCGTGCTCTTCTACATGGCCGGCGCCGCCATGGGCCAGCCGTTCCAGGGATTACTCTGGAACCAGTTCTTCGTGCAAAGCCAGGGCGCCATAGGCGCCGGCGTCGCAGAGCACATGCAGGAGATTTGGTGGTACGCCCCCACCGACCCGGACGTGCTCGTCCAGCGGAACTTCTTCCTTCCCGAGTGGTGGCCCATACTTGGCATGATTGTCTTCGGGCAGTTTTACGGCCGGTTCTCGGGAACGGTGCTGTCCTACGGCATGTTCAGAATCGCCAGCGACATCGAGAAGCTCCCGTTCCCGTTGGCGCCTATCGGCGCGGCCGGCACGGTAGCGCTGGCCGAGCAGCAGTCCGATGAAGAAGAGGAAGGCCCGGAGAGCGTGGGCGACACCGACGGCAAACCCGAGAAATGGCGGTGGAGGCTGTTCAGCATCGGAAGCGTGCTCGGGCTGGTCTTCGGTACGGTCTATGCCGGTCTACCGGCCATATCCTCCGCCTTCCTGGGCTCGCCGATTACGATCTTCCCCATTCCGTTCGTCGACTGGACGACGACCACCAGCAAGCTGCTGCCAGCCTTTGCGACGGGCTTCAGTTGGGACATGGGCAACCTTCTGGCCGGCATGGTCATGCCCTTCTACGGCGTTCTCGGGGGGTTCATCGGGCTCATCATCACGATGATCGCCAACCCGATGCTGTACCACTTCGGGTTCCTGTCCAGTTGGGAACAGGGCCACGATACGATCAGAACGATCTTCGACAACAACATCGACTTCTACTTCAGCTTCACGATCGGCGTCTCGATCGCCATCGCCATTGCGGGCTTCTACCAGGTCTACCTTAGCCTGCGGGACAGGGCGAGGATGAAGAAGAAGGACGAGGACCACCTGTCCATCGAGATGAAGGACGAAGGCCTGGACGCGTCTCAGATAGCCGATCGCGGCGACATACCCACGCCGATCATAATAGCCACTTATTTCATCACGTGTTTCATCTACATAGGCCTGTGCGGCTGGCTGATAGAATGGCATCGCGGGGTAATGCTCTGTGTGTTGTTCTTTGCGTTCATTTACACGCCGTTCATCAGCTACGTGACCGTTCGCTTACAGGGCATGACGGGCATGGGCGTGTCCATCCCCTTCATCAAAGAGGCGTCCTTCCTCATGTCCGGCTACTCCGGCGGGGTGAAGGTGTGGTTCCTGCCGATTCCGATGAGCAACTACGGCGGCGGGGCTTCCTTCTTCCGCCAGGCCGAGCTCACCGGCACGAAGCTGTGGTCTCTGTGGAAGACGGATATCATCCTTACGCCCATCATCATCGTGGCGTCGATTCTGTTCATGCAGTTCCTGTGGTCGCTCGGGCCGATACCGAGCGCGGCCTATCCCTACGCCTACAAGATGTGGGAACTCGGCGCCGCGAACAGCACGATCATAATGACTTCCACGCTCGGGCGGTTCAGCCAGTTCGAGGAGACGTTCCGCTGGCAGTATCTGGTGGCGGGGGCGGGGGTCGGCACGGTGCTGTTCTTCGTGCTTTACTCGATGAACCTGCCGATCCTGCTGGTTTACGGCATGGTGGGTGGCCTGAACGTCACCATGCCGCACGGCGTGATTCCCCAATTCATCGGTGCGCTGATAGGGCGGTACTACTTCCAGAGAAAGCTGGGGCTCACGTGGCGGCAATACATACCGGTCGTGACTGCGGGCTTCGGTTGCGGGGTCGGGCTGATAGCCGTGTTCAGCGTGGGCATAAACTTCCTGCAGAAGGCCGTTATCAGCATCTCATTCTGATGGGACGACGAACATGAACGGCGAGACACTGATATCATGCCACGACCTGACGAAGCTCTACCGCATGGGCGGACAGGATGTCTACGCCCTGCGCGACATTAATCTCGATGTCTATAATGGCGAATACCTGTCGGTCATGGGGCCGTCCGGCTCGGGCAAGAGCACGTTGTTCAACATGATCGGCGCGCTGGACAAGCCCACTCGCGGCACGGTGACCATCGCGGGCGTTGACCTGACGACCCGGAGCAGTCTGGAGCTGGCTTACATCCGCAACCGGCACATGGGGTACATCTTCCAGGCGTTCAACCTCATTCCGTCCCTGACGGCCACGCGCAACGTCATGCTGCCTTTGCTGTTTTCCGGCATGGACAGCGCCGCCTGCCACAAGCGGGCAGAGGAGGTGCTCACGGAAGTCGGCCTGGGCGATCGCCTGTATCACCGCCCGGACGAGCTGTCCGGCGGGCAGCAGCAGCGTGTGGCCATTGCACGCGGCCTTGCGATGGAGCCGGCGATCATGCTCGCCGACGAGCCGACGGCCAACCTCGACCTGCACACGGGCGAGGAGATCATCAACATTCTGCGGGCGCTGTGCGACAGCCACGGCGTGACGGTCATAACGGCGACGCACGACCACAAGATGCTCGACAAGTCGGACCGCATCCTGTGGATCAAGGACGGCCAGAGGGACCGCCTGGAGAAGCGCGCGGATATCGACATTCGCGTGGGCAGGATCGAGTAGCACTGGGCCCCTGCCCTGCCTGCGCCGACCCATCTTGGCTCGCCGATGGGTGGTCAGTCTTCTTCTACATGCCGGCGGTCCATCAGAAACGTGACTCGCTTGAGCGTGTCGGCGTCCAGCCTGCTTCGCAGTAGTTTGCGGGCAGCCGACATGTTCGTCCGCCGTGTCACGTGAATGATGATGATGTGCTCGTTGTTCATCCCCTCCAGTACGCCCGGCAGGTCGTCCACGTGCAGGTGCCTTCCTTGCCTGGCGCGGTCGGCGTGCTCGGCGTCGAAGAAAGTGCACTCGATCAGCAGCGCCTTGGCCTCGGCGACAAACGGCAGGTCGGAGTAGTTGGCCGGGGCCGTGTCGCCGAGGTAGGTCACGAGGGGCACTTCCACGCGGTCGGTTATCTCCACGCCCTTTGTCTTAAGCTCGACGATCTGCGGGCCTGTCAGGTCCTGGAACTCGGCCTTGAGCTTGTTGCGGACGTCGATGAGCGAGTAGCCCAGCGAGTTGGGGCGGTGCTGAGTTTTGAACGCCCGAGCGGTGAGGTCCCGGCGGATCTGGTAGTCGTCGCCGGGCGACATGCCGATGAGCTTGTGGGGAGGCAGGCTGCCGTCGATTCGCCCCCACACGGCCATCAGCTCCTCCAGCGGGGCGACGAGCTTGGCGGGCACCAGGGCCGTGCCGCCTTCGATGCCCTGGAAGTCCCGCTGAGCGAAGTAGTAAGGCAGCCCTGCGGAATGGTCCGTGTGCCCGTGCGACAGCAGCACGTGGTTGACGTTCAGCGCCTCGCGCGGGCACTTGCCAATGTCGAACACGCAGTCCAGCTCCGGCGCGACGATTACGGACTCCTCACCGGCCACGCTGTAGCCTGCAAGCGTGAACTGTTCCACCTGGACCTGCGATAGACGCTTGGCGCGGACTCTCATGGCACCATCCTTCCGCGCGTATCGTAAGAGCCTGGCGCGAAACCGTCAAGCTCCCGGCCCTCCCGGGCGACCGGTTCGATCACGCCGGCCGCCACTTGGCATGGCGACATCGAAGCGTTACCATGGCGACCTATGCAAGACGACAAGCGAATTGCCGTGCTGATCCCCTGCTACAACGAGGCAGCCACAATCGGCAAGGTCGTCGACGACCTAGCCGCCAAGCTGCCGGAAGCGACGATCTACGTGTTCGACAACTGTTGCACGGACGAGACGGCCGCAATCGCCCATGAGCATGGCGCGACCGTCATCCGCGAGCCGAGGCAGGGCAAGGGCTTCGTCATCAGCAGCATGCTCAGCCGCGTCGACGCCGACTACTACTTGATGATCGACGGCGATGACACCTACCCCGCCGACAGCGCCGCCGACCTGCTCGCGCCGGTGCAGGCCGGCGATGCGGACATGGCCATTGGCGCGAGGCTGGCCACCTACGACGACAAATCGTTACGGCCCCTTCACGTGTTCGGCAACAGGCTCGTTCGCGGGATGATCAACCTGATCTTCGGCGTCAAGCTGACGGACATCCTGTCCGGCTACCGGGCGTTCAACCGCCACGTCGTCAACTGCGTGCCGGTCGTCTCGTCGGGCTTTGAGGTGGAAACGGAGCTTACGATTCACTCGCTGTACTATCGGCTGAAGCTCGTCGAGGTGCAGGTGCCTTACGGCGTCAGGCCGGACGGCAGCGTCTCCAAGCTGCGCACGTTCCGCGACGGCTTCAGAGTACTGTGGAAGCTGTTCAATCTCATGCGGGCCTTCAAGCCGCTGACGTTCTTCGGCACGATCAGCATAATCCTGTTTGTCCTCGGCATCCTTGCGGGCATTCTACCGGTACGCGACTACATCGTCGATCGCTACGTCTACCACGTACCGCTGGCGATCCTGGCGACTGGGCTGATGTTGCTGTCGGCTGGGTGCGCGTTCCTCGGCCTGCTGCTGCACGCGATGAACTGGCGATTCAAGGAACTGCACGACGTGATGGTCCGCGGCAAGCGATGACCACCCGCAGCCCAAGGGAGCGAACCGTTATGACTATCATCCGACGGATGCTGTGGGTTGGTGTGCTCGCCTTGCCGCTTGCCTTTGCGGGCGGGTGTATCATGCACGCCGCCGCGGAGACCGTCCTGACCGTCCGCATCGACGACCCCGACGGCATGGGAATCGAAAGCGCCGAGACGGTATTCGGCCTGGCGGACGTTCTGTGGCGAGGCGGGGAGAACAGCTACGAGATTGTGGGGCATGGCTGGCGCCCACGGGAGCATGAGGCCTACATGATTGTTGCGAACGAGGGGTCCCCCGCTGCGGTCGACCGGTTCATCCACATAACGCCCAACGGCCCGCCTGAGGAATGGCCCGATTACCACGTAGATCTGGTCGTGCCGGCGGTGCTCGTGATCCCCGACACGCGCGACCCGCAGGCCGTGCTGGTCTTCACCGGCACGCTTCATGCGCCCCACAAGACGTTCCCCGATCGGCTGCAATTCTCCCTCGTGCAGGAGCCGTTATCGGCTGAGTCCGGGCCGGTCAAGACGATCTACGTCAGCGGCAAGATCATCGCTACCCCTGCCGAAGACTCCGTTTTCGACGAAATGGTCGAGTCCTACCGGCAGGCCATGCGCCAACGTCGCTGAGGCCCGACGGGCCTTCATCGCCCGGCGTGTAGGCCCGTGGTCACCGCCCGACAGCGGCGGCGACGTTGTCGGCCGTCACCGGCGAGATGACGCCGCGATCGGTGATGATTCCCCGGATGAGCTCCGCCGGCGTCACGTCGAACGCGGGCGAGTAGGTCTTCACGCCCTCCGGCGCTGTCCGCCGGCCGAAGCCTTCCGTGATCTCATCACTGCTGCGCTGCTCGATGGGGATGTCGTCCCCGCTCGGCAGTGACATGTCGAACGTGCTGTAGGGCGCCGCCACGTAGAACGGAATGTCGTGGCGGGCGGCAAGGATCGCCACGCCGTATGTGCCGATCTTGTTGGCCGCGTCGCCATTGGCCGCGATGCGGTCCGCCCCGGTGATGACCATGTCCACCTTTCCTTCCCGCATGACCTGGGCGGCCATGTTGTCTGTGATGACGACCGCGTCGATGCCGGCTTGCATGAGCTCCCACGCCGTCAGCCTGCTGCCCTGTAGCAGCGGGCGGGTCTCGTCGCAGTAAACGGTGAAACCGTGTCCCTCGGCGTGGGCGATGTACATGCCGGCCGTGGCCGTGCCGATCCCCGCCGTGGCAAGCGCGCCGGCATTGCAGTGTGTAAGCACGCCGCTGCACTGCCTCACCAGCGGCGCCGCCGCTCGGCCAATCGCCATGCACATCGCCTCGTCCTCGGCGTGGATGGCGCGGGCCTCGGTGAGTATCGCCTCGCGCAGGGCGGCGAAATCGCCGGTGGCGTGGTCCTGGGCGAATCGGTAGATGCGCCTCGCCGCCCACGACAGGTTGACGGCCGTCGGACGGGAGCTTTCCAGGTACTCCGCAGCCGCCTCGACGCCGGGGATGAAGTCCCCGCTGTCGGGCAGGTACTGGCAGGCGATGACCATGCCGTACGCCGCGGCCACGCCGATTGCCGGCGCCCCACGGACCGCCAGGCGCTTGATCGCATCCCATACAGCCTGGGTGTCGCGGCACTCGATGAACTCGGTGTTGGTCGGCAGGCGGGTCTGATCCAGCAGCCTCAGGCGCCCGTCGGCCGCGTCGCCGACCCATTCCAGCACTTTCACGGGCGGCGAGATGGTCTTATCGGCATCAATCATGGCCAAAACAGTACATTCCAGCCGGATGGAACTCAACAACCGCTTTCGAGGGCGGGCGAGTACCCACGAGAAACGTTGAACTTACGAAAAGCAAAGCGTCGATATACCGTCTGGCCAGGTTACCGGACAATCAGGGCGCTGAAGGTGGTTTTCGCCTTTCGCCTGGACGCCCATTTCCGGGAAGGAGCCACGGATGCTGGTTCTGTCCAGACAGCGTGATGAATCGATCGTCATCGGCGACGACATCATAATCACCATCGTGGACATCCGCGGGGAGAAGGTGCGTCTGGGGATTACCGCTCCTGCCCACGTGCCGGTCCATCGAAAAGAGATCTACGAAGCGATCAAGCGCGAAGCCGAGAGCGGTCGTCGTGGCGGCAAGCCCGGCGAGGTCGAGAGCCTCGCCAAGAAGCCCAAAGATCAGCCGGCCGACAACCAGCCGCCCCCTAAAGACGAGTCAGAGGAAACCGGCTAGGCGCCGAGTCCCAGGGGCGTGGCAGTTGAGTCGGCGGGGTCGGCCTCCATCGCATCGAGTTTCAGCGCCGTGGCCAAGGCATCGACGCACTGGGGGTCGTACCCAGCCGGGCAGCATCGCCGAAGCTCAGACATCGCTTGCAATGGCTCCATTGCCTTTCGATATGGCCTATCGTGCGTCATGGCGTCATAGCTGTCGGCCACCGCCAGAACGCGCGCCTCGATGGGGACTTGCTCCCCTGCAAGACCGGCTGGATAACCCGTGCCGTTCATTCGCTCGTGGTGGTACCGGATGGCTGAGAGCGTCTCGTGGCTGAGGGCATCCAGCGGCAGAAGCAACTGGTAGGACACTTCGCTGTGCTTCTTGATGAGACGGAAGTCCTCTACGCCCGACTTGGTGGAGTTGCTTATGACGGCTTCGGGAACGGCCAGCAAGCCTATGTCGTGCAACTGTCCCGCCACGCACAGCTCGGTGCAGACCTGCTCGTCCAGGCCGATCTGCCGGGCAATTCGCTCAGAGAGCTCACCCACACGCCTGCTGTGCCCTGCCCAGTACCGGTCGCGGCTTTCGACGTAGTGAGTCACCTTACGCAGCACTTCGAGGCAATGGCTCTCCGAGTGTTCGGCGACGATGCGCAATCGCGCGCACATACGGCGGGAGGCCAAAACTTGCCTGGTCAGCGCCCACATGCAAGACAGCCCCGCCGCCACGCCTGCCGACAGGCAGGCCACGGCGTAGAATCGGGACCCGCCCGGCACGCCAATGGCGCGGTCGATTATGACCATCAACAAGAACAGGCCCAATAGTACCCCAATAATCTTCAGATACCGCACCGACATTCCTAGCCCCCACCCCGAACAGGCGCCCGGCCCCACGCCGGACGCGAGGGTACGCATGAAGCTTACGATTCAGCCGCCGGCCTGGCAAACCGTACAGGCAAGATGGCTGGCGGCTTTTGGGCCAGTGTGCGGTGTGCTACAATCCCGCCGGTTCGCACCCGACATGGCCAAGCGCAAGCCCATCCTCATCGGTTGCCCGCAGCACGGCAAGCTCGTGCGAGGGACCTACCTGTGCGACGATGCGGGCGACTATCGCCTCGGGCCGGGCGGGCAGTTTCTCGTCGAGCTGGTCGAGTGCGAGCACGACGGCGGGCGGTGCATGCAGACGTTGTGTGTCCTTCACCGTTACAATCGGCGGGGGGATGGGTCGTGGTACCCGTCCAAGCTGCTGGCTGCGCCGGAAAAACAGGCCAGGCCCAAGTCGGCCCGGCGGCCACCCGCGCCGAAGACCAAACGTGCGGAAAATGGCACGGACGTTTTGGCCTAGCTCTGGCTGCGGCAACGGGAGACTCCCTCCACGCTGCCGAAAGAAGACGGACGCCGCAACGAACTCGCCGCGACACCCGTGAGGAATCACGCTGGGGGAACTAGTCGTGCCCCTCGGTCGTCAGGATTAGGGACTTGACCTGGTCGCTGGGCAGGTCCATCGCGCCCAGCGCCTGGGCGGCCGCCTCACGCAGTTCCTGCGGGTCCGTGCCGGTTACGATGCCCAGCACGACTTCTACGTGCGACGCATGGAGCTGATTACCGTGCCGCCGGACCGATGTCGCCAGCGCAGCCATCGCCGACACGCGGACGGGAGTGTCGACGAACTTGTCGGCCGCCAACGATACGATCGCCTGCTGGGCCTCGGGCGAGCTCAGGACCGCCAGCGCCTCGGCGGCGGCTACCTGCACTTGCGGAGCTTCGACCGTCAGCGAGCCGATGAGCACGGATCGCGCCCGTTCGATGTCGAACGTGTCGCACCCGGTCAGGCCGAGCTTGTCAATTGCTTCGGCGGCGCGGACGGCCCAACCCTCTCGTTCGCTGCGATTCATCGGCTCGCCCGTGGCCAACGGTCCGGCAGCCTTCAACGCCTCATCGAACGAATCTGCCGAAACTTCCTGGCCCATGACGACGATCCGCCCGTCCGACTCGGCGAGCGCTCGCAGCGCGTCGTTGTTCATTGCGGAGATGATGATGGGCACG
>Ga0114919_10005575_pt1 | contig 10043 bp, 8 predicted proteins | sample BlataG_FD_88682 | JGI IMG/M metagenome (GOLD analysis project Ga0114919, IMG submission 88682) | Deep subsurface microbial communities from Black Sea to uncover new lineages of life (NeLLi) - Black_00105 metaG | ecosystem: Environmental > Aquatic > Marine > Oceanic > Sediment | place: Atlantic... | reverse complement strand
GCAGTATCAGCAAAGCAGGCGGGAGCGCCAGGGTGAGCTATGAAATTAGGCTAACGCCAGTAGCTCAGAAGCAGTTAGACAAGGTCACAGGTCAAGACTATCAAAGGATTGCCAGAGCTATAACCGCCCTAGGGCATGAGCCTGGACCAGCGAGAGTGAAAAAGTTAGCCGATAGCGGGCTTTGGCGTGTTCGAGTAGGACATTACAGGATAGTATATGCCATAGATGACCACGAACAGCTAATCACTATAGCACGAGTAGCTCGGCGTACCGAGAGAACCTATAAAAGAATTTAAGAGAATAAGGCGGGGATGAACCCCGCCACTACGGAGAAGCTCTTTTTCCTCTCCCTTGACGGGTATTCCCTCTCCACTTGCTGGAGAGGGCTAGGGTGAGGTAAGGTGAGGGTGCATTTTCTTCCCCCTCCCTCTAGCTCCCTCCCTCAAGGGGAGGGAGAACTAATTATAAAGGGTTTTTGCCTACTCCCTCCAGGGGAGGGAGAATATTTTGTGTATTTTTCCTCTCCCTTGATGGGAGAGGGTCAGGGTGAGGGTGAGGGTGTACTTCTTTCCCACCTGCTGGAGAGGGCTAGGGTGAGGGAAGGTGAGGGTGAAACCTTATCTTAAAACTAAAACCTCCCTTATCTTTTCCAGCACCCCCTCCGTGTTTACCAGAACCTCATTATTCCAAAACCTCAAAACCTGGTAGCCTCTCTCCTTCAACCACGCTGTTCTCTGCTGATCTCTTTCCCTAGCTTCTCTCTCATTATGTTGACCACCGTCAACTTCAACTATAATCTTCCTTTCAAAACTTAGGAAATCAACGACATGCGGACCTAAAGGCTGCTGCCTTCGGAACTTCACGCCTTCCAGTTGCTTGTTCTTCAATCTAGCCCAGAGGGCTTTCTCGGCATCTGTTTGGCTCCGGCGAAGCTGACGGGCGAGACCTATTTCCCTTCCGCTTTTCTTCATTGAGAATCCCCCTCCCTCTAACTCCCTCCCTCCAGGGGAGGGAGAACTAATTATAAAGGGTTTTTGCCTTCTCCCTCAAGGGGAGGGAGAATCATTTTGTGTATTTTCCCTCTCCCCTGATGGGAGAGGGTCAGGGTGAGGTAAGGTGAGGGTGTATTCTTTTCCCACCTGATGGAGAGGGTCAGGGTGAGGTAAGGTGAGGGTGATACAAAGAGGTGCGGGGATTTTGACCCCGCACCTCTAAGCCTTCTAGCTATATTGAGCCTTTAGGCAACTACCTCAAAGGTCTCTGTAACCGGGTTACCTTCGGGCGTCATGTTATCTAGTTCGTCCGCAGCCCAGGCATCCACGGTATACGTCCCGGCCCAGCCTGGTGCAAAGGTAAGGCTCGCTTCATCAGCGAAACTCACTACCACTCCGACAATGTCCTCGTAGGCCACTTGCGGAGCGGCCATCCCTACACTCAATCCCCCAGGCCAGGTACTGGAAACCATGAAGTATACCATAGCCACACCATCGGGGTCAGTAGCGGTAACCGTTACGGTTACCGGCTCACCCACCGTTGGGGTTGATGCCGTAACCTCAATGTCTATCTCTGGTGGCGGGTTTGGCGGCGTAGGCATCTCATAGTGGACAGTCACGGTGTAACTGCCAGCCTCAAAGGCGTAGACCATCAGGTTGTAAGCTCGGCCCAGTGGACCACCAGCGGTGATATACTCCTCACCACCGCTATAGCCACTATAGCCGAAGTCGTCATCTTCATAGCTGCCACCTGGCGCCGAGTCAATCACGCCTCCATCGCCAATGACAAGGGTAGTAGCCCCATCATATAGCTCCAGGTCCATGTCAGGCCCGGGAGAAGCTTCCTCCGTAGTAAGCCCGATAGCAAGATTGGTAGCTTCTTCAGGTATGGTGCAAATGGGGTCACGTAGCCTTTCATCTAAGGCGGTCGGGCCATACGTGTCGTCAACTATCGCCGGCCCGGCAGGGATAACGGTTACCACGCCGTCATTCGTTGCCACGTCAGGTATCTTCACTCCATCCTCATCGAGCAAGTCAGCTACAGTAATGGTCAAATCGTAGTCACCCAATTCAGCGTCCTCGTTCACAGTGAACTCAATGGTCATCAGCAGATCTGACACGATTGCCTGCGGGGTCAGGTTAAGCAGGGCATACCTTACTGCTCCATCGATTATTGTCGGCCCTATCTCCAGTCCGCCAACAAGCAGGTTGTTACCTGTTACCTCGCTGGGTGTCATGGCATCGCTGTCATACTGTACCTCTACATCGATCCCCTTCAGGTCGTTACCGTCAGCATCTACCAGGACATCAATGGTGAAACTAGTACCAGCCTGTACATCTCCGCTATCGGCTGGGTCAATGCTCACCGAGGGACCCTCGGGAGGCAGACCATCGGGTACCGTTACTGTACCGTCGTTGGTTACCGTATCTTCGAACACCCCTCCAGCATCCAGCAACCACGCAGTGACGACCTCTATAGCATAATCATTTGGAGCAGCGCCTGGCAGTATGGTAAACTCAATTCCCATTGCGGATTCATCAATGCCGGACACCGGAGCGTCAGGCATGGTAAACACTGTGTACTCAACTAGCCCTACTCCAGCATCCTCAGTTACACGCTTCGTGACCTCCCAGCCATCCAGGAGATTATGAAAGTCGACGTCGCCCTCAGTCGTTGTCATTACGTTGCTGTTGTACTGGACGCCAAGCTCGTAACAGATTAAGTCACGCCCGGCGGCATCCACCACCACGTCTACACTAAAGCTATCGCCAGGATCTACCTCCCCACTGTCCGGCGGCTCGATGCTGACCGATGGAGCCTCCTGAGCCAGGGTGGTGGTTGCTGGCAGGACGCCAGCAACCACTAAACTCGCAACCAGAAGGCAGGCCACTGCAATTCCGAGAACTTTCCCTTTTATCAGTTTATTCATAATTGCCTACCTCCTTCCATCATTATCAGCCACTACGCCTCTGCCATATAGCAGGTAGCGAAAGCCAGGAAGTCCAGGATCCCGATGTCATCGGTACTGGTGTCGAGGTTACAGCGCTCAACATACCCCGGGTCTTCGGGCCATAGTCCGTAGCTGCCAGCAAACAACAGGAAGTCCTCAGGGTCAACGTCGCCATCCATGTTGATGTCACACGCTGCGTATCCTGCTGCGCCGGTCAGCACAATGTAGTCCGGCTTCTCGCAGATGTCAACCAGGCCATTGGTGTCGGTGACACGCAGCCAGGGCGAGTAACTGCCACCCGCGGTGAACTCGAACGGCTGGGTCGCCAGCGTCACAGCGCTGGTAGCGCCTTCGATAGTGGCGTCAATAGTGCCGTTGCCGTCGAAGTCCCACTCAGCCTTGACGTACGGCTGTGTTCCGCCGCTAGTCCAGGGGGCACCAGTGCCGGCACCTTTGAGACCGTAGAAGCTTATCGTCTTCGGAGCTCCATCAACTCTGTCGCTAACCTCGAAGTCGGCGTTCAAATGCTCCAGCTCGATACCCCAGCAGACGCGCTGCTCGGTATCAACTGCCGGGTACTTGCAGGCCATGACCGGGAAGTCAGCAATGACGTCCAGGGTCACGCAATCAGGTTCGGCCATGTCCTCACCATCAATGGTAACTCCAGCATAGCCGTGGTTGTCGCAGTAGACCTCCAGCACGTCGTCATCGTCCGGTGTTATCCCCAGGTCAGCCCAGAAGTCGTAGGGGCCATCATCCGCTGCGCTTCCCGTCCACAGTCCCCAGCTGTCCCAGCGATAGCCACCTACCGGGATAAGCCAGTGGGTGGGAATCTCCATGCCGTAGAACGGAGCCATGTAGTTGCCGGCGCCATCAACGCCGTAACCCAAGCTATCGCCCTTGTCCAGCTCGATTAGTATGGTATCATCACTAAGCTCGAAGGTAACCAGAGCCTGTGGCATGGGGCAGTCATACCAGTCAATCGTGGTATCAGGGACCACCGTGTTGCGCAGGTCAACTCCAGTCCAGTCGTTGGACGGTATTGCCAGAACTACTGGCGCTGTAACCGTTGGCGCAGCCACTTTGTAGTCCGCAGGCACCAGGTCGTCGGCAATCCACATGTTAGTTGGGTTGCCGTCTACATCAACGCAGTTCCACGGCTGAAGCGTGTTGAACGGTCCAATAACCGGGTCGTCAGCCTCACCTGGAGGTGTGGTTGTTCTTACGTCGTCGTCAAAAGGACCCCACTCGTCGGTGCTGGTAACGCCAGCGCCCACGGTGTTCATCAGGTCGTACTGTGGTCTGGAATACATGCTGCTGGTAGCTTCGTCACTGCCAGCCAACGCTGCCCAGTCATCGGGCAGAATGTAACGACCGGCCGGGCGAACGTAGGTAATGCCGTCCTCGCCAAGTACCGGCCCTCTGCTTGTTCCCGGCAGAGCGTCTGAGGTGAACCAGCCTCTAACCTTAACCAGGACATCGGCACCCTCACCAGCCTCAATCCCTTCCAGGTCAGACAGGGCCTCATCCACAGTGACGTCCTCCAGAGCCAGGTAGTAGACCAGGAACCCGTGATTGCCTATTACATCGAGCTCGCTTTCATACATGAGTATCTCATTGAAACTGTCCAAATCGCCGACAGCTTCCATGCTACCGTACAGGACGCACTTAATATCCACCTGTCCCTGCTGCTCGGTCTCAAACATAGCTCGAGCTACGCCAGAACAGTCGCACATGGTGAATACAGTGCGGGCATCCTCTGAAGCCCAACTGGTCGTGTCGTTAAGGGGAATCATGTTACCAATGGTACCCTCTTCCAGGAAGAAGCCTACCAGTGCCATCGCAGCATCGGGGCCCCAGTCTTTCTCCAGGACGATCTTCTCGCCAGCCCATCTCACCTGAGGCGTCTTCACCTGGCATACCTCTGGTATTATGACCTTGGTCGGCTTGAATTTGATGTACTCCACGCACACCGGGTTCTCGCCGTTGTAGTTGGTGTCATATTCGGCCAGAACCACCACGATGACCGGCTCAGCGAACCCGGTAGTACCAACCTCGGAGAACTCCACATTAACATTGGTGTAGCCTTCTCCTAGCGGGTCGCCCAGCCCATCAGTGTGGGTTAGGGTCTTGGTCGTGCCGGCTCCTGTGATGTCATCGACACACTCTCTCATGGTGAACAGCGTATCGCTTGCCGCACACGTTGCATAGATGTCCTCAATGATGTCATAGGGTATGAAGTCGGGGTCAGGGGAAGCAGCCCACTCAGCGTACCTACCGCAGCCCTCGCCCCAGCCCAGCTCGCCTGATGCGTAGTCATAATTGTCGAACCTCGCAATCAGTTCTTCCAGCGCATCCTGGCATTCGTCGTCCACGTCGTTCTCCAGCAGCCACCAGGTGATCTTGGCGTCACCTGCCGGCGCCGGGACTGGGCCAGGAAGGAAGTTCGCTATTACCAGTTCCTGAACAAGCACATCTTCGGTTGCAGCACCACCCAGGTCAATGACCCGCGAAATCTCCGTCTCAGCACCAACTGGTCGCTGTGCACAAGGGGTATCAGTCCAGGCGGTAAGCTCGGTCCGCTCAATCTCGCCCCACTTCTTCTCGCCATTCAGGCCGTCAACGCATTCCCAGTTCTCGGGCAGTGTTATGTCGCCACCGGTGTAGACCGGGACATTGTTCGCGTAGCCGTGCACTTCGCCTACCTGTATGCTGCAGACTTCAACCGCCTCGGCACTGGATAGACCGCCAAGTATGTCCGATTCCGTCGGCACAGACCACGCACCGTTATCGAAAATCCTCTGAACGATGATATCCTCGCCTGAGCCTGGCTGGCCAACACCGCTTAGACCCTGTCCCGGCCTGAACTCCCAGGTAACCGGGCCGCATCCCGCACATTCCTCTCCTGTCAAAGCCCCCTTCAGCGCGAAGATTTGCTTGCCGCTCTTGACGTCCTTGGCCAGAGTAGGCCAGACATAGGGGTCGTTGTACAGGTAGTCATCCTGCTCCAAGGCAACAGTCAGGAGCGGTGTCCCACTAGCGCCGCCGGCGTACACCTGCGCCATAATGTGGTAAGGCGTCGTAACGCTGGGGCAGGTATTGGGCCACACCGAGCTGTGAATCGGTCGGTTCCAGGCCCCGCTTATGCCTGTAAGGTAGCTAAGGTCGTCGGTGTCCGCCGACCAGTTCTTGGTGGTGTCCAGCGAGAATGCTATGGTGAATGAGCAGCCAGTCGTGCCATCATCCGCCTCATAAGCAGCGAGGATACCCTCGTCCTCTAGGTCGCCATCCCCGTCCGAGTCAACGAAGCCCATCTCCATCATCGCTATTTCAGACTCAGCGTCCCAGGAAGGCACCCCACCGGGGAAGTAGAACCACATGTTGATCGGGTTAGCAGTGTACGGCCCCGGGCCAGCCACCTGCAGAATCAGGCTGTCCGCGTTAGCTGTTCCCGTCAGGGAAGTATAGTCAAACTGAAAGTCCACTATCCCCGACATAGGATTGGTTGCGCTCACCGCTACACCGTCAGCCGTCTTGATAGTCTTTACCAGGGTTGGGCCGTTAGCCGCTACGGGCGTCACGCTCAGTCCAACCACCAGTGCCAGGGCAAAAACTAAGTAAATTGCCTTGGCATACCATTTTCTTTTACTCATTTATTTATTTCTCCTTTCAAAAATTTGATTTACTTTAACCTTTAGCTGAAGTCGACCTCTTCAGTTTCCGGTTTTCAAGCTTGTTATTGAGGCATTTAAAGCCCGCCTCATGCCGGGCTGGCCCTTTCTGTAGTGCGACCCTTCAGGGTCGTGCCCGAGGCTAAAGCCTCGCACTACTTTCATCCCCGGGCCAGGGCTTCTTTCGCTTCCCCGCTGAAAGTCTCTCACACCCTCACTTTATCCTCACCCTGACCCTCTCCATCAAGTGGAGAGGGAACTCCCGTCGAGGGAGAGGAATTCAAAGGTAACCCGAGATTCCTTTGGGACTGTTCCGTAAGCATCACCTCCTTTGAAACACTTACAAAAATCTGGCTTCTCCAAGTATGTTAAATTGCCATTATTCTACCACTTCCCAGTGTAAAGCAACAGGTATTCACTGGGTTTAAGACGCCCGGTAATAGGGTCCGCCTCAAAACCGAGAATCTCAAGCGTTGTTATTCCGACTACCGGGCTATCGTCTTTCCCCCCAAAGACCACAGGGACTTCGTCTCTCTTATCCATAATCTGGGCTAAAATAGTGGCTCCCTCTCTTTCCACCACTCTACCATCAGCGGTTCTTAACCTACGCTTAACCCTGGGTTTTATACCCATCTTCTCCAACTCCGGCGATGGAATCACAGTGAAAGTAGCGCCGCTATCAACCAGAAGGTTAAGCGTAATAGGCTCCAGGCTATCATGTGGGTTTGATACTTTTATGCTCGTGCTAATAAAACCCATGGTATTTTTGCTCCGTCAGACTAACTTGCCTTCGTCTTGATTATCTAAGAAATTTCTCACGCCCAAACTTTGTAGTGCGACCCTTCAGGGTCGTGCACGAGGCTACCCCGTGTAGTAATCTTCGCTACTACACAGGGCTAAAGCCTCGCACTACATTTCTAAACAGTCTTAACACTGGCAAAAATCCTAAGAGCCTGAGTTTAGTAACTCTGGGGTCTATGGTCACCTCATCAGTCTCGAAGTTCAGCTTCAGACGCCACTTCTGCATTGTAGCTGCTCCGATTAGCACCGGCTCAGAAAGGTTATCAATAAGCATGAACTCATCGGAGAACCGGTAGTCATCAAGGTAGAAGTTGAGGGTAACCCTTTGAGTAGCAGTTAGCTTTCTGCCATTCTCCGCAGTGCCAAACTCCATAGGCTGCGGCAGTGCAAGAATCAACTCTAATTCCCCAGCTAGCTCTGGCTGGATGCAGGAATAGCTCGCTCCGCTATCAAAAATAGCCACTACTTGCTCCTCCCCCTTGGAGCCAACTAACTTAATTTCTTTCTCAATTACAGCCATGCTTTAACTAGCCCAGACTAAATCTTATCTCTCGCATCCCACAATGTCAATAGCTTATACCATATTCAATTTTTAAAGTTCACTTCATTGCGGGGCAAATCCCCCGCGATTCAATATTCAGTATTCAATAAATTCTCTCCTTTTTAAGCCTGATAAATCAAGAGTGCCATCTTTCGGATTGGCAATTATCTCCCACTCTTCCATTGTGGAAGCGCCAATAAGAACATCTATAGTTTTACCGTCCACCTTGCCTAAATCATCAATAGGGACTCCATAAGTGGAGAAATCGAGCCCCTCGATTTTGCCATTAAATAGGCAACGTTCCCTGGCCTCAATTGTTCTCCCCCCTAATGCCACCTTATAGGGATGAACCAGCCGAATGCGAGGAACATTCGTTAACAGTCGGTTTGTGACATAGGTGTGAAACGACCCGGTGTCAAATAGAGCTGCCGCCCCGTTCCCTTCAATTTCTACTTGTTTTATAATCCTCATTTGATTTTTGCTTCGTGCCAACTCAAAAGAAGTCTTCCGCTCCATTATATAAACGACAAAACACCGCCTCTGTCTATGCTACCTTACATTTATTATTATATTTTGTCAAGAGGCAAAGGGCGAAAAATTTAAATTGGCTTTAACTTTGCTTTATTCCTATTATATCAACCAGGTTTGCTTTGTCAATATACCTATTAGTACGAGGTATTTAAGTAAGGGTTATTTTCTTATGTAGTGCGACCCTTCAGGGTCGTGCACGAGGCTAAAGCCTCGCACTACGGAGTTGCATATAATCTCAAACCAATCGTAGTGCGACCCTTCAGGGTCGTGCCGCACGAGGCTAAAGCCTCGCACTACTTTGTCAAACACTCTCATGTCGTGCACGAGGCTAAAGCCTCGCACTACTGAGTTGCATATAATCTCAAACCAATCGTAGTGCGACCCTTCAGGGTCGTGCCCACCGCACGAGGCTAAAGCCTCGCACTACGGAGTAAAAGGAAAGCCTCGCACTACGAGGTTCTTTCTGAGTGTAGCACCAAGGTTTATCCTCAGTGACAAGGAAAAGCAAGAGGGAGATATGGAAGTTGCCAGCCCAGCTCGGTGGGGGACAAGCCCCGACCCCTTCCATCAACCCAGCTACTAAAAATTTACCACAACACCCGTTTTCTAAGGGCATTTACCGGCCGGTCGCCTTTTACCTGGGGTAGTTTTGGCATCTTTTTGGTTTAGCATAAGAGGCTGTTTGAAAATGTAGTTGCCCAATTTATTGGGTAATAAGAGCCTGATAAATCAGGCAACTACGAAATTTTGGGGGGAACAACGGAAATTTGGGGGCATCGAAATTTTTGGGGGAAACATCTCTAAATTGCCAGAATTTGTTCGCTCCTCACGATGCCAAGAGAAAAGCGTGTCTTGCAACAACAGGTGGGAACAGGCTATTCCCGGCTGATGGAGACCAGGCCTTTCTTTATGGCTATCACTACTGCGTGAGTGCGCGCATTGGCATTGAGCTTGCGGAGAATAGAGGTTATGTGATTTTTGATGGTCTGCTCGCTGACATTTAGCACCTCAGCGATTTGTTTATTGAGATAGCCCTGAGCCATATAGTCAAGAATCTCTGTTTCTCTGGGGGTGAGCGGTGAGATGAAAGTGGCGGCCTCTCTTTCCCTGGAGAGCTCGTGAAACTGCTGTAGTATCTGCTCGGCCACCTTTGGTCGGTCGGCAAGGTTTTCATTTATGGGGTGCTCGCCGCGGGCGCATCGTCTGATAGCTTGCGTCAGCTCATCGACATTGACATCCCGGCTCAGGTAAGCCGAAGCCTGGGCTTTGATTGCCTGGAAAAGCTGCTTGTCTTCTAGCTGTGGAGTGAGGATGATAGTAGCCACACTGGGCAGGCGTCGCTTTATGGCACGACATAGTTCTAAGCTATCGAGAAAGGCAGCATTGGTACCTAAAAGCACCACATCAGGAGGCGAAGTCTCAATCGTGGAGAGTATTTCTTCATCAACATCAGCCTCCCCTGATACCTCTATATCCGTCGTGTGGGAAAGCGAGACACGTATGCCCTGGCGGAACAAGGGTTGTTGGTCAATTATGAATACCTTAGTCATTTTAT
>Ga0114919_10005574_pt1 | contig 10044 bp, 5 predicted proteins | sample BlataG_FD_88682 | JGI IMG/M metagenome (GOLD analysis project Ga0114919, IMG submission 88682) | Deep subsurface microbial communities from Black Sea to uncover new lineages of life (NeLLi) - Black_00105 metaG | ecosystem: Environmental > Aquatic > Marine > Oceanic > Sediment | place: Atlantic... | reverse complement strand
TGCAGACGACCGCCACCGCCTTCATGGGTCTCACGCTCCAGTGCGCCCGCTGCCACGACCACAAGTTCGATCCGATCTCGCAGCGGGAGTATTTCCAGCTCTTCGCCTTCTTCAACAGCATTGCCGACCCAGTCGCGCCCTTCGGCAGCACGCTGGTCAAGGTGGTCGAGCCGTTCGTGAGGCTGAGGAGCCATGCCGACGAGGCGGCGCTCACGGCGATCAACGACCGGCTTCGCGACGCGAAGCCCGACGCGGAGACGGCCAAGGAAATCGCCGCGATCGAGGACCGCACGGTCAAGGTGATGGTGATGGCCGACCTGCCCACGCCGCGGCAGGCGCATGTGCTCGACCGTGGGCAATACGACGCCCCGCGCGACCCGGTTGCCCCCGGTGTGCCCGCGTTCCTGCCGCCGCTGCCCGAGGATGGCGCGGCCAACCGGCTCGCGCTGGCCCGCTGGCTGGTCGATCCGCGGCATCCGCTGACCGCGCGGGTCGCCGTGAACCGCTGGTGGGAGATGCTCTTCGGCCGCGGCCTCGTGGAGACGGTCGAGGATTTCGGGACCCAGGGCGCGGCCCCCACGCACCCGGACCTGCTCGATCACCTGGCCACGAGCCTGGTCCGAGACGACTGGAACGTGAGGAAGCTCCTGCGGCGGATCGTGCTCTCGGCGACCTACGGCCAATCGTCACGGGCACCGGCCGAAGCGTTTGCCCGCGACCCCGACAACCGCCTGCTCGCCCGGGGGCCGCGGTTTCGGCTGCCGGCCGAGACGGTTCGCGACCAGGCGCTGTTCGCGGCCGGGCTGCTCGTCGAGCGAGTCGGCGGCCCGAGCGTGAAACCCTGGCAGCCGGCCGGCCTCTGGGAGGAGGTCTCGGTGCTCCATCGTGCGACCTACGTGCCCGATCAGGGCGAAGGGCTCCACCGCCGCAGCATGTACACCTTTTGGAAGCGGACCTGCCCGCCCCCCTCGATGGCCCTCTTCGACGCTCCGGACCGCGAGACCTGCGTCGTCCGCCGGGCCCGGACGAACACGCCGCTGCAGGCGCTCGTGGTCATGAACGATCCGACCTACGTCGAGGCGGCCAAGTCGCTGGCGATCCGCAGCCTGGACGATTCGGCGGGCTCGGCCGCGGCGGCCTCCGGCAGCCGCGAGCCCGCCGTGGTCGATCAACTCTATCGGCTGCTGCTCGGCCGTGAGCCGACGGCCGACGAACGATCGGCCGTCCTCGAGCGGCAGAGGGAGTTCCACGAGGGGTTCGCGGCAGACACCACCGCCGCGCGGAAGTTTCTCGCCCTCGGACCCGATGCCGACGTCGACGACCCGGCCGGACTGGCCGCCTGGACGCTGACGGCCAGCACGCTGTTGTGCCTCGACGAAACGCTCACCAAGGAGTAGGCGATGCCGCGGTCCTCGAAATCCGACCGATCGACGATGCTGCTCGGCCGCCGGACGTTTCTCGGCACGAGCGCGACGGCCGCCGCCACCGCCGCGGTCGCCTCGCTGCTCGGCCGCGAGGCCGCCGCCGCCCCGCCGGACCCGGCGTTGCCCTTGCCCGAGGGGGCCGTGCTCCCCTCGCTCCACTTCGCGCCCCGGGCCAAGCGGGTGATCTACCTCTTCCAGTCGGGCGGCCCCTCGCAGATCGAACTGCTCGACCCGAAACCCGGGCTCGCTTCCCGGCATGGCAGCGAGCTGCCCGATTCGATCCGCATGGGCCAGCGGCTGACCGGCATGACGAGCGGCCAGAAGAGCTTTCCCGTGATCGCGTCGAAATACGGCTTCAAGCCCTGCGGCGAATCGGGCACGATGATCAGCGAACTCCTGCCGCATACCGGGCGAATCATCGACAAGCTCTGCCTCGTGCGGTCGCTGCACACCGAGGCGATCAACCACGATCCCGCGATCACGTTCATCCAGACAGGATCGCAGCAGCCGGGGCGGGCCTCGTTCGGCGCCTGGCTCAGCTACGGTCTTGGCTCGGAGGCCGACGACCTGCCGAGTTTCGTCGTGATGCTCTCGCAGGGGAGCGGCGAGGACTCAAATCAGGGGCTCTTGGAGCGGCTCTGGGGCGCCGGCTTCCTGCCGTCGAGCCATCAGGGCGTGAAGCTCCGATCGAGCGGTGATCCCGTGCTCTATCTCGCCGATCCGCCCGGTCTGACACGGTCGCTGCGCCGCTCGATGCTCGACGGCCTCGCTCGTCTGCACACGCTCCAGCAGGCCCGCGACGGTGACCCGGAGATCGCCGCCCGGATGGCCCAGTACGAGATGGCCTTCCGGATGCAGGCCTCGGTGCCGGAACTCACCGATCTTTCGGCCGAGTCGGCGGCCACCTTCGACCGCTACGGCCCGGAGAGCAGGAAGCCCGGCACGTTCGCCGCCAACTGCCTGCTCGCCCGGCGGCTGGTGGAACGGGGGGTGCGATTCGTGCAGCTCTACCACCGCGGCTGGGACCAGCACAACAATCTGATGAGCAACATTCCCAAGCAATGCCGGGACATCGACCAGCCGCAGGCCGCGCTGGTGGAGGATCTCGCGGCCCGCGGCATGCTCGACGAGACCCTGGTCGTGTGGGCCGGCGAGTTCGGCCGCACGGTCTACGGCCAGGGCGGCCTCGTCGAGGACTACGGCCGCGACCATCACGGCCGCTGCTTCTCGATCTGGCTTGCCGGGGGGGGCGTGAAGCCCGGGCTCGTGCACGGACTGACCGACGACTACTGCTACAACATCCTGGAACAGCCCGTGCACGTGCACGACCTGAACGCCACCCTGCTCCACCTGCTCGGCGTCGACCACGAGCGGCTCACCTACCGCTTCCAAGGCCGCGACTACCGGCTCACCGACGTGCACGGCCGCGTGGTGCACGACCTGCTGGCCTGAGACCGACGGTTGACACGGTCAGCCCCGGTCGACCCGGCATCAGGCAGCGGCCCCCGATGAGCCCCGAGCCCGGGGGATTATCCGGCCGTTCGCTCAAGCCAGAACCGGCCGATCCGCTCGAGCGAGAGATCCTTCGTCTCCGGCAGCCACCGCCAGACGAAGGCCACGCACGACAGGCAGATCCCCGCGAACAGAAGGTAGGCCGCACCCGGATGGCCCATCCGCCGCTGGCAGGTGTCGGTGATCATCGGAAACACCTGGGCGCAGACGAAGCTCGACCCGTAGAGCAGGCAGCAGACCACCGCCATCGCGGTCGCCCGAATCCGGTTGGGAAAAATCTCCGACACGATCACCCACGACAGCGGCGCCAGGCTCAGCGTGAAGGCGGCTGCCGCCAGAAACATGGCCACCAGGTTGACGAACGGCGAACCCTCGAAAAAGAAGTTGGCCGCCATCAGCAGGTGGCCGGCCGCCATGCCCGTCACGCCCGCCATCAGGATCTGCCGCCGCCCGAACCGCCGCACCAGCCAGAAGGCCACGAGCGTGGCGACCAGAATCACCAGATTGAGGAAGATCGTGAAGAAGATCGCGTCGGAAGCCGAGCCGATGCCCGCCTCCTGGAGGATCGAAGGGCCGTAGAGCAGCATCATGTTCACGCCGTTGACCTGCGAGAAGATCATCAGCACCGCCCCGATCAGGACGGCCGTGCGGATCCCGGGAGCCAGCAGTTCGGCGAACGTGCCCCCCTCCTCGGCAAGCTCCTCCTTGATCTCGACCAGCTCCCGGGCGGCCCGCTCCGGGCCGTTGATGCCGGCGAGCACCTGGAGCGCTTCCTCGTCGCGGCCCAGGCCGGCCAGCCAGCGAGGGCTGTGGGGAACGAAAAAAAGCCCGCCCATGAGCAGCAGGATCACCGGCACCTCCGCGGCGAACATCCACCGCCAGTGACCTCCGAAGGAGAGCAGCCAGGAGACGATCACGGCGAGATTGATACCGATCACGATCGCCAGTTGATTGACGGTCACGAGCCGGCCCCGGAGATTCGCCGGCGAGAGCTCCGCGATGTACATCGGAGAGGTCATCGCCGCCAGTCCGACGCCCACGCCCCCCACCGCCCGCCAGACGTTGAACTCGGCGATGCTCCGGGGGAGGGCGGTGCCGATCGCCGACGCCAGGAAGCAGGCGGCGGCGATCCAGAGGGTCGCCCGCCGGCCGATCCGGTCGGCCAGCCACATGCCCGCCAAGGGCCCCGCGATCGAACCGAAGATGGCGCTGCTCATCGCCAGTCCCTTGCCCGCCGCATCGAGGCTGAAGTCCGACTCGAGGAAGGGGAGTGCGCCGCTGGCGATGGAGAGGTCGAAGCCGAACAGAAAGCCCCCGGTGGCGGCGATCAACGACACCAGGAAGAGATTGATCGGGCGGGTCTCGGTCATGCCAATGGCTCCCGGTGGCACCGGCGGGCGACGCCGGCCGTCATGCCGCACCGAGCCGGCTGATGCGATGGTCGTTGCGGCCGGGCTGAAAGAGCTCGTCGTGGAGTCGGGTGCCGAGCCCCGGGCCCTCCGGCAGAGCCGCGGCTCCCGCGGCGATCACCGGTCCGCGGTCGACGAGCTGCCCGTAGAGCGTGCGGCAGTGGGCCCGCACCGTCTCCTGGAAGGCCACGTTGGCGGAGGCCGCCGCCAAGTGCAGGCCGGCGAACAGGTTCAGCGGGCCGGTGCAGTCGTGGATCGTGGCCGGCACGTTGAAGGTCTGGGCCAGTTCGATCACCCGGCGGGACTCGCTGATGCCGCCATTCCAAGACGGATCGATCATGCAGTAGTCGGCCGCCCCCGCCTGGAGCACCTGGAGATACTCCTTGCGTCCGAGCAGCATTTCGCTGGCGGCGATCGGCAGGCCGCTCTTGGCCCGGAAGTCGGCCAGCGTGGCGACAGAGTCGACCCGGAGCACGTCCTCGAGCCAGAGCGGCTTGATCTCACGGAGGGCCTCGGCGATCCGCAGGGCCGCCGGCAGCTGAAAGAAGGCGTGTCCCTCGATCGCGATCTCGAGTTTCATGCCGACGCGGTCCCGCATCTCCCGCAGCGGCCGCATCCCTTCCTCCACGTCCTGCCATGAGATGTGCAGACCGCCATTCCGATGAGCCGCCCGATCGAACGGCCAGAACTTCACCGCCCGACAGCCTTCGGCGACCAGTTCCTCGGCGAGATCGCCTGCCGCATGGATCGAGGCCCAGGCATCTTCGAGAGGACCGGGTTTCCCGGCCGAGCCATAGCCCGGCCAGCCTGGATGCGCGGGGCCCGCTTCCTGGATCGCGCCGTAGGCCGGACCGCCGCAGGTGTTGTAGACGGGGATCCGATCCCGCACCGGACCGCCCAGCAGCCGATACACGGGCTGGCCCGTCGCCTGGCCGAGGATGTCCCAGAGGGCGAGGTCGACCGCGGCCAGCGCCCGCAGCTCGGCGCCGGGATGGCCGAACGGCGTGCATCGCTCGTAGAGCCACCGCCAGTGCGATTCGATCGCCAGCGGGTCGCCGCCGAGCAGCCGGGCGGCCATCCAGTCGTGCACCAGGCCGGCGATCGCATGCGGGGTGTAGTACGTCTCGCCGCAGCCGATCAGCCCGTCGTCGGTATGCACCCGCAGGAGCAGGAGATTCGACATGATCCTCTGCGGGATGGCGGTCTCGAGGGCGATGATGCGGGACATCGTGGGCGGGCTCCGAATGGGATCGGCGGCTGTTTCCTGGAGCGGATTCTAAAGTTTTGTATGCTGAAACGTCGAGGGAGGCCCGCGGCGGCCTCCCGCCCCTCGGAAACCGCCCGCATGACGCCCCCCGCCCCCTTCCGGGTCGACCGCTCGGCCGCCCTCCTCGAACGCTCGCAACGGTCGCTGGCGATGGGCGTTTCCAGCGGCATGCGGAAGGCCGGAGCGCCGGCTCCCCTGTTCTTCGAGCGGGGCGAAGGAGCCTGGTATGTCGACGTCGACGGCCATCGCCTGCTCGACTACACGCTCGCCTGGGGCCCGCTGATCCTGGGCAACGCCCACCCCGCGGTGATCGCGGCCGTCACCGCCCAACTGGCCCGCGGCTTCGCCTTCGGCGCCCAGCACGAGGGGGAGATCGAACTGGCCGAACTGATCACGGGGGTCGTCCCGGGCGTCGAACGGGTGATCTTCTCGAACACCGGTTCCGAGGCGGTGCAGGCCGCCCTGCGACTGGCCCGGGCCTTCACCGGCCGGCCGTTGTTCGTCAAGTTCGAGGGGCATTATCACGGCTGGTTCAACAACGTGCTCGTGAGCTACAAGCCCAAGGCGGGCGACGCGATCGCGCCGCTGCCCACCTGCGGCGGCCAGCCGCCGCACGAGTTCGCCGACACGCTCGTCGTGCCGTGGAACGACCTGGCCGCGCTCGAGCGGGCGTTCCACGAACACCCGGGGCGGATCGCCGCGGTGCTCACCGAACCGTTGCTCGCCAACAGCGGCTCGTGCGAGCCCGATCCCGGCTTTCTGGAGGGTGTGATCGAACTCTGCCGCAGGCACGGCGCCGTCTCGGTGTTCGACGAGGTGATCACCGGTTTTCGGCTCGCCCTGGGCGGGGCCCGCGAGCATTTCGGTGTCCGGCCCGACCTCTCGATCTATGCCAAGGCGATGGCCGCGGGCTTCGCCCTCGCGGCGGTCGGTGGCCGCCGCGAGATCTTCGACGTCCTGCTCGACGGCCGCACGATTCACGCCGGCACCTACAACGGCAATCCCGTCAACCTGGCCGCCGGGGTGGCCACCATCCGCACGCTCGCCCAGCCGGGCACCTTCGAGCGGATGCACGCGCATGGCCGGGCTCTCCGAGCGGAGATCGAGCGGGGGGCGACGGCCCGGGGCATTCCTCTGGCGACCAGCGGCTCGGGGCCGGTTTTCAGCGTGCACTTCGGGCTCACCGCCCCGCCCCGCACCTACCGCGACACGCTCCGAGCCGACGCGGCCCGGTCTGCGGCGTTCCGCCTGGCCTTGCTGGAACGCGGCGTCTACGTCCTGCCCGACGGCAGGTGGTACGTGGGGGCGATGCATGGCGACGCGGAACTCGCCCACGCCCGGGCCGCGATCGAGGCCGCCCTGGCCGCGGTCTGAGGGCGGTTTGCCGCGACGGCGGCTATACTCCGGCTCGTCGACAACGCCGATGCATCCCGCGGAGACCGGCTCGGTTCGAGCGACCGGCTCCCTCTCCCGGTTGCTCTCCCGGTTTCGCCGCCACGCCCCCCTACTCCGGAGCCCGCCGATGACATCCCCCCGGCACCGCCTCGCGGCGTCGCTCGCCCGCCGGCCCGCCGCCGGCACTCGCCGCGATTTCCTGGCCCGCTCACTGGCCGTCGGCACCGCGGCCCTGCCGACGATCGTCTCGGCCCGGGCCCTCGGCCTGGAGCGGGTGGCGGCCGCAAGCGAGCGGATCTCGCTCGGCGTGATCGGGATCGGCAATCGCTGCCGGTACGTGCTCGGCTCGATGCTTCCCCTGCCCGACGTGCAGTGCGTCGCGATCGCCGACGTCCAGGCGTCACGGCGAAAGGCCGGCAAGGAACTCGTCGATACGCACTACGGCAACTCCGACTGCATGCTCTACGCCGACTTCCGTGAACTCCTCGCCCGCCCCGACATCGATGCGGTGCTGATCGCGACCGGCGACCGCTGGCACGGGCCGGCCTCGATCATGGCTGCGGAGGCCGGCAAGGACGTCTACAGCGAGAAGCCCTGCGGCCTGACGATCGAAATCTGCCAGCGGCTGGCCGACACCTTCCGCTCGACCGGTCGCATCTTCCAGGCCGGCACCCAGCGGCGGAGCGTCCCCAACTTCGCCGCGGCGGTGCAGCTCGCCCGTTCCGGAAAACTCGGCCAGCTCCGGCGGCTCAATGCCTCCGTCTACGAGCCGATCCTGGGCAACGATTGGTTGCCGGCCGAACGCACGCCGGCCAAGGAGGTCTGCGATTGGAACCTCTGGCTGGGCACGGCCCCGTGGCGTCCCTACAACAAGGCCTACGTGGACGGGAAGTGGCGAGGGATCTACGACTTCGACTCCGGTGCCCGGCTGCTCGACTGGGGCGCCCACACGGTCGACATCTGCCAGTGGGCCAACTCCGCCGACGACACCGCGCCGCTGGAATACGAGCCGCAGGAGCGGGGGATCGTGTGCCGCTACGGCAACGGCGTGGAACTGTTCCTCGACTTCCTGGAGGATCCGTTCGGCGACCGCGGCCCCAACTGGACTCCGGCCGTCGGCATCTGCCCGGTCAAGTTCATCGGCTCGGAGGGGTCGGTGGAGACCGGCGACACGGGAGTCACCGAACTCTCCCAGGAATCGCTCCGCGGCGAACTGCCACCGGCCGGAAAGATACCCCGCGGGACCGACGCGGCGCTCCACGCCCGCAACTTCTTCGATTCGGTCAAGACTCGCAAGCCGACGATCTGCAACGCCGAGGTGATGCGACAGAGCCATATCGCCTGCCATGCCGCGGCCATGGCCTGGATGCTGGGACGGAAGCTGGTGTTCGACCCGGCTCGAAATCTTTTCGTCACCACCGCCGGAGGCCCCGACGAGGAGGCCAACCTCCTCAAGACCCGGCCGGAACGAAACCCCTGGGCCTGAAGCGGTCTCCACCCGAGGCCCACCCGGCATCCGTTCGCGGCCATCCGTCGGACGAGGGGCCGGCGGAGTCCTGCCCGCGATCCGATCTGCTGGTGCCGGCCCCCTGCAGCGCCGCGGAATCCGAGGAACGAGCCTCCGACATGCCCTTTCGTACGATGGTGGGCATCGGTCGAGCGGGCTAGAGTCGGGGAAGTGGAGGTCGGCCCGGCCGTCCCCCGCCCCCCGTCGGAGACCGCAGCATGGCCTCGCCCGTTTCTCGCCGTCGGTTCCTTCAGAACGGCTCCGTCTGCCTTGCCCTGCCGTGGCTCGAGAGTTTCGCCGCGGCCGGCGAGACCGGGCCGGTCCAGCGGATGGTCTGCATCTGCACCGACTTCGGCCTCTACGGGCCGGCATTCTTTCCGAAGACGGCCGGGGCCGACTACGAACCCAGCGAGTACCTCGAGATCCTCGGCGACCTGCGGGATCGCTTCACCGTGTTTTCCGGCATCTCCCACCCGGAGGTGGGCGGCGACCATGCGTCGGTGTCCTGCTTTCTCACGGGCGCCAAGCACATCGGCAAGGGCGGTTTTCGCAACACCGTCTCCCTCGACTACCTCGCCGCCCAGCATGTCGGAGCGGCGACGCGGCTGCCGCTGCTCGGCCTCGGCACAGCCAACGGCAGTCCGCTCACGCACACCCCCACCGGCGCCGGCGTGCCGGCGATCGACCGGCCCAGCGCCGTCTTCGCGAAGCTGTTTCTGGCAGGCAAACCGGAGCAGATTGAAGGCGAAATCCAGCGACTCCGGCACGGTCGCAGCGTGCTCGATCGGATGGCCGAACGGTTCGGGTCGCTCCGGGCCTCGGTCAGCGCGGCCGACAGGCGTCAGATCGACGACTACACCGAGGCCGTCCGCGGCCTGGAGAAGCAGCTGCTCGCCGACGAGGAGTGGGCCCGGCGACCGAAGCCCGCCGTCGCTATGCAGCCTCCGAACGAGGCCTATCCGAGCCCGTTCGCCGACGCACAGGACCTCGTCGGCCGGGCCCGGGTGATGCTCGACCTCGCCCGCCTCGCACTCAAGACCGACTCGACGCGGGTGGTGTCGCTCTTCATCCGCGGTGCCGAGGGGAAGCCGCCGATCGAGGGGCTGTCGGAGGGGCATCACCGCCTTACCCACCACGGTCAGGATCCCGTGATCATCGAGCAGTTGAAGATCGTGGAACGCAGCAAGATGGCCGTGTTTCGCGATTTTCTCCTGGCTCTGCGGGCCGACCAGGAATCTGGTCGGAGCCTGCTCGACACCACCCAGGTGATCATCGGCAGCAGCCTCGGCGACGCCAGCAGCCACAACACGTCGAACCTGCCCATCCTCCTGGCCGGTGGCGGCCATCGCCACGGCCGCCACATTGCGGGCGACCCGCGAAACAACACCGAACTCGGCAGGGTATTCGTCTCGATGCTGCAAGAGTTCGGCGTAGAGACGGATGCCTTCGGCGGCGTGGGTGCTGATGCCGCGACGGACGCCGCCGAGGGCCTCGGGCTCGGCGCCGCACTCTTGGGGCATGGAGACGGAT
>Ga0114919_10005573_pt1 | contig 10044 bp, 5 predicted proteins | sample BlataG_FD_88682 | JGI IMG/M metagenome (GOLD analysis project Ga0114919, IMG submission 88682) | Deep subsurface microbial communities from Black Sea to uncover new lineages of life (NeLLi) - Black_00105 metaG | ecosystem: Environmental > Aquatic > Marine > Oceanic > Sediment | place: Atlantic... | reverse complement strand
ATATAAAGAAAAATGACCCTGGACGGTTCTGAATTTTTATTCAGAAAAACGCTGTGGGACATAAAAATGGCTCGATCACGAATTAGGCGGTGGATTTTGATTACTCTACAGAGATTGCTTTTACACTGGAAATGCTCTATAATTATTTTCTTAAAAAATTGAAGCTCGAAAAATTCAAAGTTTACATTCGAAATCGTTAATGATATTAATATGCTGACATACACTGATTTAGGCATTAAAACAGGCATGAATGCTTGATATGACGGTCACAATATGTTGAATGGAGCATTTTTGTAATAGGAAGGAATATAAACTTAATGATAATAGAAAGAAGAAAACATCCCAGAGTTAAAACAAATAACCTTATATCTTATGTTTGTATAGAGGATAGCGGGAGCCAAACAAAAAAGGGGAGAGGAAAGGCCATAAATATATGTCAGGGAGGAATCCAGATAGAAACTCATAACCCGATTGAATCGGAAGATATTTTGCTAATGGCCATCGACATTGAAGATGAATTAACGAGAATTAAAGGCAAGGCCATTTATTGCGTACCAGACGACTTCGGGAAGTTTCGAACTGGAATTCAGTTTCTTGAAACCAATGAGAAAATCGTATCATTTGTAACAAGCCTGTTAAAAACTTATAGCAAATTATTAGGGATAGCTTAACCCGCCGTAACATCTCAGTAAAAATCCTGCCCAGAGGACCATGCTTTGGTTATCCCCGGAGGGAATTTGCTCTGTTGGAAGTTTATTGACATATTGAAATCCCAAATAACAAACCCCAAAAAAACAAACAAATAACAATGACCGAAATTCAAAATTCGAAACCTTATGATCTTGAAGAAATCAAACGAATTGAAAAAGATATTTTCATCAATACTGGAAAAATCGAAATAGTTTAGGTCATTGGTATTTGGAATTTTGGATTCTTGCCTGCCTTTGGCATGGTGTTTGGAATTTGATGCTTGAGATTTGGGATTTACCCGCCTGAGGCGGGTTAATTTGTAATTTGGTACTTGGAATTTGTGATTTTAAAAAATCCGTGAATTGTTACAAATAAGTTATCGTATTTATGAATATATGTACTTAGTTATGCTGTTATGAAGATGGGAGAAAAAAAAGATTGCTGCCGAATCCCATCTTCATAAACCACATGATTTTGCTACCTTTCGCTGACCACGTTATGCAACAAATCCTTCAATTAAGGCGGTGTTTCCTTTAAAAGGGGCTTGTCGTAAGTAACTCCCTCACTTTGATTTTTCTTTCATCATTTCAGCAGCGCCTTCGGCTTTTTCTTTTACCATCTCAACAGCCGCTTCAGTCTTCTCTGTTGTGGCCTCAGCAGGGCCTTCCGGCGTTTTTTTCATCATTTCAGCAGGGCCTTCGGCTTTTTCTTTTACCATCTCAACAGTCGCCTCAGTCTTTTCTGTTGTGGCCTCAGCAGGGCCTTCCGGCGTTTTTTTCATCATTTCAGCAGGGCCTTCGGCTTTTTCTTTTACCATCTCAACAGGTTTCTTGACTTCACTTTTGGTTGATTGTTCAACTTTTTCGCCCTGTCCACATGCAACGAAAGCGAACAGGCAGACGATACCCAGTAACAGTGTGACATGCTTCATGATCTTTCCTCCTTGGTTAAGTTAAAAATATTTTATCCGTCCATAAATACACTGGCAACATATTGCTAAGGTTCAAAAATTATGGCATCATATTAAAATCAGCGATCTAAAGCGGGTAAGAATATTAAAGTGGGCAAAGAATTTAGAATTAAAATTGAATCCGTCTTAAACCTGAAGACAATTTTGTTTATTAAAATAATATATTAATTTAATTGATAAAATTAAAATTATCCGGTTTTCCAAAAAGAATTTTATTTAGCATTAGCAGATACAATTTTACCCAGGGCGAATAATCTCATGTTGTTGTCAACTTCGAGTGAAAGATGGTCTTGCCGTGACTTTGGATGTTTTTAAAATATTAGATTATTTTCCTAAATGCAACCCCTTTATTAAGGATTATTTATTGATCCGCCTTAAAAAAGAATCTTGTGGACTTTTATGGGAAACTCGGAAACATCCGAGAGTCAAAACAACCAACCTCATATCTTATGTTTGTATAGATGATAGCGGCAGCGAAATAGAACAAAGCATGGGAAGGCTATAGGGAGAATCCATTTATATTGATTTCTTTGTTACTATAAGTTATCTTAAACAATTGCTGAATCCACCGAAAATAGAAACCAAAATCATGAAAATAGAAGTCAGAATAACGGCACTGGAAAAACAAATTTATAAATTGGATAAAAAGGGTTTCTCCCATGGAAAATAATAGACTTGATAGAAACGAAATCCGTGCTTCTATATTTGAGATAGTTAATCGTATGTCCGATGATGAGATGCTTGCACTTTTAAAAGAATTGAGAGAACGACAATACAGAGAACGAAGGAAGTATAATAGAATAGATTTCTTTACGATAATAGATTACTCTGCAGGGGATCAATATTATCGAGATTTTATTCAAGACATGAGCAATAGTGGTGTCTTCATCAAAACTTCTCAAAAATTTTCAGTCGGTCAAATTATTCGAATGACCTTCATGTCCCGGGATTACCAGAAACCTTTTAAGATCAATGGGGAAATTGTTCGTGTTAGCCCTGATGGTATCGGCGTAAAATTTAAAATAGAAAGCCAGGTACAGGAAGAGGCTATAAAAAGCCTTATAGACATAATCTGACAATTGTAACTTCTCAATAAGTTCTGGTGTATTAGTTTTGGCTGCTGGGTTTAGAGATGAGGGCCATCAAAAGGATATTTATAAGATCGCCAAAAAACTATTTAGATTAGGTTTGATAGAGTGACAATTAAATCGGAGACAAAACTACCATGGAACTTTCATCTTTAAATGCTATTTCTCCTGTTGACGGCCGTTATCGCAAAGTTACCGAGAAGCTCGCCGATTATTTTTCTGAAGGCGCATTGATAAAATATCGGGTGATGGTGGAGGTGGAATATTTTATTGCATTATGCAATTTGCCGCTTCCTCAATTGGCGGATATTGACAAGAATATATTTGAAGCACTGAGAAGTGTTTATAAGGAGTTTTCCAATGATGACGCTCGCAGAGTAAAAGATATCGAGGCGGTTACCAACCATGACGTCAAGGCAGTTGAATATTTTCTCAAGGAAAAATTTGATGCCCTTGGATTGCATCGCTTCAGGGAGTTTATCCATTTTGGCTTAACTTCCCAGGATATTAACAACACTGCCATGCCCAGCTCATTAAAAGGTGCATGGGTCGATGTTTTGCAACCTGTTTTAGATGAGATTGTTGACACGTTGAATGAACAAGCCAATCAATGGAAAGAGGTCCCCATGCTGGCAAGAACCCACGGTCAGCCGGCATCGCCCACCAGCATGGGCAAAGAAATTTTTGTGTTTGTGGAGCGGCTAAAAAAACAGAAAAACCTTTTGGAAACCATCCCGTTTTCCGCCAAATTCGGCGGGGCAACCGGTAATTTCAATGCGCATTATGTGGCCTATCCTGAAATCGACTGGACAGGGTTTGGAAATCATCAGATAAACCAGGTGTTAGGACTTGATCGATCAAAGGTTACCACCCAGATCGAACATTATGATAATCTGGCAGCATTTTGTGATAACCTTAAACGCATCAATACCATTCTCATCGATCTGAACAGGGATATCTGGCTGTACATTTCCATGAATTATTTCAAGCAGAAGATAAAAGACAGCGAAGTAGGGTCTTCTGCCATGCCCCATAAAGTCAATCCCATCGACTTCGAGAATTCAGAAGGCAATCTGGGTGTTGCGAATGCGGTTTTTGAACATCTTTCCGCCAAGCTGCCGATTTCAAGGTTGCAGAGGGATTTGACCGATTCCACGGTTACAAGAAATATCGGGGTGCCCCTTGCCCATACGTTCATTGCTTTTAAATCCCTTTTAAAAGGACTGGACAAATTGATTTTAAATTCCGAGGCCATTCATGCCGATCTGAAGGATAATTGGGCGGTGGTCGGAGAAGCCATCCAGACCGTTTTGCGCAGGGAAGGGTATCCGGAACCCTATGAAGCCCTGAAAGAATTAACGCGGACCCATTTGCGCATTGACCAAAAGGCGATAGTTGAATTTATAGAAAGCCTGTCTGTTGATCAAACCGTTAAAGAAGAATTAAAAAAAATAACCCCTCAAAATTATACGGGCATCCATGATTTCTAAAACGGCATTTGTAATTTAAACTTCTCAGAATTGTAACATCTCAATAAATTATGGGGCCGGGTCAATAGGATCATTTCATACACCAGAACTTATTGAGAAGTTACTCGGAATTTCTACAACCTATTGAAATTAATTCAGGTTCTCGGTGAAAATTTTTAACCCCATCAATACCCCTCTTACGGGAACCAACCTCATTGAAGCAAGTGCGGGTACCGGCAAGACCTATGCAATTGCCGGAATCTATTTAAGGCTGGTTCTCGAAGAACAACTTACCACCGATCAAATTCTGGTAGTAACCTTTACCCAGGCTGCCACCCAAGAGCTTAAAGACCGGATCCGCAATAATCTTTTGAAGGCGAAATCCGCATTTTCAAAGGGATCGAGCAACGATGATCTGATTAACAGGCTTGTCAAAAAACATGAAAATACGGCTCAGGCCCTTCGGTTGATTCAAGACTCCCTTATTGATTTTGACAATGCCGCTATTTTTACCATACACGGTTTTTGCCATAGGGTGCTGAATGAGCATGCGTTTGAAACCCAAAGTTTATTCGACACGGAACTTGTTACCGATCAGACCGATATAGCTAGGGAAATCGTGGATGACTTCTGGAGAAACCATTTTTACAGCATGCCTCGGGAATTTATAAGCTATGCCTGCAAAAAGATATCCGGTCCGGAATATTTTTTAGCGCTTTTGGCAAAAAAAAAGGCGCCGGATATGAGGATTATTCCGGAACTCGAACCCCCTGACTTAGAGAGCCTTGATGATTTTAGAAATATTTTCAAAAAGCTTAAAATCGCCTGGCGCATGTCAAAGGAACAGGTAATACCGTTATTAAAAAATCCGTGTTTAAGCGGTACTTTTTACGGAAGCACGAAGATAAAAACAAAGCACACAGCTTTTTCCAAAAGAGATCTAAAGGTTTTGTCCATGGCTCGAACCATGGATAGATTCGTTGATTCAAAATCAATGGGTTTTCCTGTGTTTAAAGATTTTGAAAAATTTACTGCAACCAAACTTGCAGCGTCCACCAGAAAAAATCATATTCCCCCGTCTCACGATGTTTTTAATATATGTGACGAACTCTATGAAAAAGGGATTGCCCTTGAAGCGGAAATGGAACGTCGTCTTTTATATCTGAAAAGCTTGTTTTTCAGTTACGCCGGGGAACAACTTCCGGCCAGAAAAGAAAAGAGCAATATACAATTTTTTGACGATCTTTTGATAAGAATAAAAAAAGCACTTGAAGATACCGGCGGGAATGAGTTGGCATCAGCCATTCGCCGGCAATACAAAGCAGCCCTTGTGGATGAATTTCAGGATACCGATTCTGTTCAGTATGAAATATTTCGCCGGCTCTTTGATTCGAAACAGAGTGTTCTGTTTATGATTGGCGATCCCAAGCAGGCCATATACGGTTTCAGGGGGGCTGATATTTTTTCGTACCTAACGGCCGCCGGCAATGCGGATTCAAAATATACTCTGATAGAAAACTGGCGATCAACACCTGGTTTGATTAGAGCTGTAAATACCATATTTTCAAATGTTCCATCACCGTTTGTTTTTGAGCAGATCGGGTTTGAAAAAGGAATCCCCGGGGAAGAAATCCAATCCATGGATGATAAATCTTTACCCCCGCTTATATTATGGTATTGGGAATCGGACAAAAACACAGACACGCCCAAACTTCTGAACAAAACCCAAGCGGTGCCGTTGATCGCAAAGGCGGTTACGGACGAAATCTCCCGCCTGATTGCTCCGGGTCCAAAGAGTCGGTCCGATGATGAATCTGATCGGATTAACGTCGGAGATATCGCTGTTCTTGTTCGGACGAACCGGCAGGCTCAGATAATCAAAAAAAGTCTGTTATCAAAACGAATACCCTCGGTTCTCTATGATACCGGGAACATTTTTCATACCCGCGAAGCCCGGGACATGGAAAGGATTCTTTTGAGCATTGCCGAACCTGCCAGTGATCGGCTGTTCAAAACAGCCCTTGTGACCGACATACTGGGTGTTTCCGGACACAAAATCGATTCCGCAGATAGTGAGCCTTTTTGGTGGGAAAAGCGGGTCAGCAACTTCAGGGAGTATTTCCGGCTGTGGAACCGATACGGTTTTATCAGAATGTTTCGGAACTTCATGTCAAAAGAAAAAGTCAGAGAACGGCTTTTGGCGTTTCCGGACGGGGAAAGAAGGCTGACCAATCTTCTTCATCTGGCCGAAATACTCCACCAGGAATCGGTTGAGAAAAAAACCGGGATCACAGGTTTAATTAAATGGCTGTCTGAACAGATCAACACGCCTATTACAGAATCCGAGATTCACCAGCTTCGTCTTGAAAGCGATGAACATGCTGTAAAAATTATAACACTGCACAAAAGCAAAGGGCTGGAATTTCCGGTGGTATTCTGCCCCTTTTCATGGGGAGGATCACTCATCAAAAACTCGGAGATAACATTCCATGATAATGATACTAAGGAACTGACACTCGATCTGGGTTCCAGTGAAAAAAATATTCATCTTGCCTTTGCTCAAAATGAACTCCTGGCAGAGAACATGCGGCTGCTTTACGTGGCGGTAACACGCGCCATAAAAAGGTGTTACCTGGTATGGGGACGATTCAACACTGCGGATACTTCTGCCATGTCCTACCTGTTTCACTATGGGCCAACACCCGAGGATGACATTAAAATAGAGGATCTGGTTTCTTCTTTAAAAACAAAGGTTTCAGAGAAAAAAGATGAGGAATTATTAGAAGATTTAAAACAGATGGCGGACAAATCCAAAGGAACCATAGAACTTGCTCTGTTGCCTCTGGATAACGGTGTGGAATATGCACCTCCCGAAGATGAAAAGGAAGAAATTTCTTCCCGGCAATTTTCGGGGAAAATAGACACCTCTTGGAAAATCTCAAGTTATTCATCCATGGTATCGCAGCGGGTCCCGGAAGAAGCGGCGCCCGATCGTGATGTATCCCATGATCCTTACGGTTACACTACGGAGAGCGGTCTTGAGCGTATTGAAAGAACGGACATTTTCTCCTTTCCAAAAGGCGCAAGAGCCGGGATTTTTTTTCATGATATTTTTGAGCATCTCGATTTTACAGCTTCGGATTACGGGTATAAAGAGGCACTGGTAACAAACAAATTAACGGCATACGGGTTCGATTCAAAATGGCGGGATGCGGTATGCGACATGATAACCAAGGTCCTATCCATACCGCTTGAAATAAGAACAGAGGCTCTGACGCTTTCTTCGGTTCAGTGCAAGGACCGGATCAATGAGATGGAATTTTATTATCCGTTGAATCCCTTTACACCACAACAACTGGAAAAAATATTTTCCGATCATGGAAGAATCCAATTTCCCGCCAATTTTCCGGACCGGATTGGAAAGCTGACCTTTCCTTTTGCAAAGGGGTTTATGAAAGGATATATAGACATGGTCTTCCATGAAAAGGGGCGTTACTACCTGGTGGACTGGAAGTCGAATCTATTGGGAACCCGGGTGGAGGACTATTCCAAAGATGCTTTGAACACGGTGATGAGCAATGATTTTTACATCCTTCAGTATCATCTGTATACACTCGCGCTTTATCAGTATCTTTGGGTTCGGCTGCCGGGTTTTGATTATAAAAAAGATTTTGGAGGTGTGTTTTACATTTTTATAAGAGGGGTGGATCCTGATCATGGACCGGAATTCGGAATTTACAAAGATTATCCCAGCCCGGATCTTATTCATGAACTGGCCAGAGCGCTTATTCCGGGGTATTGAATTAAATACCTAAAATTTAAAATGCCTAAAATGCCTAAAGTTTTCCAAATCGATCTTGACTATATTTATATTGGGAATTTCCTGAATGATTGCGGGTCTCATTGTTTTAAAAAGCTAAAATGGTACGGTACAATAATTTTAGGCATTTTAGGCATTTTAGCTCACTTTAGGCATTTTTATAATTAGTGTATAGAATGAATAAAGAACATATAACTTATTTATATCAAAGAGGATATCTAACAGATATAGACATACATTTTGCTAAGTTTATAACCGGTCTTGGCAAAAATGATGATCCGGATATTTTCCTGGCCGCAGCCCTCGCCAGCAATGCAACCGGAAATGGAGATGTATATTTTGATCTTGGTTCTATGACCGAAAAACCGGTTTTTATGGGGCTGGAACAGGAGGGGACCGTCACATGGCCGAAGCTTTCCGGCTGGGTGCAAAAAATCGGGCAAAGCCCGGTGGTGGGAAGGCCCGGAGATTATCGTCCCCTAATACTTGATAAAAAAAACAGGCTATACCTGTATCGATACTGGGATTATGAAAAAAAACTTTCCGAATCTATCATCCACCGTTCCAGAGAAGATTTCCGGGATTTAGATGCAACTCGTTTAACGGACAGCTTAAAGAGGCTTTTCCCACAAAATGAAGATCATGAGTTTAACTGGCAGATGGTAGCGGCATATATTGCGGCGATTAAAAGAATTTGTATTATCTCCGGTGGGCCGGGAACAGGAAAGACCTTCACCATGGCAAAGATCCTTGCGCTGCTTTTAGAGTTGCACGGAAAAGAGAAACTTAAAATCTTGCTTGCCGCTCCCACGGGAAAAGCTGCTGCCAGGATCGCTGAATCGATTAAGGATGCAAAGAAGACGCTAAATAGCCGTTCGGGTATTATCGAGGCAATCCCTTCCGAAGCTTATACCATACACAGAATGCTCAAAACCATCCCGGGTTCCCCGTATTTTCATCATAACCATGAAAACCCCCTGAATGCGGATGTGGTGGTGGTGGATGAAGCTTCAATGGTAGATCTTGCCCTGATGTCAAAACTCCTTTGGGCGGTTCCTTTTGATGCCAGGCTCATACTGATCGGAGACAAAGACCAGCTTGCTTCGGTTGAGACCGGTTTTGTATTGGGCGATATCTGTGACAGAGAGAATGTTCAGGCATTTTCAGAATGTTTTTGCAACAAATTTGAAGAGGTCACCCAACAAAAAATTGAGCTTCCGCTCAAAGAACATAAAGAATCCCCCGGTCTTTATGACTGTATGGTTGTTTTAAAAAAGAACTATCGGTTTACCGGCAGCAGCGGGATAGGAGAATTAAGCCGTGCGGTAAACCGGGGAGAAATCCATAAGGTCTTGTACCTGATGAAAAACAACTCCGATCAAATATTCTGGAAAAAGATTTCACAGCCTGATGATCTGTCACGTTTCCTGGCCGAAAGCATTATTAAAGGCTATTCGGATTATCTTAATACAGATGATCCGTACAGAGCCCTTGTACTTTTTAAACGGTTCAAAATATTGTGTGGCGTAAAAATCGGTTCAACAGGAGTTAACGCTGTCAACCGGTTGGCGGAACAGGTATTGATCCGTGAGGGTCTGATAGCGCCGGATAGATCGTCATCCAATCCCTGGTACAAAGGCAGACCGGTTCTGATTACCCGCAACGATTACAGCCTGAAACTTTTTAACGGGGACATGGGAATAACCCTGCCGGCTCCGGGTTCAACCGGCAAAGATCTGTATGTCTATTTTTCAGGAGATTCAGGCGAACTTAGACGGTTTCTTCCTTACAGGCTCCCGGAACACGAAACGGTTTATGCAATGACCGTTCACAAGAGTCAGGGGTCGGAGTTTGATCATGTTCTGTTAGTTCTGCCGGACCGTGATTACCCGGTATTAACACGGGAACTGTTCTACACGGGAATAACAAGGACCAGAAAAACCGTGTCGATTTGGGCGTCAGAAGATGTATTAAAAACAACCATATCCCGTAAAATCGAACGAACCT
>Ga0114919_10005572_pt1 | contig 10044 bp, 10 predicted proteins | sample BlataG_FD_88682 | JGI IMG/M metagenome (GOLD analysis project Ga0114919, IMG submission 88682) | Deep subsurface microbial communities from Black Sea to uncover new lineages of life (NeLLi) - Black_00105 metaG | ecosystem: Environmental > Aquatic > Marine > Oceanic > Sediment | place: Atlantic... | reverse complement strand
TTTGCAGCTTCCACTTGGAGTAGTCTATCGCTAAAACTGTTTCGGAAGAATGTACGCAGCGGTAAGCACGCTTTTCTTGCTATCTCCGAAGGGTCAAGATTAACATTTTGACGTTCTGTGCAGGCAGAAAGAGGACTGGGGGTTGGCGAATCGGAAGACCAGGCGGTCGAACTACTAAAACGCGAATTGGCCGTTCCGTCAAACTGCAACTACCCTATTTCTAAAGCTACAATTGCTTTCCTCTCCGCTTCGCCAAGGCCATATAGGTCATAGGCCTGGTCATCAATTTCTTCGTCGGTACGCTTGATTTGCCGCTTTAGGCCATGTCTCTCCTCTGTACTCTCAAGTCGGGTTTGTTGTAGTTTCTTCTGGAGGACCAGCATCTGTTCTACAAGAATCACCAAATCGTCGCGCATCTTCAAGTCCGCGCCGCTGGACGGGTCGATACGACGAATCGGCAGGGGTGCGATGAACTGACGGTTGGCTGAACGGAATCCACCTCTGAAGGGGGCGCTTAAACGCCGGAAAGAAAAATCCAGCACCTGTGAATGTAGTAGGCCCAGCATGTAAAGATAGTTCTCACGCGAGCCGTCTTTCAGGATGACGCCGCCCACATCCACATTGTCGAGATAGAAGGAACCGGTCTCGTCATACACCGCTTCTAGATGCATAACCAGCCGCGGGATAGCCAGTTTCGGCAGCACGTGAAGAGTCAGGTTCTGAGTTCTTCCAAATCGATACCAGTCCTGCCCCTTGAATTTGCCGCCCTCCCTGTCCTCTAGAATGCTGCGATTCAGTAAGAGGTATTGCCAGCAATTAGGAAAGGCCCCTTCAAAGTCTTCGACTGATATCAAGCTGGCTTTGCCTTCGTTCACGTGGTATGGGAATAAGAGCAGCCTTTGTGTCTTAGGTGCGCCATAGCGCTTGATATCGTGGCCACTTAGCAGCGGCTTCAGCAATTCACCTTCCAGTTCATGTACCTTTCCGGTCGCCTGGGACCGCACGCGTACCAGACCCGGCCCGGTATCGCCCAGCTTTTCAAGAATATATACCTTGTCGGCACTGGTTATCAAACCCTGGAATATCCTATCAGCGATCTTACCCAGGGGCTCTGTGTTCGCCGTCAACTTCTCCCACAGCGTATCGTCCTTTGCCAGTGGTGGCCACATCCGTTTGGTTGTAGATTCCTGGTCTGTGACAACCGCTGGCAACCCTTCTAGGTCAAGGGCGGAGGTAACCGGGGAATCGGTGACACCCTGCGGGACCGACACATAGTATAGAGGTGTGTTACTCAGTTCCTTTTTCAGTATTACTATGGCGGGGTAGGTCGTCGCTTCAGCAAAGACCGTCTGTGAGGAGAGGTCCACGATGTTCTCCACAGTACACTTCTCTTTAATGAGTTTTAGAATTCCCGCTCCGTATTGCGACTTCAGGAACTTGCTCGAGCAGATAAAACCTAGCCGGCCACCCGGCTTCAACAACTCAATACCGTTCTCCAAGAAGAGGACATAGATATCGAAGGAGCCTGAGGCGGAAACAAAATGGTCTCTGTAGTAGTCAGCCTCATCCCTGGGTAGCGTTTGAATCCGGATATAGGGAGGATTGCCAATGACCACATCAAAGTCACCGCCCTGCACTGCCGGAGCAAATTCATATTGCCAGTCAAACGGTCTTTTCTCTTTCCATGACTTCCCGAAGTACTTTTCTAACTCGCTTTCGGTGCCTGATATCAACGAATTCCCCCGCCGAATATTGTCGGCGAGGCTGGGCAGAATCTCGCGGCGTGCCAGGCTTCTCAGCAGAAGGTTAAGCCGCGCTATCTCTACGGCCTGCCCGTCAAGGTCGACGCCGAATATGTTTCGGTTAAGAACTGGCAACCGGTCCCACTGGTCCAGTTGCGAAACCAGCTTGCCACTTGCCGCCGCATGATAGTTTAACAGCTCATCATAGGCTCTGATTAGGAAAGAACCTGAACCGCAAGCAGGGTCAACCACCTTGATTCTCATATTCTCGTCATGGTTGTGCTCCGCTAAAAACCGGCCAACAGTGTGCTTCACAATATAATCGGTCACCCATTTAGGAGTGTAGTAGATACCCTGCTCCTTACGTTTCTCTTTTTTCGCCTCTAAAGAGACATTCAGCCCCAGGTCGAATTGGCCCTGGCGTTCCTTCACCCTTTGTTTGGCGATATTTGCTACGTGACCCAGGTACTGCTCATAGACAGCTCCCAGTACGTCTGCATCCATCACTGAGAAATCGTAGCTGGCAACGCCGCCGGGGACTTCGTAAAGGCCGCCGATTATGTTTTCCAGAGTTGATGCTTCTACAAAGACCTTATCCGCAATATGATGGGCAAAAAGGTCGCTGTTATAATACCCATCAAATCGATGAAAAACCCCTCTAAGCCTTTCAATCAACTCCGGCTTATGGCCGCTACTTTTCCATTGGTGCACCGCTGCCAGTAAGGTCTTCTCTTCGATACCCCTGTCTTCGCAGGTTCGGATAAATAGGAGGCGATTGAACAGGCGCTGGATTACTTCATCTATTTGTGGGAGATTGAGTTCCTTGTTATAGAGGAGCAGCTGTGTAAATATCTCTTCACGCCAATTCTTAACTTGGACAAAGAGACGACGCTCCACAGGCTGCGGTGGGGGTAATACGCCGACTTTCTGGGCCTCCTTATCCAATTTTCCGGCTTCGATAGACTCTTTGGAAAGCAGCCACAGGCGGTCGAAGTCATCGATGTAGTCCTGGCAAGTCAGGTTTAAGAAGGCTTGCCCGGACTGTGCATTGAATAGCCTCAGACGGTCGAAACTGGTTAGGCCAGCCCAAGTGACACCTTTGTTATAAGCGTATGTGACAGCTTGTTTAATGTATTCGGCATTATTCAGGTCAGCTTTTAAGTGCTTGGTCTCCAGATAGAACCTGGATACGCGTTTAATCTTGAAGGCATAGTCAACACGCCCTTTAGATGCGCTCTCCTCTGGGGCAACTTCATTCACGTTATCGAAATCCCAACCTAGTGAGCGAAATAGGGGCTGAACAAAACCCTGCTTGGTCTTGGCTTCGTGGTACTTTTTAGCCTCAGCAGGTGTCAGGGCCGTGTAGTCAGCGACCAGCTTAGCCACTTTTTGTTTCGCTTCATCTTTGGTAATTGCCGTGATATTAACCTCCACAAATTCACTGAGACAGAGACCATGCCTTATCGTTCGACAAACTTGCTAACCATCGGGGCATTCTTTAGCGATCAAGAAGGCCCTTTCCCTCAAAGCCGATTCTACCGCCATCCAAGCCATTGTGCAACGAACACTTATCTTGGAGCTTATCAGACATAGCGTAATAGTGGAGCGGTCGACAAGATTTTTGACGCTCTGAGTAATACGCTGAGTTACCGTTGCACGATCCTGACAATTGTTTAGCTGGCTCGATCGGTGCAATCTGGCAGTGGTATAATCCAAAAGGAGGCGGTATATGGCAGATACAACCAAGATAAAGACTGTGATCGAACCCTATGTGCGTAACTGGCTTTCAAAGCAGTTCCCTGGGCATGTCTTCAAAGAAAAACCTATTCAGTTAACAACCGGCGAAAGTTATTCTTTTGATGCTGTTGCAGAGGACGCTTCCATAGTTGCGGCCATTCTGTCTAACAGAGCAAAAACAAGGACAGGGCGAGAGAATACGGGTGGGGTACGGAAGGCCTTATCGGAAGTCGGCTACCTCAAGGCAGCCCCAGAGAGTGTAAAAAAAGTGATGGTCTTTACGGATGATGACTTCTACCAATTGATTCGGCGTCGAGCAAGCAGGTTAGGAACGGGGCCAATTCAAATGATGGTTTGCAAGCTACCTCCTCACTTGGAGGCAGTGCTTAGAGAAATCCTTGATAAAGCTAGCCACGAGCAGCGTGCAGCAGAGTAAGTTTTTGCCTCACAAAATTATAGATGTGAAAGTAGACAACTCCCGAAGGTGGCCTTGCGTCACGCCAAATATAGCTTGTTGCAACAATCACTCAAATTGTTAGCCGAGTTTTCCCACGTCTTCAGATTGCTAGATTGTGCCGCCATTGCATTGAATAGCGGCATGTTGCCCTAAAGCGAACCTAGCTTGTTCTAAAAACACCAAAATTGATATTGAGTAATCAAGAATATGGGCTTACAATAAGATTTGACCTAAATATGTAGCACTGTGGGCTAGACTTGGCACCCATAACTATAGAGCGTAAATAGGGGGTCAAGATGGACTTTTACGAGGCAATTGAAAAAAGAAGAACGATACGCGCCCTTAAGCAAGGAGTCTCAGAAGAGCAATTGCGCAAACTGTTACTTGCAGGCGCGAAAGCACCTTCTGGCTCAAATGTTCAGCCATGGGAATTTATCATCATTGATGACCCCAGGATCATTGAACAAATCGCCGAGCATAAATATCAGCAGACTCTAAAAATGGTCATTGATGAAATGGTCCTTAATGATCCCAGAATCATTGAGCAAATCTATCAGCAGACTCTAGACACACCTCTTTCTCTGGAGATGGCTACGAGACAGAAAGATGCCTATCGGAATTGCACCGTGGTCGCGGTCTGCAATAAGAAAGGGCACGGAATCGGGAGGAAGCCATGGATGAATATCGAAAATATAGCCAGCACCTGGATGTGCATCGAGAATATGGCATTGGCGGCAACTGCTGATGGACTGGGTATGCAAATATCCATTCTTCGGGAGGAGCACAAAATAGCGGTGGAAAAGCTCCTGGCTATTCCAGAAGACTACGAATTAGCCACCATGGTATTGATAGGCATACCGGCGGAAGTTCCCCGCAAAGGAGAATTTGGCGCGAGGCGGCTGGACGTTAGCTGGCTTCATAGAAACAGATTCGGCACTCCTGCTACTGCCTAGGCTGGATCGCCAACCGGCAACTCACTTGGATGTATCCCTTCTTAGCTAGAGACATTACTGAGCAAAAAAGACTTAAGCAAGCCATGCTTGCAGCAGGCACAGCAGTTCGGGAGGAAGAACGAAAGAGCCTGGCTCGCGACATACATGACGAAATCTCTCAACCGCTAACTGCCCTCTGTCTCGAAATTGATGCTATGATTAAGAGCGAAGAGCAATTATGGGTATCAAGGATAAAGGCGCTGCACATTTGGGCGGTTTGTTACAGCTGATTTCTTGCCGCCATACCAATTACTAGCTGGATACCCGTTTTGACAATATTCGTCCAACCTCCTAGCCTCTTGGCTTGTTGTAGATGGAAAGCTGCTGATATGTCTGTTCCTAGTCGCTGCATATGGTGCTTGAGAGGGGCAGCCGATGTACAGTTTGATATCAGCCATGTTCTGCCTGAGTGTGTGGGCAATGAGAATATACAGGTGCTCCCCAAGGGTATCATATGCAGACAATGCAACAACTATTTTGGAAGCAAGGTAGAACCTGTCCTACTTCGTGATCCACTTTTCCACATCGTAGCCGTATTCCTCCGACTCAGAGACCCGGACGACATGAATGCATTCAGAGACAAAATCTTTGACGAAGAGCATCCCGCAGCAGGGAAAGTCACAAGAAGACTTGATTTAGGCATGAAGTTGGCCCCTGAAAACTTGACTGTGGATATCAAGTAGGGGATTCAAGGGCGAATCAGCAAATCCTACGAGCGCAAAGAACTGGGTCTTTTCTCAAGAGCCATCCACAAGATAGCCTTTGAGACTCTGGCCTGGACAATATTCACAAAACACATGCACGAAGATATCGACATTTTTTCCTCCGATTTTGATAATGTTCGCAATTGGTCACGGTATGGAGTTCCTATGAATGACATTCGGCCAGTCATGCGTCGGCAGACATTTGAAGGAGTAAGCACTGAATGGGGGTGCAGTCTCTCGAAATTGCCTACTTTCATTGCTATGGAGCTGAACTTGTTTGGAGACTGGTATGCGGTTAGCCTTACATCGCGACTAGATATGGCACAACATGACCTTCTAAGCTCACTCCCATCTCGGAAGCCCGACTATCCTCTTTGTCTTATGGGGGAAAGCCTCCTGCCTATAAGCTGACTTCTTCGACGTATACTCATACCCCGCTTCTCAAACTGGACAATCTATTAAGCCGTAATTCCTCTCAACAATTGTGCAAAATGTCCAGGCGAGGTAACAATAGGCTGAAACGTTCACTGTAGGCACGAGTGCAAAACCAAGACTCTTGAAACAGCTCGTCCTGCCACAGCGGGACGATAAAGATAGTCTCGGACTTCTCCCTAGGAAAAGTCCGCCGGTTCCGGATCTACAGTGGGCGCTTCTGTCTGGTTCACAAATGTCTTCACTTCAATAACCTGTATATTTTGAGGTATACTCATCTTCAGAGGCAGACGATGGCGCAGGGAAACTGGATTCTGGAGCGATGTGCCAGTGACCGTTTCCCCTACCGTTTGCAAATTCTAAAAGGGGATAAGCCGTGGTTCATCCTGCGCACTCAGGATCGCTGGCCAGCGGCGGGGAAGAGGATCTTTTGCCTGCGGGAAGAGGAGCTGCCAGACGCGGATGAAGTCATCGAGGAATTGGAGAGGGTCAATGTAGTTGCTTTTCATGAGCGTGGCCGGCGGTTGTCAGTGGTGCTAGACAGGAGACGGTACAAGCGATGCGATTTTCTGTTTCTGAACAAGCCTTACAAAGGCCGGCCAGACGAAAGCTATGAGCAGATCTTCTGGCTGACTCAGAGGGCAATGACGCAGCACAGACCTGCCTGCAGACTTGTCTCTTATTCCAACCGCACCGTGTTTACCGTCCGCATCGACAGCACTGAGCGCTATCCGTGGCGTTTCGCTGGAATCATCACTGAGCGAGCCCCTCTTCCGATTGGTGATTACGCGCTGATGGATGGAGACAATATCGTTGCTGTTGTAGAGCGAAAGACTCTGGACAACCTCCTTGCTGACTTTGGAACGATGCCGGTGTTACATCAGCGGCTGGCTGAGTTGGCTACCCAGCAGAACCATGCCATGGTAATCGAGGCCCCTTATGCTGATTTCCTGAATCCCAGAAAGGTGCACCACTACACTGCTGGCTTCTGTGCCAGAGCCATCGGTGAGCTTTATGCGCTCCACCCAAATCTGCGAATTATTTTCTGTGCTAACCGGAAAGTGGCAAATGAGTGGTCGCGCCATTACTTTACTGCCGTGTGGAACACGGGACAAAACCTGAAGAGGTAGCGGCCGCACCTTCTGGCTGATTGTTGGATGCCTTGATAGCAGGCCAGGATCTAGGCTTGGCGTGCTGATTAGTGCGGGCTCGAACGGCCAGGCAGACATGCTATGGGAGACGGGCTAAACTGGAAACATGTCGCTCATGCCTGCCTTTCAAAACAGTCATCTCAGGCAACAGCCAGGGCGGCTTCAATCTCCCTTCTAGCTGACTCGGATGTTTCACCTGTCAGACTGGCCTCAAGGACCTGCTTCGCCTGACTGCCGCCGATCTTGCCCAGGGCCCAGGCGGCATAGCCACGCACCAACTCTTCCGAATCCTGCATCGCCTGGGCAAGGTCAGGGATGAACGCCGGATCGCCCGTATTACCTAGGGCAATGGCGGCGTTTCTCTGGAAGTATTTTTTCTCTCTTATGTAGTTATACATCAGCGGCTGCACTCTTTTGGCGTAGAATTCATCAGACAGGTTGAGGAGCTTGGTAAGCTCAAAATCCTCCGCTACCTTGAACAGAAACTCGTTCTGGGGCAACTTTGCCTTAAGCCTCTTCTGGTTTCTGGGGCACACCTCTTGACAAATATCGCAACCATGAATCCAGGTACCCATCTTATCTCTGATGTCAGGTGGGACGTAGCTTGTTATGCCCCCGGGGTAGCCATCCTGAGTCATAAAGCAGTTAAAGGCAATGCAGCGCCTTGGGTCCATCTTCAATGGCTCATACAGAGCCCCGGTGGGACAGGCGTCAATGCAGGCTGTGCATTTAGGTGGGCATTTCACCTCCAAGGTAGGCTCATCATAGTCAAGCTGGGCATCAACGACGAAGATGGTGGCGAGGATAAACGACCCTATCCCCTCGGCAAAGGCGAAGGTATTCTTTCCGTAGGTGACAACCCCGGCGCGGGCTGCGGACAGCCGCTCGGGAACAACCAGCCGTTGGGCTACTTTAATCCCGTTCTTCTCCAGGAATTCCCGCATCAGTTGGCGTCGCGCCCCCTGGATGCGGTGGCGGGGAGTGAGGTAACACCTGGCCTGGTAGAGCCGACCTATCTTGCCCACAAGCTTCTGGGGGAAGGACTCCTTGGAAGCGTCATACACCACGGCTACAATGGATTTGGCCGATGGCATGACGCTCTTGGGATCAGCGCCAGTGATGGGCTGAAAAGCGCTTTCGATGTACCAGCCGTACATGTCGCGGCGGGAGTTGAGCTCGGCGATGTAATCAGGAAAGCTATCGGCGGTGGTAATACCCGCCCTGCTGTAGCCCAGGTCAAGGGCAAAATCTTTTATGTCTTCGCTTAGCGACATCCGTTTCTACCTCCTTAGTTCTATATTCCACTCGGATTTTACGCAGACGACTTCTCGAGTGACGGGATTGAGTTGTATCGCCACAGAGATACATACTCATAAATCCAAGTACTCGCCTACTAATCGTGAACGGGACACATGTGACACAGTGTCCTTATTCTGCCTGTATCACCTGCACGCTGTATGCTTTTCATCTTCCCTCTTTCTTGGGGTCATAATATTCCCAGATGCTAGCTTCCTTCCCTCAAGTAGTCCATAAGCTCGCCAAAAGCCGGAGGGAATTCAGCTTTGAAGGTGAGGAACGAGAGCGTGGGATACCTCATTCCAGCCCTATGAGTTCCTTCAAGCCCCTCAACTATTGCCTCGGATTTGCTCATAGGCATAGCAAAGGCAGCCTCGTGATCTTGTGCTTGGGCAATTGCTCGGTCACCGCCGCCAACTACTATGAACTGGCATTGGTCGTTTAGCATTGTCCTCGTAATCTCTTCACCGCAGGCAAAACCGCCCACGCTACTGGAAGTGATAGGCTCACCCGTTGCATAAATAGCAGCCTGTATCAATCTGGCTATTTGGGCTGGGTTACCATAGAATATGATCACGTCAGGCTCAAAGTTAGCTCGATGTATAGGTGCTGCTAATATATGAGTGTATTTTCCTGGCTCAAGCTGCGGTAGCGCTTGAGCTATCTTGGCTCTGACACTTTGATCCTTCACAAAGAAAGGGACATTGAAACTGCCATCGAGAAATTTGGCTTTAGCTGGTAGCAAACCTAAGGCAAGCGCACCAAGTGGACAGAGCATGTCCTCCGTGCCCATTGCCATTAACCAGCCATAACGCCTCGCTAAAGCTATACCCTGGCATACTGGCATCGGCATTCCCAAATCTCGCTTTGGCATCCTGGCTTTCTCAGGAATTTCGTCTGTTGAGCTGATCATTTTAATGGCTACCGGGAAGGTCTGGGGTCGAACATACGAATCCAAAGCCTCACTGATCTTTTGTAGCTCCATTTCTAAGTTGCCTCCTTTTTTCTTTTGTCACTTCTAACACAGTTGCAAAAGCACCTACATTGCTGTCGCCTGTGACAAATCATGCCTTTCTTGATTCAAGTAACCCGTTAAGCATCATCTCTCCTTTGTCCGACTTGGGCCCGGGCGGCCGCGAAATCTGCCATGACCAACATCATGTACTCCCGTGCATTCTTCGGTGGATGCTCAACAACCTCGCGGCGCTCAAGAACCAGCGATTCCGTGGGACATTTGTAGGCGCAGACGCCACAGCCAATACAGAGGTCGGGATTGACTACTGATACCCTGCCACTCTTGTTTTTGAGCTCTACTTCGCCGCTCCTGTTCTTGGCTGCCACGATGGTAATTCTGTTCTTAGCCTCCGGGAAGTCTTCCAGCCGCATCGCTCCCATGGGGCAGCGCCTGACACAGAGCCCGCAGCCAATGCAAGTCTCGGGATTCGTGCGCACAAGGTAGTTGGATGGGCTCAGGCTCATAGAATGCCCCAGTTTATGGAACGCCTCGAGGAATATACAGCAGCACCGGCAGCA
>Ga0114919_10005570_pt1 | contig 10046 bp, 5 predicted proteins | sample BlataG_FD_88682 | JGI IMG/M metagenome (GOLD analysis project Ga0114919, IMG submission 88682) | Deep subsurface microbial communities from Black Sea to uncover new lineages of life (NeLLi) - Black_00105 metaG | ecosystem: Environmental > Aquatic > Marine > Oceanic > Sediment | place: Atlantic... | reverse complement strand
AACGGCAACGATGCCGGGGTGAGCGAGACCTGGGACGGCGGGGAACACTGGTCGCAGAAAGACCGCATCAGCGCCCAGCAGTTCTACGACATCTCCGTCGACGACGAGTTCCCCTACAACGTGATGGGCGGGACCCAGGACAACGGCGCCTGGTTCGGGCCTTCCCGTAACAGGAACTCCTACGGCGTCTATCCCGCCGACTGGACCTACCTGCCCACCGGTGACGCCTACTATGTCCTGCACGACTGGTGGAACCCGGAATGGATCTACTTCGAGAGCCAGTTCGGGGGATCGAGCCGGATGGACTTCAGGACCGGGGCAACGTCGCGCCTGCAGCAGCGTACTTCAGCCGAGGAGGCTGCGGCAGGACTTCCCGCTGAGAGGTACCAGTGGGATGCTCCCATCTTCCTCTCACCCCACAACCCGGGGATAGTCTTCATCTGCTCGCAGCACGTCTGGCGGTCACAGACCCGTGGCGACGAAGGCACCTTCGAGCGGGTGAGTCCCGACCTCTCCCGTGCCGACCCGGAGCGGATCGCCCAATCCAAGCTCACCAACATGCAGTACGCCACCATCTACACCTTTGCTGAATCCGCGGTGAAACCAGGGGTGTACTGGGCCGGGACCGACGACGGCAACCTCCAGGTGAGCACAGACTTCGGGAACAACTGGACCAATATCACCTTCGAGTTCTGGAACGAGAACGGCACCCCGAAAAGAGGTGTGCGGGGCGATCACATACCCTTCGACCGGTGGGTTGCCCGGGTCGCGCCTTCCGCCCATGAACTGGAGAGGTGCTATGTGGCCTGGACCGGCTACCGTACCCACAACGAGGACACCACCTACATCTTCGTCACCGAGGACATGGGCAAGACGTGGAAGGATCTGAGCAACGGGATGATGGATCCGGTGAACGATATCGTGGAGGACCCGGATAATCCCGACGTGCTCTACCTGGCCACCGACTATGGCCTGTTCCTCTCATACGACCGAGGCGGGAACTGGATCAATATTTCGGATGACGCCCCGGATGCGATCATCATGGACATCGACATACAGAAGAGGGAGCGGGACCTGGCCATCGGCACCTACGGCCGCGGCATCTACCTCGCCGACATCTGGCCCTTCAAGGAATTCAGTGCCGAGGTGTTCGCCAAGGACGCCCACCTCTTCGAGCCGCAGCGTGCTGTAAGGTGGGCCATGATCGAGCGCCGGGGCCCGACCTACGGCGAGTTCGCCTGGGTCCCCAACCCACCCAGCGTGGCCGACATCTACTACTATCTGAAGGAGGATGTCGAGTCGGCAAAAATAGTGGTCACCGACCTTTCCGGGAACGAGATGACCACTATCCAGATACCACAGAGTGGGAAGAAAAAGGGGCTCCACCACCGGACCTGGAACATGAGCCGGAGGACGCCACGGCCAGCTGGTGGTGGCCAGGCCCGTGTCCCCCAGGCACGCAGAGGCGGACCAGTGCCTGCCGGTGTCTACCGGGTCACCTTCCTGGTCAACGACGAGGAGGTCATGACCCACGATCTGCGGATCGTGGATGACCCGATCCTCAACCCGGATAAGCCGTAGATCGGCTCCCCGATATTCTTCCTGGGAGCCTGTGTCTGATCCCGGCAACCGGAACCCGGTAATAAGTTTCCCGGTTGGAGCGGGATGGGGAAACCCATCCCGCTTCTTGTCTTATTAGGCTTTGGGGTACGATACTTGCACCAGCACTACAGTACGCTATGTTGTTGAATATTCTAGTGATAATAGAGTGAGTTAAAGAATAACTTGAATGTCGAGTACGACTGTGCACGGTTGTGAAAGTTGAACCCGAAAAGAATGATCCTTCCCTTGCCGTAAGGGACTTCCACAACTGTAGCCTTGCCCCGGATCACCTCGTCGTTCTCCAGGTAGCCGCTCAACAGCAGTGGTTCGTCAGGGAACCTGGCAATTACACGTGGCACACCGACTTCGCTCCCTCCACTTCCCTCACCGGTATCACTTTCGATCTCAAAGAGGAACCCCCTCGAGAAGAAGGCAGTGCCGTGTTCGGGCATCCCGTACGCGACTGGATGGCCGGTGTCGAAATCCATCCTCATGACCGAACCAGCCGCATAGAAACCGTCCGCTCTGGCCTGGCGCATACTGTTCGAAACAGGTAACCCGAACTGATCGATTGCAAAGCTGCATGAGCCGCTGTTGCAGACGAGCGTTCCGCCATCCTGTACGAATTCCCTCAGATTTTCGACACCCTCCTCGCCGATCCCGCCAACGTACTCCGGTGGCACGCTACCCTCCCTGTTCCCCTCAATTATTGCCTGAGAACTGATCGACCCAAGGGATATGACATCGAACCGGCTGTTGAGGTCGCCTTCCAGGATCGCGTCGTTGCGAAGCTGGCTGTACGGGAATTCGTATTCTTCAAGTATCCAGCGGATCCACCCCTCATCCATGTTCCCCTGCCACGGCTGGTAGTGGCCCATACGGAGCAGTTTCAGCTCTTCTGTCCTCGCTCTCACTCTGGCACGCACCATCGGAACGTGCGTCTCGGCGGCGACCTGCTGCATTGTTCCAGCTCGTGTTCCCGAGGCAATGAACGTTCCAGCGGGACAGGTTAGATCACCGGCTGCGAACGATTCCGTCGCCCTCTTCACTCTGCCGCCTGCCGCCAGGATCCGATTGGCTGCAATGAAGCTGTTGTTGTCGGTGGCGGAAAAGACGTAATCCCCACTCCTCCCAGAGATGGTACCCTCCGGGAAGGGCGGCTCGGCCAGACGGATAGTGCCGAAATCGACCGCCCTGTCGAGCTCTGCAAACTCGACTCCCATCTGAACGGGAAGCGTCCAGCCGGCGACGTCGTACGGCCTGAGCGGCTCCGTATCCACCCGTACCCTGCTTACCACCCCCTGCCACAGGTGGGTGTACTTGCGCAGATCGGGATAGTCCTGGTACTCCATCATCGTCTTCACGAACATCCCGAAGGACTGGCTGGTGGGTATGATCCACGTCCCGGCCGGATAGGAGGTACCGTTGCTGGTGAACGGCTCGGTCGTCTCGTATATCTCGACGCCCAGCAGCATCAGCTTGTCGAACATCCGCGCAACGGTCGAAGGATCCGGCTGCTGCTGCGGCACGATCCAGCCGTAAGGCACCCCATTCGCAAATCTCTCAATGTGCCCGGTCGCCATCCGGTACTTGCTCATCAGCATGTCGATGCGATAGCGGGCGCAGACATCCAGCACTGCCATCGAGGCGGTCAGACAGTATTCGACCGCATCACCGATCCGCCACCATCCCCCCTCCCACGGAGAGGGATAAAATGCGGATTTCGTCATATCGGCGAACGCCCCGCGGGATGCGCGGGCTATCTCCTCGCGGGTGTACTCGTGGGGCGTGGCCAGATAGTAGAGGGCTGTCTCGGTGAGTACCGATGGAATGTTGTGGGTCGTAACGATCTGGGTCATGAATCCCGGGTACCACGCGTCGAAGGAGATACGCGAGATCGCCCCTGGCTGATTGTTCTCCTCGAAGGCCTTCCCCATGGCCGCACCGATGAGGTTCTCCCACCTGATCACTTGTGCCGGCTTGTTAGGATTCGTCGGCTCACCATATGGGGGAATCCAGATGCGGGTGGGAAAGGGAGCGGTCTGGTGGTGGTTGTACACCACGTTCGGGAACCATTCGTGATTCTGCACCCTGCTGATGTTCCTCGTCTCCAGCTGAGTGACGTTGAACGAATCGCGGTTGTTATCGTGGCCGATATACTTGTGGTACAGCCACGGCATCCTGCTCCTCTCGAACTCGGTCCCTACATGCTTCATATACCAGTCGGCCACCAGCGTCATGCCGTCGGGGTTCGCGAAGACCACCAGCGTGATGACATTATCGCGGACCCTGCGGCTCAAGGGGTCCTCGCCGGTCACGAGATCGTAGACGAGCTGGATGGCGTGCTCCGACGGGGCGCATTCCGATGCATGAAGCCCCACGTCGATCCAGGCGATCACCCTCCCCTCATCCGCCAGCTTCTGTGCCTCCTGCTCCGGGATCCCGCGTCCAAGGCTCAGCTTCTCGGCGATCTCCCGGTAACGTTCCAGGCCGGCCATGTTCCCGCTCGACGATATGATGGCGTATCTCTGCCGCTCACCCATAGACGTGGGCCCCATATCGCGGACAGTCATCCGGTCGGTCTGACCGGCAATGAGTTCAAAATAGCCGATCGCCTTCTGGTAGGTCGTGAGCCTGTAGTCGGCTCCCACCCCGTAGCCGAGATACTCCCCGGGCGCGGTCACCTGGGCCTCAACGGTTCGGCCCGGCCCGGCCCGGCCGATAAAGCAGGCGACCATTGTCATCGCGATGATTCTGAAAACGGTGTTCATGCTTCCTCCGACCAGTGTGCCGTAATTGCGGAACGGTGTACTAGACACTAGGGCTTCCGGTGTCTGTGCCAGGCATCCAGGATCAACCCTGCCGCCTTCTCCGGACCATCCTGGGGCTCCAGCCGTATGCGGTGGGCGTCCATCGCCCGAAACCAGCTGAGCTGGCGCTTGGCGTAGTTGCGGTGCTCCTGCTTGATGCCCTCGACCGTATCATCGAACGAGAGCCGGCCCAACAGGTGATCGAAGAGCAGATCGTATCCCAGCCCTGTAAGTCCCGGGGCATCTGCCGGGACATTCGCCGACATCAGGCTGTGGGCTTCCCCCATCCAGCCTGCGTCCAGGAGCCTTTCGACCCTGGCATTCAGGCGATCGTACAGATCCTTCCGGTCCCTCTCCAGGAGCACGGTACACCACCTGGCCACAATAGGCGGATTGCTCTGCCTCTCTTCCTGCAGGTCAGTGAGCGGAACGCCGTGAAGCTCGTACACTTCCAGGCCCCGGAGGATGCGCTGGCTGTCGGCCTCGGCCACCGCACGGGCCCACTCGGGATCGCATCGGGCCAACTCGTCATGAAGTGCCCCGGATCCCTCCTTTTCCAGTCGGCTCCGGAGACGTGCGCGGATCCTCCTCCGTTCGCCAGGGTCGGCCGGCGGTTCCTCGAAGAGACCTTCGGTCAGAGCTCGTATATAAAAACCGCTTCCACCCACAACCAGGGGCCGGCGGCCCCGCGCGATGATATCCTCGATTGTTCCAGCCGCTTCGCTTGCGAAAGCACCCGCCGACCACACCTCCCTGGGATCCCTTTCGTTGATCAGGTGATGGGGAACCCTTTTCTGGAGCTGGAGGGATGGCGCAGCGGTCCCTATAACGAGCCCCCTATACACCTGACGGGAATCGGCGGATACGATCTCGCCGTCAATATCCTCGGCCACCAGCACCGCCGCCCCACTCTTGCCCACCCCGGTCGGACCGGCGATGATGAGAATGTCGGGCAACGGCTTTCCCATCACCGGTTGAACCTGTTGTCCAGCTCTTCAAGGCTCAGCACGAGATGTGTAGGCCTGCCGTGAGGGCAGACATGAGGCTGGGTGCAGGCAAAAAGCCTGTCGACCAGTGACCGTCTCTCCTCCGGATCGAGCCTCTGGCCGAACCGGATCGCCGCCCGGCACGCCAGGCTGGCTGCGATCTTTTCCTGCACCCCGCTGCCACGCGCGCCCCTCTCGGACAGGTCGTCGAGAAGCGCCAGGAAGACCTCCTCCTCCCTTCCAGCCCTCTCCAGCAGGGGCGGCACTGCCTGCAGCGCGACGGTGTTCCCGCCAAAAGGACGGACATCGAACCCGACACGTTCCAGAAGGGGGCCGAATTCATCCACCAGAGCGAACTGGTCCGCCGAGAGCTCCAGTACACGGGGGAAGAGCATCTGCTGCCGTGTCGCCGGTTCGCCCGCGAGCTGCGCAAGGGCCTGCTCGTAAAGGATCCTCTCGTGCGCGGCGTGCTGGTCCACCACCAGCAGCCCTCCCACAATCGGAGCTATCAGATACCGGTCGTGGACCTGCCAGATCATCAGCTCCTCTTCTACCTGTCTTTCTTCAGCCGCCCCGATATCAACGGCTTCCCCCACACCTTCTCCATGCTTCTCAACCAGGAAGAGGTCGGCAGCGGCAGACTTCGCACCTTCGGTAAGCCGGGTGAAGAGACCTTCTCCAACGCCCTTTTCCGCGAGGCCTCTTCCACCTTCCAGATAGAGGGGTCTTGCGCCGAGTTCCCTGCTCAAGGCTTCCCTGACACTGGTGATGACGAGGTCCTTGATCCCGGCCTCGTCCTCGAACCGGACCTCGCGCTTGGCAGGGTGCACATTGATGTCGACCCTTTCAGCAGGTACTTCCAGGAATAGGCAGGCCAGCGGATAGCGGCCATCGCCCAGCAGCTCCCCGTATCCGGTATAGAGAGCGTAGGATAGACCCCTGTGACTGATCGGCCTGCTGTTGACGAACAAGTGCACGGCACTCGAGCTGCGCCGGGCCGAGGCAGGCGCTCCCAGCAGACCCCGGATCCGCAACTCTTCCAATTCTGCAACCAGCAGTACCGCCCCCTCGAGCGCCCGGCGCCCGAATAGAATTCCAGCCCGTTCACTCAGCTGCTGGCCTGGTTCGAGCCTGAATGATTCCCGACCGTCGTGCTCCAGCCGGAAACCCGCATCAAGACGGGAGAGCGCCGCCTCGACGACAGTCCTGAGGACATGCCGGTACTCCGTGCGGGCCGCCCTGAGGAATTTCCGGCGGGCCGGAACATTTGCAAAGAGGTGCTCCACCCGCACCGTCGTCCCCCGCCGGCGTGCGGCCGGCTCATCCCGCTTCACCTCACCGCCTTCAACAAGCAGTCTGATCCCGTCGGGTGATGACCCGCCCACTGTCTCGAGTGTCAGGCGGCTTACTGCGGCGATGCTGGGCAGGGCTTCACCACGGAAACCGAAGCTCTCAAGGGATTGCAGGTCTTCGAGCGCCGAAATCTTGCTGGTCGCGTGCCGCATGAGAGCCAGACGGCCCTCCTCGGCGCTCATACCGCAACCGTCGTCTATCACCTCGATCAGGTCACGACCGCCACTTCGCAGGATGATCTCAACGGTCCGGGCTCCGGCATCCAGCGCGTTCTCGACCAGCTCCTTCACCACCGAGGCGGGGCGCTCGACGACCTCACCGGCTGCAATCTTGTTCACAACCGTGTCGGGAAGTATATGGATCCGCGTGCTCATTCGATCACCCTGCAAGAACGGCCATCAGCCCCACCAGCATGTCCCACTTCAGAATCAACTGGAATCTCTTATAGGCGGCGGTCCCCGGCTGCCGGGACAGACCTGCCACGATCACCACGATCGGGATGCCGATACCCGGCAGTGCGATAATCAGATACCACATCCCCAGCCACCCCAGCAGGGTCGGCAGTGCAAGGATGCCCAGGAGGACCAGAAGGATTGCCTGCGCCGTACGGCGGGCCGCCACCTCGCCGGCCACCAGAGGCCATGTCCTGAGCCCGCCTGTGCGGTCCGCCTCCACATCCTCCAGATCCTTTATTATCTCCCTCCCGAAATGGAAGAAGAATGCGATCACTCCAGGTATCAGCCCCCACAGCCCGCGGTCTGCGGCAAGGCTGCCGTAGAGAAAGGCCAGCGCTGAGATCAGCGATACCATCAGGTTCCCTACCAGCGGCCGGCCCTTGCCCCACAGGTCGTAGACCGGTATCACGACAGCCGAGAAGAGGACAATCACCCAGCAGGCGGCCGGCAGTGGGTACGCGGCAACCACGCCTCCAAGCAGCAGCAATGCGGCCCACCGGGCGGCGGCCCGTGCCGAGAGGGAGCCGCTGGGTATTGGTCGCAGGGGCTTGTTGACCCTGTCCACACCTGCATCAGCGACATCGTTCAGGGTATTGCCCCCGGCCGTCATCAGCGCGGCAGAGAGAGCCGCCCAGAGTACAATAGCCCAACTCGCCGGTAATCCGGGACCTGTCACGGCTCCTATGACGACCACCAGCGCCGCAAGCGCGACATTCAGAGGACGCGTGATCGCAATCAGTGCCCGGGTGCGGTTCATAGACCCGGGGTGCAGAACAGGGGGGGGATCAGCGTCAAACGGCGCACCCCCGCCGGCAGATCCAGCACAAAATCGTGCGTCGAGCGATCGGGTTTTACTTTCCGCCGGGCTGCCTCGAACGTCATCTCGAGGAAGCGGTCGGGGTATCTCAGCCTGACCACCCCGGGAAGGTAGGCGCCGCGTATCCGCCGGTAATCGGCGAAGCGGCTTTCCTGGACGACCCTGCCTTCGGAATCGAAAAGAGCCACACTCCGGTAATGGAGATCGGTTCCCAGGGTCAGCAGAAGCCGGAAACCACCGGGCCTGGGCACTCCTATGACGATTTCATTGGGCCCGATATCGAGCTGGTCCACCGTCGCTGCCAGCTCGACCCAGTTCCGTGCTATGGCCGGCCCCAGGACCAGCTCCTTCAACGAGGCCAGTTCCATCGGGATACCCCCGAACTCCAGCACCTCGCCCGGTTCCACCAACCCCACCACAACAGCACGCTCCATCGGCACATAGACCTGGATGGCCGGGCCGGCCATCACGGCCTGTATAATCGTCATCCCGAGCGCGGCGCTCACATCCAGCCGGATCGAATCGGGCTCGGCATACAGTATGGCATACTGCACCGTAAGTCCCCCGCGCTCCATCCGTATCTGCAAGGTTCCGGTGGCAAGCAGGCTGCTCACGCTTCCCGCTTGATCGGATGCCCGCTGCAGGATTCCCTCAACGCCCATCTCCACGAAATCGAGCCTGGCCGTACGGACATAGCGGGCACAGCCGGGGATGTTGCCCAGCAGGAGACAGAAGACCGCAAAACGGACAAGCAGAGAGAAAGTATGTCGCAATGCAGCCGGGCGGTGTCTATCTGGCGAAAAAAGGTTCATCTCTTCGGCATCATATCGTGGCCTGGCAATGAAAAGTACCGGCCGGTGGCGGTATCACGGCTCAGCTCTACAAAGTAGAATGCGGCTACGGAGTTCCCCGGGTTGAGCTCATACGCACTGCGGAATGCCTGGAGGGCATCTTCGTAGCGGTCCAACTGCAGCAGCGACCTTCCCAGGTAGGTCAGCACGTAGTCGGGTGGAACGCGAGGATCGACGGCCGCGGTCGCCGCTCCCAGCAGTTCGATGACCTCCTTCAGCATCCCGGCGGCATCTTCATACAGGCCCTGGTCATACAAGACCTGACCCAGCCGGTACATGTAGTACTCCCTCTCTTCTGCCACCAGTCCGGCTGCCTCCTGCAGTACTTCCTGAAGTAGAGTGGCAAGCCCGCCGGCTACGAACAGTGCACTGCGTGTTAAATCATATGCTTCCAGCAGTGCATCGGCGTGCATCTTCAGGTACCTCGGATTCCCGGGGTCGTCCCGGGCCAGCGCGGCTGTCTTATCAACACTCGCTCTCAACGAAATATAACCTGTCTGGATACCCATCTCCACGGCCGGGGAAGCGTCTGGCTCGACCTCCAGCCAGGCGGCCGTCGCCGACGCTTTCAGCCGTGTGAGCATACCGATGGAGTTCTGGAAGTACGCAATCGAATTGGACAGTTCCACAGGGGTGGGTTCGCGGCCGGCCAGGTAGCGTGAGAGTTCCAGATCGGTGTTGCGCAGGGTACGGTTGCGCTCATCGAGCTGTCTATGCAGGGTGGCCTCGGTGTCGAGGAAGAAGACGCGCGGTGCCTGGTACTCGAGAAAGGGAAAGTTATTCGTATTGAGACGGCCGCCCAGACTGGTGGCTTCGGCCACCCTGAGCGGACTCATCAGCTGGCGGCACAGCAGCGTGAACAGGTCGTTTATCCCGATCCTCTCCAGGTCTGCGGCCACACCCGGACGCTCGAATGCTGCACGGGATGCCTCGAAATCCCACGATACGGGCTCGTTGCTGCCCACCAGCAGCAGATCCGAAACAGCCATGCCCCACACAGACACATAGGGGAAGGCCTCACAGAAGGTCAGCAGAACGCTCCCGAGCGTCTCGTTCGTCTGCTCGTATGTATGGATCCATTGCGCGACGACGCCGCCCGGTTCGAGCCTCTCCCCCAGGGTGGTAAAGTACTCGATCGTGAACAGCCCGCCGATGCCGGCGATCCACGGGTT
>Ga0114919_10005568_pt1 | contig 10048 bp, 5 predicted proteins | sample BlataG_FD_88682 | JGI IMG/M metagenome (GOLD analysis project Ga0114919, IMG submission 88682) | Deep subsurface microbial communities from Black Sea to uncover new lineages of life (NeLLi) - Black_00105 metaG | ecosystem: Environmental > Aquatic > Marine > Oceanic > Sediment | place: Atlantic... | reverse complement strand
TCGTCCTGACAAAGCAACAGCTCCGGTTTAAGGACAAAGTGTCTGCCGAGTATGCTGACCTTATCTACAACGGGCTATGGTTCAGCGGCCTTCGCCAAGACCTAGCCGCCTACGTAGCGAGCTCCCAAAGATATGTGACCGGCACCGTGAGGGCCAAGCTTTTCAAAGGAAACTGCCAGATCGTGGGCAGAAAATCCCCCTGTTCCCTCTACGACTACAGTCTGGCTACTTATGATCAAGGGGATGTCTTCGACCAGACCGCTGCGCCTGGCTTCATCCACCTCTGGGGACTGCCAGTCAAGATCCAGGCTCGCGCCCAATCGTTATTCCGCGGACAAGACTGATGCTACAAGACAAACCCGAGTTGGTGAAAAACTACCTTGCCTCCATTCCTTTCGACAGGCGACTATACCGCGAGGACATACGGGGCAGCATTGCCCATGCAAGGATGCTGGGGGCGCGGGGCATAATCACTGAGAGCGACGCCGACATCATAATAAAGGGCCTCAAGTCAATTCAAGAAGAAATCGAGCAAGGCGATTTCCAGTTCAGAGCCGACCTTGAAGACATACACCTGAATATCGAATCAAGGCTGTTTGAAAAAGTCGGTGACGTAGCCGGCAGGCTTCACACTGCCCGCTCAAGAAATGACCAAATCGCTTCAGACATGAGGCTCTTCCTCAAGAAGGAGACAGAGGAAACCATTAAGACATTGAAGAACCTGCAATCCTCGCTGGTGGAACTGGCCTCGCAGAACAAGGATGTCATCATACCGGGCTATACGCATCTACAGCAGGCCCAACCGATCCTGCTCGCACATCACCTGCTGGCCTATTTTGAGATGTTTCAACGCGACATTGAGAGGTTTCATGGCTGTCTGACGCGGACTGACGTGTCACCTCTGGGCAGCGGGGCTTTGGCTGGCACAGCCTATGCTCTAGATCCCAACCTGGTGGCCCAGGAACTGGGCTTCAGCAAAGTCGCCACAAACAGCCTCGACGCCGTATCTGACAGAGATTTCGTCATAGAGTACGAGGCCTGCGCCGCCCTGACTGCAATGCACCTGTCCCGACTGGCAGAAGAGATAGTCCTGTGGGCATCTGATGAGTTTCGCTTCATACGAATTGATGAAGCCTTCGCCTCGGGCAGCAGCATTATGCCTCAGAAGAGAAACCCTGACGTCGCCGAACTGGCCAGGGGGAAGACGGGGCGAGTGTACGGCAACCTCGTGGCTACCCTGACCACCATGAAAGCTTTGCCCTTGGCCTACAACCGAGATATGCAAGAGGATAAGGAGAGACTGTTCGATACCGTGGACACGCTGTGCTCCAGCCTGCAAGTATTCGCTCAAATGATAAGAACAGTCGAGGTGGATGCCGAGCGTACTCGTGATGCTATTAGGAAAGACTACATCCTGGCAACTGATTTGGCCGACTATCTGGTGAAGAAGGGCTTGCCGTTTCGGGAGGCACACGGCGTCATAGCCAAGCTTGCCGGGTACGCCATCGCCAAGGAGCAGAGCTTCCACGACCTCAGCTTGAATGAATACCGTGGTTTCTCTCCACTGTTTGATGAGGATGTATACGCCATTACACTGGAATCCTCGGTAGCTTCGCGAAATACCACCGGTGCCACATCGCCAGAGCAGGTGGAACTAGCCCTGACAAGAGCAAACAAACTGATAGCAGGGATCCTGTGAACGAGCCGATCAAGCTAGCACCATCGATTCTGTCTGCTGACTTCGCTCGCCTGGGTGAGCAAGTGGCAGAAGCGACAGCAGCAGGAGCTGACTACATTCACATAGACATCATGGACGGCCATTTTGTGCCGAATATCAGTATCGGCGCCCCAGCAATAGCTGCCATCCGTCCTTGGACTCACCTTCCTTTGGACGTCCACCTGATGATAGAGCAACCGGAACGGTACATCTCCGACTTCGCCAGGTCTGGCGCTTCCATCATTACCGTTCACGTGGAGACCTGCCCCCACATCCATCGCACCATCCACTCGATCAAAGAGCTTGGCGTGAGAGCCGGAGTAGTCCTGAATCCAGCTACCCCTCTGAGCACCCTGGAAGAGATTCTGCCTCAAGTTGATATGGTCCTTCTGATGAGCGTCGACCCGGGGTTTGGAGGTCAGGCCTTCATTCCCGAGACAACCCGGAAAGTGGCCCGCTTGCGCCGGATCCTGGACGACAACGGCCTCGATGCCGAACTCGAGGTTGATGGAGGGGTCACCATCGATAACGCGCCCGGCTTGGTCGAAGCCGGTGCCAGGGTACTGGCAATCGGAAGCAGCATATTCAAGGCTAAGGAGGGGATAACCCAAGCTTTGCGGATCTTCAGAGAGACCCTGGCCTAGAGAGCTCTACTTTGGCTGATGTGAGGATGAGTCAATCACGGGACAAGACCATGAAAAGCTATGGGCTAGCGCGCGGCCTTGGCCTGGGTGCGAAGGCACCTGGTGCAGATGTTGACTTTTTGTCTTTTTCCCTCTACGATTATGGTAGCTTGGTGTATGTTGGGCAACCAGCGGCGCTTGGTACGTCTCTTAGAATGACTTACGTTATTCCCAAATTGAACTCTCTTGCCGCAGATATCACACTTCACGGAACGGTCTTTGCCTCCCCTTACTGAAATCGGGTTCTCATATATTACTCGCCAATGATATCACAATAATCGCATCGGGTAAAAGCAGATATGGCGAAGTCCAACATAGCCGATGGCAAAACCCTGAAGAGGATGTTTGCCCTGGGGACTGTCTGGCTGGAGAAAGCAGCTCCGGACATAAACGCCATAAATGTTTTCCCTGTTCCTGACGGCGATACCGGAATCAACATGGTGCTTACCATGCACTCTGCCATGGAGGAGGTACGTCAGAACCCCGATGGCAACGCATCCTCAGTAGCGAAGGCGATGGCCTCCGGCGCCCTGATGGGGGCGCGGGGCAACTCGGGAGTGATCCTGTCTCAGTTTTGCCGCGGCCTGGCAAAGGGGCTGGAAGGCAAGAGTTCCTTCGATGGCACGGATTTCGCCAACGCGCTCTCTGACGCGTCACAAGCAGCCTATGAAGGTCTTGTCCACCCTGTGGAAGGCACCATTCTAACCGTGCTCAAGGACGCAGCCACTGCTGCTACCGCACATGCGGGAAGCAACTCCGAGAGCCTGGTCTCTGTAATGGAAATCGCCACTGAGGCAGCCAGAGATTCGGTAGCCCGAACCCCCGACCTGCTGCCTGTGCTGCGTGAAGCTGGCGTAGTTGATGCCGGGGGGCAGGGTCTGTACGTACTGTTCGACGGCGCTCTTCATTACCTTCAGGGAAAGGCAAACGAAATAAAGCACCAGAAACCCGAGCTAGTTCCTTCCAGCGAGCCCCTAACGCCACACCTAACTCAAACAGCTACCGAAGCAGAGGTGCCCTACGGATATTGCACCAACTTTATAGTGGAAGGCAAGAAACTTGACCCTGAAGAGATCAGAAACAAGTTGAAGAAGAAAGGGCAATCCGTAATCGTTACGGGAGATGGTTCCCTGGTGAGGATCCACATCCATACCTTCAAGCCGGGGGTAATCCTGGAATATGCTACGCACCTGGGTACCCTGCACCAAATAGATGTCAGGAATATGGATGACCAGTACGAGGAATTCATAAAGATGCAAAGGCAAAAGATGCCGAAAGTCGACATCGCCGTGGTAGCCGTTGCTTCTGGAGATGGCATTTTTCAGGTATTCAATAGCCTCGGTTCCACCCTGATTGTCCCTGGCGGTCAGACAATGAACCCCAGCGTTCGCCAGCTCCTGCACGCCATCGAGTCAGCGCCTGCGGACAAGGTCATCCTACTGCCCAACAACAAGAACATCATCGCCACAGCTCTCCAAATCGAGCCTTTGTCCCCAAAGCAAGTAAAGGTCGTCCCCAGCAGGACTATCCCCCAGGGCATAGCTGCCCTCCTTGCCTTCAACTACGATCTGGGCGTAGAGGATAACGCTCAAGTAATGGAAGAGGCAATAGGCACGGTGAAGACGCTAGAGATCACCAGAGCGGTGCGTAGAACACAGCTCAATGGCCTGCGAATAAAAAGAGGACAATTCATCGCTATCCTCAATGACGAGGAAATCATAGCTACCGATAGTGACATACTGGTGCTTATTTTCGAAGCCCTGATTAAGGCGGGAGTTCAAGAGGCAGAAATGGTGACCATTTACTACGGTGCAGAAATCCAGACTGCTGAAGCCGAAGGGGTAGCCCAGGAGATCCGCGGCAGATACAAAGCTCAGGTCGAAGTAGTTCATGGCGGCCAGCTTCACTACAATTACATAATTTCACTCGAATAGCCCCCAGAGCCAAGCTGTGCTTTCGCCATAACCAAGCGACAACCTCGCATGATGGCGACCACCGACTCACTGAGAAAGATCCTTGAGCTAGAGCAGCGGAAAGGGTACGGCGATAAGGCGGTAATCGGAGGTCTGGACGGATATCTCCATAGTCACGCCGGAGAGATCAGGCAAGAAATAGCCAATCCAGGACTTCTAGCCACCTTTGACCAGCTCAACCTAGCCAATTCCCGCTATCGCTCCTCGGATGTACTCGAGCGGAAAAGGTGGCTAGCACTCATTCTCCACTGGCTAGACCAATTGGAGAAGCAGAGGAGGCAAAGCACCACTACCCTTCACACCGAACTCGGTTCCGCCGCAGCAGCAGACGCAGCTACGCAGGTGCAGCCAGATGCCCAGCAGCGGCGGCCTTCCTCTTACCGCTCTTCATCAGGGCAGGAACAACTCACACTGGATTCACCCATAACTGCTATCAGAGGCATTGCGCCCAAGGTCGCCACCAGATTCGCCAAACTAGGGGTCACCACAATACATGATTTGCTCTACTTCTTCCCTCGGCGCTATATCGATTACAGCCAGAGAAGATCCATAGCCGACCTGGAAGAAGGCCAAGACCAGACTGTGATAGCCGCGATATGGCAATCCAAAGTGACCACCTTCGGCAATCGGCCAGGGACAGAGGCGATTGCTGGCGACGAGACAGGAAACCTACGACTCGTTTGGTTCAACCAGCCCTATCTGGCCAGGAGCTTCCCCACCAACGCGCAAGTAGTACTTAGCGGCACCGTAAGCATATTCAAGGGGCAGAAAGTCCTCGTGTCTCCTGAGTGGGAGCTCGTCAAGGACAAGGAACTGATTCACACCGGGCGCCTTGTTCCGATCTATCCTCTCACTCAAGGCCTGTATCCCAGACAGGTGAGGAAGTGGACCAAGGAAGTCATCGACGACATGGCGTGGCAAGTGGGCGACTTCCTACCATCAGAGATAAGGAGCCGATGCCAGTTACTGGACCTTGGCGAGGCGATAACACAGATTCACTACCCCGACAGTCAGCCAATGGCAGAGAAGGCGAGGAAGCGCCTTGCTTTCGATGAGCTGTTCCTGCTCCAACTGGGGGTACTGGCCAGGAAACGAGACTGGCAAGAGGGACAGCCAGGCAACGCCTTCCATATAGATCAGGAGATCATCGACAGATTCTCACAGTCTCTGCCCTTCACCTTGACCAGAGCTCAAGAACGAGTCCTGGACGAGATTCTGGCTGACCTGAAGCAAGCAAGGGCCATGTCACGCCTGCTACAAGGCGAAGTGGGCAGCGGCAAAACGGTGATTGCGACGCTGGCTCTGCTGCTGGCTGCCAGCAACGGCTTTCAAGCAGCACTGATGGCCCCCACCGAGGTACTGGCGGAACAGCATTTCCAGAACGTCTGCGACCATCTATGTAGTACCAGCACTCCAGACCATAGCTGTGATGAGCCAGACCGCAACACGGTCTCATCCAAGTCAATCCACATCAGACGCTGTACCGGATTTCTGTCACGGCCGCTCACTGTTGCTTTGCTCGTAGGCAGCCTTCCCGACGAGGAGAAGAAGGATCTACACCGCAGGATTGCACAAGGCAAGATTGATATTGCTATCGGCACCCATGCCCTCATTCAGAAGGATGTGCGGTTTCACCGATTGGGATTAGCGGTGATAGACGAGCAACAGCGCTTCGGCGTCCTGCAGCGCTCAGCGCTGCGTCAAAAGGGATACAATCCACACATTCTGATTATGACGGCCACCCCAATCCCACGGACTATGGCGCTAACCCTGTATGGAGACCTCGACCTTTCAGTCATCGATGAACTGCCCCCAGGGCGACAGGTAGTGAAAACGAAATATCTCGAGCCTCAGCAGAGAGAGAAGGCCTACGCTTTTGTCCGCCGTCAAGTCAGCAACCACAGGCAGGCTTTCATCATCTGCCCCCTCATTGAGGAATCCGAGGCCTCCGAAGCCAGAGCCGCCACCAGCGAGCACCAGTATCTGTCCAAGCAGGTTTTCCCCGACCTCAAGCTAGGGCTGCTCCACGGCCGAATGGCTCCCGCTGAGAAAGAGCATGTAATGCGCTGTTTCCGTGACGGAGAGCTTGATATCCTGGTATCAACGTCGGTAGTGGAAGTTGGAATCGATATACCATCCGCTACAGTTATGCTGGTGGAAGGTGCTGACCGCTTCGGCCTGTCGCAGCTCCACCAATTCAGAGGCAGAGTCGGCCGGGGCAGCGATCAGAGCTATTGCGTGCTCATACCCGAAAGGCCTTCACCCGAAGCCAGTGAGCGACTGCACTTCGTAGAGACAATTCATGATGGATTTGCTCTGGCTGAGAAAGACCTGGATATCCGAGGGCCAGGCGAATTCTTCGGCACCCTCCAGAGCGGTCTCCCCGACCTGAAGATAGCCAAACTGTCTAACCTGGATCTTCTCGAGATGGCTCGTGGAGAGGCGATGACCCTTTTCCAGAATGACAACTACCTGAGCAGAGTGGAGCACAGTCCCCTGAGACAGCGACTGTCAGCGGTGTGGTCCGACCGCATCGAATGGAGCTAGTGTCTGTTATAATATCCACTCCGACCGTGACACTAGCCGCAGACAAGTGGAACCGGCTCAATGCTTAAGGAGAAGCTAGCTAGTTGCCTTCAGCAAGCTGTAAGCGAAGTTCAACGCGAATACAGCCTGGCCTCTACCGCGCTACCCGAGACGGTCATAGAACACCCGCAGAAGCCCGAGCATGGAGATTTCGCCTCAGGCCTGCCACTAAGGCTGGCTCGCATCATGGGAATGCCTCCCCTCGCCATCGCCGAAAAGATAGCCGAACACATATCGCCTCCACCTGAAGTTGGCAAGGTGGAGATAGCCCCACCCGGCTTCATCAACTTCACCCTGCGACCGGACTGGCTGGCCAAACAGGTGGACTCCATCTTGAGCGCCGGCGAATCGTACGGCGACCTTCCTCTGGGCGAAGGCAAGCGCGTTCAGCTCGAGTTTGTCAGCGCCAATCCCACCGGCCCCCTCCACGTGGGCCACGGCCGCGGTGCTGTTCTGGGCAGCACACTCGCCAATGTCCTCTCAGCGGCCGGCTACCAAACGCAAAAGGAATACTACCTGAACGACACTGGTAGCCAGATAAGCGCCTTCGGGCTCTCTCTCTATGCCCGCTACCAGCAGTGTTTGGGCAGGGAAGTCGACATGCCTTCCGACGGCTACCTAGGCGACTACATGATTGACCTGGCAAAGGAGATTGTGCAGCAATATGCTGACAGGTTCTTGTCCCAGAAACGAGAGGACGCTATCTCAGAGCTGAGCAGCATTGGGACCGACAGGATGGTAGATGGTATCAAAGGAGACCTCGACCTCATGAATGTCCGGTTTGACAGATGGTTCAGCGAAAAGCACCTGTATGAGAGCGGGCAGTACGACAGGGCCATGAGCCTACTGGAGAACGGAGGCTACGTGGTCGGGAGGGACAACGCAACCTGGTTTGAATCGAGTGCGCTGGGTGAGGACAAGGACAATGTACTGGTACGCAGCGATGGTTCTCCCACCTACTTCGCCTCAGATGTCGCGTACCATTACAACAAGTTTGTAGAGCGTGGATTTGAGCAGGTGATAGACATCTGGGGGGCTGACCATCAAGGACACGTTCCCCGAATGAGAACAGTGATAGAAGCTCTGGGAGGCACCCCCGGGCAATTCAGAGTGATAATCTGCCAGTTGGTCACCCTGCGACGGGGCAAGGAAACAGTCAAGGTATCGAAACGCAGTGGCGACATGGTCACCCTTAGAGAGCTGATAGATGAGGTAGGCTCAGATGCATGTCGTTTCGTGTTCCTGTCGCGTTCCGCCGACAGCCAGATGGACTTCGACATAGAGCTGGCCAAGAGACAATCAGCAGACAACCCCGTGTACTACGTCCAGTATGCTCATGCCCGCATTGCCAGCATCATCCGATTAGCTCAAGAGAGAAGGCTCGATTGGTCTGAGGGAGACGTTTGCCGGCTACGTACCGAGCCCGAACTGACCCTGATCCGCCAGTTGATACTTCTTCCCGAGAAGGTAGAGGAAGTCGCGAACACGTTGCAACCACAGCATCTGCCCTACTACGCCCAAGACCTCGCCACCGTCTTCCACAGCTTCTACAAACACTGTCGGGTTATCTCCAAGGACCCTGAACTGAGCCAAGCTCGACTCAAGCTGGTCAGAGCCACGCAGGTCGTCCTGGCCAGAGTCCTGCACCTGATGGGCATCACAGCCCCAGAAAGGATGTGACTCAGTCCAGAACCCTGAAGGCCGCTGCCGGGACTCTTCAGTCGTTTGCATTGCCAGTCATTCTATGCTAGATTTCCTATCCAGGGCCAAGCTACCCTGACTCACATGTGCACGTGTGCAGGAGAACACACCACAGAATGACCCAAATAGAACTGGCCAAGAGAGGTATTGTTTCACCCGAGGTGAAGCACGTAGCTGAAGAGGAAGGCGTCGAGGTGGATTTCCTCCTGCAGGGCTTGATTGACGGCACCATCGTAATACCGGCCAACCCCAATCACAAGGGCCTGGCTCCCTGCGGGATAGGCAAGGGACTCAAGACGAAAGTCAATGCCAACATAGGCACTTCCCCGGACTCCTTTGATCTGGAACGAGAGCTGGCCAAGCTGCAGGCTGCCATCAATGCTGGCTCAGACACCGTGATGGACCTGAGCACGGGGGGTGATATCTCAGCCATAAGGAGAGCCATGATAGCCTCCAGCCCCCTGGCCATAGGAACCGTGCCCATCTATCAGGCGGGTATTGAGGCCATCGAGGAGTATGGAGCCATTGTGAATTTAAGCATTGAGGGCATCTTCAGCGTCATAGAAGAGCACGCACAAGACGGCGTTGATTTCATGACCCTTCATTGCGGCGTGACTCAAGCATCAGTGGCACGTCTCAAGAACCAGGGGAGAACAACCGGCATCGTTTCGCGGGGGGGCGCGTTCCTGACCGGCTGGATACTGCACAACGGGAAGGAGAACCCACTGTACGAATACTACGACCGACTGCTGGACCTGGCACGCAAATACGATTTTGCCTTGAGCCTCGGCGACGGACTCCGCCCGGGGTCCATCGCCGACGCCACCGATAGAGGCCAGGTCGAGGAGCTAATCATCATCGGCGAACTGGTGAAACGCGCCAGAGAGGCTGATACTCAGGTGTTCGTAGAGGGACCCGGCCACTTACCGCTGGACCAGATCGTCGCCAATGTTCAACTGGAAAAGAGCCTTTGCCAGGGAGCACCCTTCTACGTCCTGGGACCACTGGTGACCGATGTAGGTGCGGGCTACGATCATATTTCCGGTGCTATCGGCGGAGCCATTGCCGCCGCTGCCGGAACGGATTTCCTGTGCTACGTCACCCCTGCTGAACACCTGTCCCTTCCGGACCCAGAAGATGTGAAGCAGGGAGTAATCGCCTCGCGCATAGCAGCCCACGCCGCCGACATTGTGAAAGGGGTGAAAGGCGCCAGAGAGTGGGACGCAAGGATGTCCAGGGCTCGAAAGGAATTCGACTGGGCAACCCAGGCTGAACTGTCCCTGGACCCAGAGCTTTCGCAGCGAATTCACCACAAGACTCCCTCCAAAGAGAAGACCTGCAGCATGTGCGGCAAGTACTGTGCCATGGCAGTAGTAGAGGAATATCTG
>Ga0114919_10005567_pt1 | contig 10049 bp, 8 predicted proteins | sample BlataG_FD_88682 | JGI IMG/M metagenome (GOLD analysis project Ga0114919, IMG submission 88682) | Deep subsurface microbial communities from Black Sea to uncover new lineages of life (NeLLi) - Black_00105 metaG | ecosystem: Environmental > Aquatic > Marine > Oceanic > Sediment | place: Atlantic... | reverse complement strand
CAGAGAATGTTCCAAAGTGTCGTGATGACGTTAAAGCCATTTGAATTGGACTTCAACAGGTTATAATCCCACAGGAGGATTTATTTTAAGGTATTGGTTCCACAGTTCTTTTCATTTTGACAAAATTCTTTGTGGTATAAATTCTCAAGGTTTAGGTTTTTAAGATAGGATACCGAGTTGTAAAGATAGAAAGGAGTTTTTAGGGTGAAAGTTTCTCTTGCTCTCTTGGATAGCTGCATCCAAACATGTTTCCATACCCTTAATCTGGTGGTTATTATAATAACAGGATGAGAGTATTTTCTTATTATGGGGTATAAACAATCAAGATACAATTTCTTCTTTGATGCAGAGGATGGAACCCATCTCGCATTCAATGCAATGAGTGGTGGGTTTGCGAATTATCATAAAAACTCATGATATTTCAAGACATTGTTCCAACATTATTAATGGCTACCTTAAAATTTTGGAATATGAACAAAGTAACATAAAAGAAAAAATGGATGACAAACTGTTACATCAAATTTTTCAGATGGTGAAATACGAAATACCACGAAAGAGAAAAATTACATATTCACGATTTGATAAGACTTCTAAGACTTTTACCGTAAGTCTCCCAGACGAAAGACTTTTCCCTAATAAGTTTGCTATATATGAGCTTAATATAGGTGCTTATCGTGTATATCATTTAATCAATGGAAAAAACGATATAGGTGATATCGTAGATTTACTTTATGCGAGATATCCTACTGTATCGCGAGACAAAATTATTTATGATGCTGTAAATATCATAAGAGGCTTTGAGAAAGCAAAACTTGTAAGTATGAGAAAATAGCAGTGTGGAGGGTCATATGCAAATTTCTAAAAATAGTATAGGAGAGAAGGGATGGCGTACGAGTTTGATCAGTTAATAAAAGATGTAAAAGAAATGAAGGTAATAAGAGGTCAAAAAGAGTACTCTGGAGATGAGTACATGAAAGTATTAAAGTCAGAAATAGATAAGGCGAGGGAGAAGGGATTTTTCCTTGATGATTATTTAGAATTTCCAAGAGGAGTTCAGTTAGAATATACTTCAGCATGTAATTTAAAATGTAAATATTGTTATAATAATTCAGGGAGCGGGGATACAGAGAGCCTTTCTCTTTCTATAAGTCTTCTCTCTACGCTTATCAAAGAGCTAGCCGAAAACAAAGTTATGAAAGTGGTAATCTCTGGAGGGGAACCTTGTATGGATAGCAAAAAGTTGCAGTTTATAATGGATAATTTAAGTCAGCATGGCATACGAATAGAATTAGTGACAAATGGGTGGTTTATAGAAGAAGAATTTGTTAAAAATATAAAAAAGTATAAGGTAGACAAAGTTCAAGTAAGCATAGATGGCTGTAAACCCGGGATACATGATAAATTACGTGGTAAGAAAGGAAGCTGGGAAAGAGTAGTTAGGGGATTAAAATTATTGAACGATGCTGGATTTTATACAAGAGCGGCAATGGTTATAACACGAGAAGATTCGGCAGATGTCAAAGATTTTATGGATATGTGTTTTCTGTTAGACACTACCGAAGTAATAATTGGAAGACTAATTATGCTAGGAAGGGCTTATCGATATATAAACGAAATAGGTGTGAGCAATGAAGACTGGGAGAAGTGCTGTGATGCAGCGAAAAAGTGGAAACTGGAGCACGGTAAGATGATGAAGGTGGAGATAGGAGGAGAAGAGGGGCTTCTAGAAAGAGCTAACCTACTGATGCCAAAGCACGCCTGTGTGATAAGACCAAATGGTGATGTAAAAATAGATTGTATCTTACCTTTTATAGGTGGAAATATAAAAGTGAGGTGCTTAAAAGATATATGGATAGAAAAAATAAGAAATGCATACACTAATCCCAAGGTCATTAATTATATAAGCAAAATGAAGCCAGGAGTTCCACTTATACCTTTAGAGAGAAGAGAAGAGAAGGTTTTCTTATAAGGAGATAAGATTTTTTATTCTTCAACGAGGATGAGGATGGAATCAAGTTTAATTCTATTTCGCCAAGAGAAAAAAGGTAAATTTGAGGGCATACCTTCTGGATTATGGAGTAGAATTAAGTCTTGATTGTGTTCTATCCTTATTGAAGAAAGGGGGTGAGAAAAATGAAAGATGTAAATCTGGAGATAGACTGCGACGATGGAGAGTATATGGATCCTGATATGCTATCATGGGAAGGCTATGACACACAGATTTGGGTAAATCCGATCCATATAGTGACTAACCCGAATTAGACTATAGACTAAGGAAGGAGAGATAGCTCTCGCTCTCCTTCCTTATCAACTAATATTTTCCAAAAACAAAGTTAGTTTGTATAGAACTATGATACAAATGGTAAAAAATAAAGGCGCGAGAGTAATCATTGAGAAGAATAAGTTTTTTAATACAACCTCTATTAATCTTTTTATCCCCAATAACGAAAGAAACATAAATAAAAATGGGATATCGCATTTTCTCGAGCATCTAATATTAGATCTAATTAGTAAAAAATTCCAAGACGAAATTTTGGGTGCGAGAACAACAAGACTTTACACTAACTACTACCTTAACTGCTTTACCCCTTCTGCAGAACCAATAATTGAGAAATTTTTAAGGTTTATATTTGCTACCAAATCCATCCCTGGATATTATCAGCGTCTTTTTTGTAGGGAGCAATTTCTATATACTAAAAAGAATATAATAGCGGAAATAAAAGAGATTACCGATAACCCTCACAGAGTTTTGCAAACGGATTTTATTGCTTTTGTAGGCGATGGCAAGATAGAATTCTTGCCTTCAATTGGAAGTATTAGGACGCTGGAAAATTTAAAGGTGAAAGAAGTTGAGAATTACATGGAAGAAGGTTATAATTTAAAGAATGCATGCCTCGTTATATTTACAAACGGATCTTTCACCAGCATAAAAAATACAATAATTCAAACCACTAACAATCTTTTGGAGTACCAAGTGCGCAAAGAACCGCTGAAGAATAATAGGTTATCAAAAGCTCCTAGCCTTGAGCGTTATTATCTTCCCGAGGGTTTCCCTTTTTGCCCTAATGATACCAAAATAAATGAAAGAGTGCTACTCATAAACAAGGATACAGAGATTTGCTACATAAATGTAGGTTTCAAAATCAGTTCTACTATGCCTTCAACTTTAAATTTTTCTGAAGCTTATGTCCTCGCAGCTCTGCTTGTCGATTATATTATTGAGGCGATTTCATCAGGCGGATTTTACCTAATAAAACCATTAGTGTACTTATTCGAAAATGAAGGAATAATAGGCTGTAATTTGGGATTAGGTGAGAATGAGCTTAGTTTAGCCTTGGAGAAAATAAAAGAGGTAAGCAACTATTTAAAGGATAAGGATCGAATAATAGATAAGTTACCTATGGCCAAGAGAAAGTGTAAGATGGCTTTACTTCACGAAGCAGAGGATTTGTACAAAAGGGCAGTGTTTCTTTTCCGCAACAACAGTAATATTACTTTCGAAAGCAAGGCAAAAGAAATAGATGAAGTTGAGGCCGATATTATAGAAAATAAAGCATCTTATCTAATCAATAGAGAAAATTTATATATAGGGGCGTTAGGAAAAATAAAGAGTATTAATCCCCCTATAATGAAATTTTATCACTACTTTTGACTTAACGTAAAGGAAGTAAAATGCACATGAGTCAGTTTAATAATATATTAGAGATTCAATCTCCCGATTCTTCGTTAACTAGCCTTATCTATAATTCTCTTTATGGAAATATATCGTTTCTTGAAAAGAAAAATGTCGACTTCCTTCTAAGTTATCAAAACTATGCCACGTATCAGATAAATAAACTAAATAAATTGAATAAATCTATATTTGATTCCTTTCGTAAGCGAAGATATATTATTGATGATGAGGATTATGAAAAGCATTCTATCAATAGGCTAAAAACAGAGACAGAAAGAGTAAAAAAGCAGAAAGTAATAGTTGGATTTGTAATGAAGAGAGAGGAATTAGCAAACGTATCCGAAACCAGTGAAAGGCTAAAAGCAGCGTTTCAAGGTATAGAATCTTTATTATCCAAACAAACCAAAAATATTAGCTTTGGTCTTTTTATCCCAGGCTATATAGAAAAGGAACACTTTGATTCACTAACTATATTCTTTGATCTTCTGAGTCGTTTTTCTCAACTGCATGAAAAATGTATGTTGAGCTATACAATCAACACTAATGGAATCATTGCTGAGAAGCCAACCTCCTTTCTAAAAGCTATGGCCTACACTTCTAAAAGGCCTAAAGGTAGGTTAGCAACAGTAATAGATGACTCATATAAAACTATTTTTGATAATTTGAGTGATTGGTATTTAAACTTGTCAAATCTCATAACGGCGATGGCTAACAAAGGAATCGTGAGCACGGTGCATTTCAACATTCGTAATAAAAATTTCGATACCATAATGGACATCATGATAAAAAAATTACTGGAAGGAGAAATTTATGGTTATGGGTTAAATAAAATTTTTCTTATACCCCAAGAAAGGGACTATTATTATGGAAATATATGTAAGTATACATATATAGATTGGAATATGGTCAAAAGAGTAATGAGAAAGATAAGTAATGGAAGAGAATATAGAACAGTTTGGTTGGATGGACCGCCTATTATCTGGAAATTCCAGCGATTACTTTCCGAAAGGCGAAAGTTATATCCAAGTATTTATTTCTGTCCTTTTATACAAAATGGATTTGTTTTTAATGCGAAAGGAAGCATTCATTGTTGCCTCTTAGCTAGTGCAGAAAATACAGAGTCGCCTTTAAAAATTGGAAGTTATTACCCTCATTTTTCTATACATAACGAATTGCTAAGACAATGCCGTAATAGGAATGTTTTAAACATGGAGAAGTGTAGAAACTGTCCAAATGCATTATTATGTGGTGGAGGATGTGCTAAAGAAAGCCTAGAAAAAAATGGAGATATTTCATATGGAATCTGCCAGCCCGTTGGAGATATGATTAAAAGCGGGATAGAAACTTTTATTTCTGATTTCTTGTAGTAACAAATTAAATAGAGGGGAAAATATTATGAAATTATGTCTTGTAAATTCCCCCGCTAAAGTGCGTATGGTAAACGAAAACGCTCATGGTCCTAGCGGACCTTCAGGTTTAATGTATTTAGCATCAATGCTTAGAAACGAGCACGACATTCAAATAATTGATGCCTTCAATTTATATCTTTCCGACGAGGATATATTACAGAAAATTTATAATTTTCAACCCCAGGTTGTAGGACTAAGCGCCCTTTTTCTTTCACAGGTAACCCCTACTCTTCAGATTGCAAAAAGAATTAAAGACTCTATGGGGAGAGTCAAGGTAGTGCTTGGTGGCAACTCTATTACTTTTTTAGCGGAAAGATTAAAAAAACTTGAGTACATTGATGCTATCATTCTGCATGAAGGAGAAATTTCATTTAAAGAGTATATTAGAAGATTAGAAAGAGGAGAATCTCTTTCAGGAATCCCAGGGTCTATAATAAAGGAAAAAGGAGAAATTATAGAAAACAGGAATTACAAATTTATTGACAATTTGGATAAGCTTCCTTTTCCATCCAGAGACCTGCTTTCTGATCCTTTGGCTTATTCTAAGAGCGTGGTTACAGGTAGAGGATGTCCATTCAATTGTATGTATTGCTCTACAAAGAAAATGTGGGGCAGATATAGAAGAAGAAGTGCTCAAAATATAGTTGAAGAGATAAAAGAGATAACACAGAAATTTAATTCTAATGTAATCACCTTTAGTGACGATAATTTTACAGCTTATGGATACCATAGTACTAAACAAATATATGATCTCTTGATAGAAAATAAAATTGCTTTAAATCTTGGTCTTTCTGCAAGAATTGATTTAGTCAACGATCGGCTGTTGGAACTATTAGCAAAAATGGGGGTTACAAAGATATTCTTTGGAGTTGAGTCAGGTAGTGAGAGAGTCTTAAAGATATTAGGGCGAAACTATAGCACAAGGGAAGTCATTGACAAAGTAGATAGGTGCGTAAAACTTGGGATAATCCCAGTCTGCTCATTTATGTTTGGCTTTCCATTTGAAACAATTGAAGATATTAAGAAAACTTTCGATTTAATGGAAAGGGTGAATACCTGTTATGTTCAATGTCATATTTTGGCACTACTTCCCGGGACTGAAATATACAAAAAGGCAGAATTGTTTGGGCTAAAGCTAATAGAGGATTTCGACTTTCTAAACGTAAATTTCGATAATCAAGCGCTCTTTTTCACCCCATATCTTTCACGCGAAAAACTGATGGAACTTTACACTGAAGGAGAGTCTATTTGCCAACAGAAGTTTATGAGGAGATGGATGTACAAGAAGAGGCTTAATGAAAAAATGAAGCAAAGAATATAAACTGTACAGAATTTTTTGTAAAATCCGGCTTTATGCAAAGTTTGATTTTTTCTTGAGATTTTCTCGTTCTATATTGACGGTTTTTGATTCCTAAAAATGGGTAAACTTATGCTTCAGTTATCCCATATAACTAAAGAATATCGAACACTTTCAGGAAGAAGAGAGGTAATAGCAGTTGATAATATTAGCTTAGAAATAAAAAAAAGCGAAATCTTCGGACTTCTCGGTCCAAATGGAGCTGGCAAAACAACAACTGTAAAGATGATCTGCAATCTCATTGTGCCTACTAAAGGAAAAATTTATATCAACGGGAAAAACTTAAGAAAGTCCCCCCGAGAATGTATGAAAATGATGAGTACTGTATTGGAAGGCAGCCGTAATATATACTGGCGTTTTACCCCTCTCGAAAACTGTCTATACTTTGCTCTTCTTCGTGGTATCAAACAATCCATAGCCTTAAAAAGGGCACAAAAGCTCATAAGTTCTTTCGATTTGTATGAGAAGCGTAATACGGAAGTAAGAAATCTGTCACGAGGCATGCAACAGAAGGTAGCAATATGTTGTGCTCTTGTTTCTGATCCTCCAATCCTCATTTTGGATGAACCCACATTAGGGCTTGATGTAGAGACAAGGTCTAAAATGAGAGGAATTTTATTATCCTTGTCAAAAGAAGATGGAAAGACGATACTTGTAACCACACATGATATGCATCTAGCTCAAGCCATTTCTGATAGAGTGGGAATATTAATTAAGGGTAAGCTAACAACTGTAGCCTCTCCTCAGGAATTGATAGAAAGTTTCAACGAGTCTCAATATGAGATATTAGCTACGGGAAAGTTTATCAATCAGGCACAAAAAATCCTGAGTTCCTTACCTGTGTCGGGTTTAGCTATAGAAAATGATATTCTCTCAATAAAGATAAGTCTAAGAAATAGTACTCTCTTTTACAATGTAGTAGATGTATTAAGGAACAATGGTTGCAGCATAAAAAGGATTAAAGAAATCAAAACAGATCTTGAAGAAACATTCCTTAATTTAACAAAAAATACATATGATTAGAGAGTTATATCTGTTATTTCAGGGTGAGATGAAACGGAGTTTTATTCTCTTGAGGAGATATTTCTTCAGTACATTGGTAGGTATTCTTTTCTTCTATGGGATATTCATGGCAGTCTATCTTGGAGCAAGATTGACAGGTGGGAGCATTAAAGGAACAATTGTGGGAGAATGGATAGTAGGGTACTTAGCATGGTTTTATATTCTCTCAGTATTGAGTATGGCTTCCGAGCATATAAAGGAGGAGGCTACATTGGGAACACTTGAACAGGTTTACCTGAATTCACAGGGGCTTATAAGGGTTCTAACTGTTCGAACTATTGCTGATTTATGCAGAAATACCCTTACAGATGTAATACCTCTTTTCTTTCTCCTTATTCTCTCGACTTCCTATGTCTTCTCAGCAAAGGCGATTCTTACAGCTTTGCCTATTTTCATTCTATTCTTGATAGGAGCCTATGGTCTTGCCCTTATTCTATCTGGAGCTGTCCTTGTGTTCAAACGAATAGGTACACTTGTCACTCTTTTTCAAATTTTGTTCTTAGGAGCAGCTTTCGCCCCCTTGTCAAAATTGCCCATTAGGGTTGGATCTATAATCTCAGCCTTGCCAGTCGTGGGAAGTTTTGATATTTTGAAAAAAGCAATGACTTTAGGCGTCGTTGAGTATAACACATTTATGATCCTAAATCCACTAATGTATCTAACTATAGGTATAATTTGCTTTAATCTATTAGAAAAAGTGGCAAAAAAACATGGACTTTTGAGTCATTATTAGAAAGGGGGTGTTATGTTTTTGTCTTTCATAGGATTATTATGCATCATAGGGTTAACCCAAAGGAAAGAGATTTCTTGTCTTGAGGTCACACAACCGCCTATTATAAACGGGAAGATTCACGATGATTGCTGGAAAGATGCTATAAGAGTCACAGATTTTGTCCAGATATATCCTTCACCTGGGGATGAAGCACCGAACGAGACCATTGTTTACCTCTGTTGCGATAGAGATAATTTGTATATGGCTTTTGAATGCCATACCCCTAACGGGAAAATATATGCTAAAGAGACGGTCCGGGATAGAGAGATAGTCGCAGGAAAAGATGAAACAATTGGAATTGACATTGATGCAAATTATGATAGAAGCACTTGTTTTTCGATGTTCGTCACACCATTAAACACTCAATCAGACGGGAAATCTACAAAGAATGGGGAAGAGTACTCTGTAGAATGGGATGGTATCTGGGAATCTCAATCTATGAAAACATCTTATGGATGGTGTTCAGAGATAGCAATTCCCTTTAAAACAATAGAGGCAGAAGGAGATAAGTTTGGAATAAATTTTACCCGAATGACATTTGGAGATGACGGAACACCGCATATTTATATATGGTGTGCTTCTATTACCTCCCCCGAGAAAGTTTCAACATTTGGAACCCTGAAAGGACTTGCTGACATAGATATTTCAAAAAAAATGTTATCTCTCTCCACTATCCCTTATGGAACTCTATCCTGGTCCGAACATTGGAGAGAGAATATTGGTTTCGATATCAATTACATTATTCTTCGATACATAAAAGGAAGCGTCACTATTAACCCTGACTTCGCCCAGATTGAATCGGATGTGGATGAGGTTGACCTTGAAAAGGTAGGTATTATGTTGCTCGAAAAACGTCCCTTTTTCCAAAATGAACTTTCTTCATTTCAAACTCCCATCACGCTTTTCTATACACGTAGCTTTTCAGAGATAGATTATGGGAACAATCTTAAATTTGAGAAGGGTAGGAATTCATTTAATTCGTTTTGGATAGATTCAAATGAAAAGAATTACTTTGTTGGACGAAGTATAGCAAGAGTGTTCGAATCGTCAGAGATAGGAGGTGTAGCAATAATGAATGAAGACGCAGAGAAGGTAATTTCACTGGATAGTCATATAGCATCCCCTTGGGAGATCTGGATTCGTTCGCAAATAGCCAGAGAATTCCAAAAAGAGAATAATGCATATTACATTGGGATACAAAGAAGTCCTAATTTTGGATTGTCTTTTAACCTTTTCCGCAAATATATTGAACCTAATTTTGTTATAAAAAAGGGGTTTGTTCCATTTATTGATTTTGTCCAAGATTATGCTGATTTAGGATATAGCTATTTAACACAAAAGAGTCTTATCCCTTTTGTATTTATAAATGGTATTTACGATCATTGGGAGGATACAAAGGGAAGGTCTCTAAAAGATGAGTATCTAGTTTTTATCGGTTCCACATTTAGAGGAAATACTACTATTGCGTTTGTATTTGGTGAGGAGCATAGATTATATCAGGGAGAATGGTATGATAATCAGACACAAACAGTTGTTGTATCCTCCGGTGGGGAAAGAAGAGAAATAGTAGCAAATTATACGCGCGGGAAATATTATGGTGGTAACTTAGATTATGTAAAGGGAGATATAGGTATAGGGTTGGGCCAAAAAGTTACTTTATCTCTTGGTGGAGAGTATCAACATATTGATTATGGAGGAGGGATTAAGATAGAAGACCTTATTTCGGTATTAAAATGCAACTATAGAATTTTGCCAAAACTTACTTGGCGAACATTT
>Ga0114919_10005566_pt1 | contig 10050 bp, 7 predicted proteins | sample BlataG_FD_88682 | JGI IMG/M metagenome (GOLD analysis project Ga0114919, IMG submission 88682) | Deep subsurface microbial communities from Black Sea to uncover new lineages of life (NeLLi) - Black_00105 metaG | ecosystem: Environmental > Aquatic > Marine > Oceanic > Sediment | place: Atlantic... | reverse complement strand
TGCAACCGCTCAAGCAGGTGTGTCGTGGTGATATAGGCCATGTCGAAAGGCGGGTCTTGGCGCAGCTGGACGACGTCGTAGCCGGCGAGGTCCTCGGCGCGCGGATAGGCCAGCCGATAGTGATCGCCCGGCTTGTCCTCCACCGTGAGGCTATGGCCGTAGGCCATGAGCTTGCCGTCGCGCAGCGAAAGGTCGGTCGGCGTGTAATAGAACACGTCATGGCCGCGGCTTTGTGCCTCGAGCAGCAGCGCGAAGGTGGAATCGCCCTTGATATCGATGAGTTCGATCGGGTCCATCTGAAAGGCGACTTTGAGAGCCATGAAAGTTCCTGCCGCTTTGGGGAGTTTCGCCGCGCAAGCTCGCGCCAAGTACGGTCCAGGTCAAACGGGAAATGCGTTGGCGATATGCCGTGGCCACGCCCAGGGCGCCGCAAGCACGACGTCGAAAGCGATGTCGTGGCCGACATAGTCCGGGTGGCTGGACAGCCAATATTGTGCCGCGCGCACGATCCGGCGGCGCTGCTTGGCGGGCAGCGTCCAGGCCGCCTCGTCCTTGGTCCTGCGCCGTTTCACCTCGACGAAGACAAGCCGCTTCCCTTTCTGCGCCACGAGGTCGATCTCGCCTACCGGCGAACGGTAGCGCTGGGCCACGATGCGATAGCCCTTGAAGCGGAACAGAGCCGCGGCAAGCATTTCGGCGAAGACACCCCGGCGATAGGCTTTGATGCGCTCGTGCCGCATGTCAGTCGTTCTCGCGGATCAGAGAAAGCCCGAGCTCGTAGACTCGCGCACGCTTCAGGCCATGAGCCTCGGTGATGCCGCGCACCGCGTCGCGAAAGCTCTGGGTCTCAAGTGCTGTCTTTAGATCTGCGACAATGCGTTCGTCGGTGATCTCGGTTTCCGCTTGCGTCGGCGGCGCGATCACCACGACGACCTCACCCTTCGTCGTTTCCTCGGCGATTTCTGCGGCGAGCGTCACGAGTGTGCCGCGCCTCACCGTCTCGTGCAGCTTGGTCAGCTCGCGCGCGATCACCGCCTCGCGCGGCCCCAAGACCGCCGCCATGTCGGTCAGGCTCTTGGCGAGACGCGGCGCCGTTTCGAACACGATCAGCGTTGCGGGGATTTCTTTCAAGGCGGCAAGCCGCGTCTGGCGCGCCCCGGATTTCGGCGGCAGGAAGCCTGCGAAGACAAACGTGTCGGTCGGGAGGCCCGCGCTTGTCAGCGCGGCGAGCGCCGCGGACGGCCCCGGAATGCTTGTCACCATCAGTCCTTCGTCGAGCGCTTCGCGCACAAGCTTGTAGCCGGGGTCGGAGACAAGCGGCGTGCCGGCGTCCGAGATCAGCGCCACCGCGTAACCGGAGCGAATCCGCGAAAGGAGCTTTGGCCGCTCTCGCTCAGCGTTGTGCTCGTGATAGGGCGTGAGCTGGGTATCGATGCCGAAATGCGACAGAAGCTTCTTGGAGTGGCGGGTGTCCTCCGCGGCGATCACGGACGCGCGGGCCAAGGCGGCAAGCCCCCGCAGCGAAATGTCGGAAAGATTGCCGATCGGCGTCGACACGAGATAGAGCCCAGGCGCCAGCCGCCGTTCCAGCAGCTCGGCAAGCGTTTCGCTCGCGCGCGAAACTGTCCGCGCCGTGGCGTTGTCGTTGTCCCCGTTGCGATGGTCTTGCACGCGCGTCGCCCAGTCTTGCCCGCCGCTCCAAGCACGCACATCCTGCGTCAAGGCGCAGCGTGCCTCGCCCTATTCGGCGAAACGTTACGTGATATAGTCCGCAGCCGTCTATCACGTTTGGACCATGTTTGCGCTTGAGGCTTTGCGCAACAAAGCTTTGCAGGGGCTGAACCCATACCGCGCGCGCTTCACCATCACTTGAGTGCCATCAGGCTCGCGATTGCCACGACGCTGACTGCGGTGCTGTTGGCCGCTTGCGGCGCCCCGGGCGGCGGGCCGAGCATGATGCCGGGCGAGGCGATCACCGGCGCCACCGGCTCGGTCAAGGTGGCGCTGCTGCTTCCCGTCTCCGCGCCGGGCTCGACGGCCTCGGTCGCCAAGGCGCTGAAGCAAGCTGCCGAGCTCGCGCTTTTCGATTTCGACAATCCGAATGTGTCCTTGGTGCCGAAAGACACGAAGGGCACGCCGAGTGGCGCCCGGGCCGCGGCGCAAAGCGCGGTGAAGGATGGGGCGGAACTCATCATCGGTCCGCTCTTCGCGCAAGAGGTGCGCAGCGCAGCCCAAGTCGCCCGCAGCGCCGGCATCCCCATGATCGCGTTCTCATCCGACGAGAAGGTTGCGGGCAACGGCGTCTATCTCTTGAGCTTCCTGGCCGGGCGTGACGTACCCCGCGTCATTTCCTTCGCCATGTCGCGCGGCAAACGGAACTTCGCCGTCCTGGTGCCACAGACGAATTACGGCCGGATCGCGGAGGCGGCGTTCGCCAAGGCCGTGGCCCAAGGTGGTGGCGCCGCGCCGGTGCGCGCAAGCTTCAGCACCGCGAACATGTCCGCGGCTGTCCAGCAAGTCGCCAGCGCCGTGAATGCCGGCCAGAAGATCGATGCACTGTTCTTGCCTGCGGGGCGGGAAGAGTTGCCGAGGCTCGCCCAGCAACTCGCGAGTGCCGGTGTGACCAGCGCCAAGCTCCAATTCATCGGCACCGGACAATGGGATTATCCGAATGTCGGCAAGCAACAGGCGCTCGTCGGCGGCTGGTACCCGGCGCCCGATCCGAAGAACTGGAACAGCTTCGCGCAGCGCTATGCCAAGACCTTCGGCGGCACGCCGCCGCGCATCGCGAGTCTCAGCTATGACGCCATGAGCCTTGCCGTGTCGTTGTCGCAAAATCCGCCGGGCCAGCGCTATTCGTTCTCCCAGCTCACCCGCTCCAGCGGTTTCGCCGGCGTCGACGGCCTGGTCCGCCTGCTGCCCGACGGCACGTCCGAGCGCGGGCTCGCCCTTCTAGAAGTGCGCCCGGGCACCCCGCGTGTGATCTCGCCGGCGCCGCGCTCCTTCACCACCGCATCAAGCTACTAGAGTCGCGCGCGACTAAGCGGCAAGCTCGAGGATCAAGCGCTCAAGCACCAGACGCCCGGACTGTGTCGCCACGAGGCGGCTGCCGCTGCGGGCAAGAAGGCCGTCGCCTTCCAGGGCATCGAGCCGGGACGGATCGAGCGCGCGCCCGCTCAGACCTTCGAGCCGCGCAAGATCGAGACCTTCGCTCAACCGCAGCGCCATCAACAAATACTCTTCGGCTACATCTTGCGGTTCCAAGGGATCATCGCTCGTAAGTCCATGGCCTTGCGCCTCGACCTGCGCGAGCCAGCCTTCGGGCGACTTGATGGTCGCGAGCGCCCGCTTACTGCCGTTCTCCGTGATGCGCGCATGCGCTCCGGCGCCGATCCCTGCATAATCGTGGCCGCGCCAATAGATGAGGTTGTGCCGCGACTCCGATCCCGGCCGCGCATGGTTCGAGATCTCGTAGGCCGGGAGGCCCGCATTTTCGCAAAGCGCTTGCGTCAGCAGGTACATCGAGCTCGCCGCATCGCCGTCGGGGATGTGCAAACGCCCCATCGCATGGCGCGCGGCAAACGGCGTGCCGTCCTCGATGGTGAGCTGATAGAGCGAGAGGTGATCGGCGGCAAAGGACAGCGCACGCGTAAGCTCCTCTTCCCAGGCCGCGAGCGATTGCCCTTCGCGCGCATAGATGAGATCGAACGACACGCGCGTGAAACACCTTTTGGCAAGGTCGAGCGCGGTGAGCGCTTCCTCCGCCGTGTGCTGGCGGCCAAGGGCTTTGAGGCTTTGATCGTCGAGCGCCTGCACGCCGAGCGACAAGCGATTGACACCGGCGGATGCATAGCCTGCGAAGTTCTCCGCCTCCACGCTGGTGGGGTTGGCCTCAAGGGTGATCTCGGCGTCGCGGTCGATGGTCCAATGACCGGAGATCGCATCGAGGATCGCTTCGGCCGTGCTAGGTGACATCAGCGAGGGCGTGCCGCCGCCGAAGAAGATGCTGGTCACGGTGCGTCCCGGCGCGCGGGCGGCGAAGTGCCGAAGCTCCGTCAGATAACCGGCGACGAACCGCGCCTCGTCGACGCCATTGTGTCGAACGTGAGAGTTGAAGTCGCAATAGGGGCATTTGGCCTTGCAGAACGGCCAATGCACATAGACCCCAAAGGGTTCGTCACTCGACATTGGAGTAGGTGGCTTCGATCAGGCGCTCGAAGGCGCGCATGCGGTGCGACAGCGCGTTCTTGGTTTCCAGATCCATTTCGCCGAACGTCTCCTCGTGGCCGTCGGGCATGAAGATCGGATCATAGCCGAAGCCATGGGTTCCCCGCGGCGGCCAGTGGATCGATCCGAACACGCGGCCGGTAAAGACCGCATCCTCGCCGTTCGGCGCTGCAAGCGCGAGCGCACAGATGAAGTTCGCGCGGGTATAGCCCCCGCCGGTCGCTTCCAGCTCCTCGTGCACGCGCGCAATGGCCTTGCCGAAATCCCTCTCGGGCCCGCCCCAACGGGCAGAGTGGATGCCCGGTGCCCCGCCAAGCGCCTCCACCTCGAGCCCCGAATCGTCGGCAAGCGCTATCAGGCCGGATCCGGCGGCGGCGGCGCGTGCCTTGAGCAGCGCGTTCGCTTCGAACGTTTCGCCGGTCTCCTCGGGCTCGGGCAGGTCGAGACTCTCCGCCGACACGCAGTCGATGCCGTAGGATGCGAACAGCTCACCAAGCTCGTACACCTTGCCCTCGTTGTGGCTGGCGATGACGAGCTTCGAGCCGCGATGGATGGTGCCGGGTCTAAGCAACGGTGAGCTTCTGTAATTCGACGAGCTCGGCGATCCCTTGACGCGCGAGTAGCATCAACTGATCGAACTGTTCCTGGCTGAACGGTTCCGTCTCCGCGGTGCCTTGCACTTCGACGATGCCGCCGGCCCCGGTGATCACGAAGTTTGCATCGGCGTCGGCTTCCGAATCCTCGGGATAGTCGAGGTCGAGCACCGCCTCGCCGCCATAGAGCCCGCAGCTGACGGCGGCCACGTGGTCCCTCAGGACCTTTCCTTTGATCATGTTGCGCGCTTCCATCCAGGCAAGCGCATCGTGCAACGCCACCCAAGCGCCGGTGATGGATGCCGTGCGCGTGCCGCCGTCCGCCTGGAGCACGTCGCAGTCGACAATGATTTGCTTTTCGCCGAGCGCGGCAAGGTCCGTCACGGCGCGGAGCGATCGGCCAATGAGCCGCTGAATTTCCTGCGTGCGCCCAGATTGCTTACCGGATGCCGCCTCGCGCCGCGTGCGCTGGTTGGTGGCGCGCGGCAGCATGCCGTATTCCGCCGTGACCCAACCCCGGCCCGAGCCCTTGAGCCAGGGCGGCACTGACTCTCCGGCGGTTGCCGTGCAAAGAACGTGAGTCTCGCCGAAACGCACGAGACAAGAGCCTTCAGCGTGGCGCGACACCGCGCGTTCGAGACTGACGGGGCGGAGCGCGTCGGGCGCGCGTTTGGAGGGGCGGATAATGGCGGAAGCTCCTGGAAAACGGGCTGAGGTCGCGCACCCTAGAGGAGGCTCTGCCGGCGGAAAAGCCCTTTCCCCAACTCTCCTCGCGGGCGGCCTTGTGCGGCCCCGGAGGAGAAGCTACCACCGTTAACCATGGCCGAGAGCGAGATGAGATCGGAAGGCGCGGTGATCGCCTCTGAAAACGCTGCCACCACGGCCGTGGCCGCCGGCGCCACGCCGATGATGGCGCAGTATTTGGAGATCAAGGCGGCCAACGCCGACAGTCTTCTGTTCTATCGCATGGGCGATTTCTACGAGATGTTCTTCGAGGACGCGGCGCTCGCCTCGCGCGCGCTCGGCATCGCCCTGACCAAGCGCGGCAAGCATCTTGGGCAAGACATTCCCATGTGCGGCGTCCCCGTTCATGCCGCCGACGACTATCTTCAGCGCCTGATCGCGCAAGGCTTCCGCGTCGCGGTCTGCGAGCAGATCGAGGACCCGGCGGAAGCCAAGAAGCGCGGTCCGAAAGCGGTCGTGCGACGCGATGTGGTGCGCCTCGTCACCCCGGGCACGCTCACCGAGGAGTCGCTTCTCGATGCCCGCTCGCACAATTTTCTCACTGCTTTGTTCCGCGGTCCCGCAAAGGACGGCGCCGAGCCCGGCTTCGCACTGGCCTCGATCGATATCTCCACCGGCGAGTTGGTCGCCGCCGTCACGCGGCTCGCGGATCTTCCCGGCGAATTGGCGCGGATAAAACCCGGCGAGGTGTTGGCGGGCGATGACCTTGCAAGCGACGGCGACATCCGCCGTCTCGTGGAGGAAGCGGGTGCCGCGCTGACACCGTGCCCGCGCGCACATTTCGACTCCGTGCGTGGCGAGCGCGCATTGAAAGAGCGCCTCGGCGTCGCCACCCTCGATGCCTATGGCGACTTCACCCGAGCGGAACTTGCCGCCTTGGCCGGGCTCCTCACCTATGTGGAAATCACTCAGGTCGGCCGCGCCCCGCTGCTCCGCCCGCCGCGCAAAGAGGTGGCGGGGAGCCTGCTTCTGATCGATGCGGCCACCCGCACCAATCTCGAGCTGGCGCGCTCCAACCACGGATCGCGCTCAGGCAGTCTTCTGGCTGCGGTCGATCGCACCATCACCGCCGCAGGCGCGCGTGAGCTGGCTAGCCGGCTGGCCAGCCCCTTGACCGATGTGGATACAGTCAATGCCCGCCTCGACGTTGTCGCCTATCTCGGCGCTGAGCCGCGCTTGCGCCAGGAGTTACGGGAGGCTTTGAAGGCCGCGCCCGACCTTGCCCGCGCGCTCGCCCGTCTCGCTCTCGGCCGGGGCGGTCCGCGCGATCTCGGTGCGGTGCGCACGGCTATCCGCGCCGCGCACGATCTTGCCGCGCATCTCTTGCGTACCGGCGAGGCGCTCGGCATGCCGCGCGAGCTGATGAGCATCGCCGAGCGTCTGGCCGCGGCGCCAACCGAGATCGAGCAGTCCTTGTCGGCAGCGCTGGGGAAGGAGCTTCCCGTGAACGCCCGCGACGGCAGCTTCATTCGCGAGGGCTTCCATGCCGATCTCGACGAACACAGGAGACTGCGCGATAGCAGCCGCCAAGTCATTGCGGGCCTGCAGGCGACCTATGCGGATGCCACCGGCATCAAGTCGCTCAAGGTTCGCCACAACAACGTGCTCGGCTACTTCGTCGAGGTCCCTGCGCTGCATGCGCCGACCCTCACCAACCCGCCGCACGGGGAGACGTTCATTCACCGCCAAACCATGGCGAATGCGGTTCGCTTCTCCACGCCAGAGCTGGCCGAACTCGAAGCGCGCATCACCTCGGCCGCCGACCGTGCCCTCGCCCTTGAGCTCGATGTCCTTGCGGCGCTTACCAAGGACGTCCTCGCCGAAGAGCAGGCGCTTGCCGCCGCGAGCGCCGCGTTGGCGGAACTCGATCACTATTCCGGTCTTGCCGAGCTTGCGGCCGAGCAAAGCTATGTACGGCCCCGGGTCGACGAAAGTCTGGTCTTCGCCGTTGTCGAAGGCCGGCACCCCATGGTCGAGCAAACTTTGAAGCGCGGCGATGGCGCGAGCTTCATCGGCAATGATTGCCGGCTCGGCGACGGAGAAGACGACACCCGCGTGCTTGTCGTCACGGGTCCCAACATGGCCGGCAAGTCCACCTTCCTGCGCCAGAACGCGCTTATCGTGGTCCTGGCGCAAGCAGGCTGCTTCGTGCCGGCGAAGGCGGCCCATATCGGCATCGTCGATCGACTGTTCAGCCGGGTGGGCGCGGCGGACGATCTCGCCCGCGGGCGGTCCACCTTCATGGTCGAGATGGTCGAGACCGCCGCGATTCTGAATCAGGCAACCGCGCGGTCCTTCGTGGTGCTGGACGAGATCGGCCGCGGTACGGCGACCTTCGATGGCTTGTCGATCGCATGGGCCACGCTCGAATTTCTGCATGAGGTGAACCGCTCCCGGGTCCTCTTCGCCACGCACTATCACGAGCTCACTGCGCTCGCAGAAAAGTTGGCACATGCCGCCAATGCCACGGTCGAGGTGAAGGAGTGGCGCGACGAGATCGTGTTTCTCTATCGTGTGGTTAGCGGCGCCGCCGATCGCTCCTACGGCATCCATGTGGCGAAGCTCGCCGGGCTCCCGGGACCCGTGCTGGCGCGTGCCGGCGAAGTGCTGAACGAGCTGGAAAAGTCCGATGGACGCCCCACACCCGCCGATTTGGCCGACGATTTGCCCCTGTTTCAAGCCACCAAGAGCGCGCCCGGGCTCAGCGAGCCATCACCGCTTGAGCAGGCCCTTCAGGGTCTCAATCCCGACACCCTGACCTCCAAAGAGGCGCTGGAAGCGCTCTATCGTCTCAGGGCATTGCTTGGAGACGAGGCGTAAAGCCTCGATGTGCTAGATTTTCGTCTCATGATGGACCAGGCCGCGCCAAGACAAGCTCCGTATTTCGATTTCGCTCTCCTGCACCAGGAGACCGCCGAGCTTGCGCGCGCCCATGTCGGCCAAGACACCCAGCTTCGCGCCGCGCTCGTCGATTACCTCAAGCCGCTCGTCGCCGAGGCGCATAGCGCGGCAAAGCAGCAGCTCGAGCACGATGGCGACGGGCGCGCTTGCGCGGCAGGGCTTTCCAATTTCCAAGACGAGTTGATCCGGCTCACCTACGACATCACCACCGAGAATATCTATCGCGTCGAGAACCCTTCGACGGCCGAGCGCATGGCCGTGGTCGCCCAGGGCGGCTATGGACGCGGCCTGCTGGCGCCCGGCTCCGACATCGATCTCCTGTTCCTGCTGCCCTACAAGCAGACCGCCTGGGGAGAGAGTGTCGCCGAGTATATGCTCTATATTTTGTGGGATCTCGGCTTCAAGGTCGGCCACGCCACGCGCACGATCGCCCAATGCGTCCGGCTCAGCCTTGCGGATATGACGATCCGCACCGCCCTCCTCGATGCCCGCCTCATTCTCGGTGACGAAAAGTTGTTCGGCGAGTTCCTTCATCGCTTCCGCCGCGAGGTCCTGGACGTCGATGCGCGGGCCTTTATCGAGGCGAAGCTCGCCGAGCAGGATGCGCGACACTCACGCACGGGTGCGTCCCGTTATCAGGTCGAGCCCAACATCAAGGACGGGGCCGGGGGCTTACGCGATCTGCATACGTTGCATTGGCTCGCCAAGCATCTCTACCCGGACCAGGCGGAGGAAGAGTTCGTCGAGGCGGGTGTATTCACACCCAACGAGTATCGCAGCTTCCGCCGTTGCGAGTTCTTTCTCTGGACGGTGCGCTGCCAGCTGCACTTTCTAACCGACCGTCCCGAGGAACGCTTGAGCTTCGATCTCCAGCGCGCGATGGCGGAACGTCTCGGCTATCACGGTCACGCCGGCTTGCGTGGCGTCGAGCGATTCATGAAGCACTACTTCCTCATCGCCAAGGAAGTCGGACAGCTCACGCGGATCGTCTGCACGGCGCTCGAGCTCAAGCAGCTGAAGTCTGTGCCGACGCTGGATGCGCTGCTCGCGCCGTTCAGTTGGCGCCGCCGCGCCAAGCTTCGCCGTACCTCCGACTTCCGCATCGAGAATGGCCGCATTTCCACCGTCGACAAGGACGCCTTCGCCAAGGACCCGGTCAACTTCATCCGGTTGTTCGTGGTCGCAGACGAGAACCAAGCGGCTTTCTCGCCGGAAGTCTTGCGTCAGATCCGCGCCAACTTCCGGCTGATCGACGACGATTTGCGCCATAACCCGACGGCCAACCGCTTGTTCCTGCGGCTCTTGATGGACGCGCGCGATCCCGAAGCCACCTTGCGCAAGATGAACGAAGCCGGCGTGCTCGGCCGTTTCTTCACCGAGTTCGGCCGGGTCGTGTCGATGATGCAGTTCAACATGTACCATCACTTCACGGTGGACGAGCATCTGGTGCGCACCCTCGGTTATCTCGCCGGCATCGAGCGGGGAAAATACGCGACCGATCATCCGGTATCGAGCGAGGTGGTCCGAACCATCGACAATCGCCGCGCGCTCTATGTCGCCGCCTTCCTGCACGACGTTGCCAAGG
>Ga0114919_10005565_pt1 | contig 10051 bp, 9 predicted proteins | sample BlataG_FD_88682 | JGI IMG/M metagenome (GOLD analysis project Ga0114919, IMG submission 88682) | Deep subsurface microbial communities from Black Sea to uncover new lineages of life (NeLLi) - Black_00105 metaG | ecosystem: Environmental > Aquatic > Marine > Oceanic > Sediment | place: Atlantic... | reverse complement strand
CTGCGACTGCGGACTCCAGTGTCCTGCCAGTGCGTGTCGGGCGTTTACCTTGCGCCTACGCTTTGCACTGTTCCGTCGGCTCTGAGTGTGCGATAATCTCTTCACCGGAAAGGCTTCCTTTGTTGGAGTCAAAAGTGTCGTGAAACTTCTCTAACTCCAATAATAGTGAGCCTTTCCGGCATTTTTGCTGATATGAGAGTGGTGGATCACGCTTGTTCAGGGCCTAGGGGGGATTCAGGTCAGACCTGGGCATGCGGGCATCGACTTTTCGCCTCCACGCATGCAGCATTTCTCTCAACTCGGTTGCCTTCCGCGGCATCGTCCCTGCAAGGTCATGCTGTTCACGGATATCCTCTTCGATATTGTAGAGTTCGATACGGCCGTCCTCGAACCACTCCACCAGCTTATACTCTCCACACCGCAGGGCCCCCGACGGCCTGTTGCCCGAACCGTGGTAATGCGGGAAATGCCAGAAGATCGCCTCGCGGTCGAAGCTCCCTCTGTTCTGAAGCAGAGGTACCAGGCTGCGACCGTCCATATGCTGTTCTGGCCTGAGGCGCATCCCTGCCATCTCAAGCATCGTCGGATAGAAATCTGTGCTTATCACGGGCTCGCGGCATATGCTTCCCGCCTCCACCACACCCGGCCACCTGATAATCAGCGGCTCGCGGATTCCACCCTCGTACAGCCATCCCTTACCCGCCCTGAGAGGCAGGTTCGAGGTCGGCGAGTTCCTGCTTCTGGCAAGCGTGCTCAACCCGCCGTTGTCGGACATGAATATCACGATCGTATTCTCCGCAACGCCCAGTTCATCCAGCTTCCTTAAGACCCGTCCGACACTCTCGTCGACACTTTCCACCATCCCCGCATATGCCGGGTTATCCTGCACCAGCTTGGTGATGCCGTAACTCTGTTCATCACGATGGGTAATCCCCCCGGTCGTTGGTAGATCCGCGGCTTTAGCCCTGTATTTTTCGGCCAGTTCCTCCTTCGATTGAATCGGCGTGTGAACCGCATAGTGCGAAAGATAGAGGAGAAACGGCTTCTCCCTGTTAGCCTCCAGAAATCCCAGCGCCTCACCGGTGAGCCGATCTGTCAGATACTCCCCTTCCCGGCCGCCATAGAGACCTGGAACATCCCACCGTGATCGCCTCTCATCTTCGCTCTTGTATGGATAGAAATAGGAGCTCGGCTGGCCTGCCCAGTGGCCGCCGATGTTGATGTCGAAACCCTGACGCTCGGGGAAATAGGGCTCATCACCCAGGTGCCATTTACCGATGAAGCATGTTGAATAACCCTCAGACTTGAATGCCTCGGCGACGGTGAACTCCTCCAGAGACATATAGTGTACATACTCGGCAGGGAGCAGCTCCCCCCTCTGCCGGCCGCCTATCCAGTCGGTCAGGTTGAGCCGCGCAGGATACTTACCGGTAAGAATGCTGGCTCTTGTCGGAGAGCATACAGGGCTGGCCGCATAGGCATCCGTGAACTGCATTCCCTCGCCCGCGAGCCTGTCGATGTTTGGCGTCTCATAGAAATCGCTTCCATAGCAGCCCGTATCCACCCAGCCGAGGTCGTCGATAAGGATAAAGACGAAGTTGAGTTTCTTCCCTGTCCCGATGGCAAGCCTCGCCAGGTTACCCGCACAGCCCGGTACCGAAACCGCAGCCGCACTGATCCCGAGGGCTCCGAGGAAATCACGCCGGTTGAGTCTCTGCATTTCAGATATCCTGTCTCTCTCCCCGATGTGCTGCGCCGCTGGAATCAGCCACAGCCGCTCCGTTCCACCGACCTCATCCTCCCTGATCCTCACAACCTCATAAAGAATCGATCTCCGACATAATGTTTGCTGGCGGGCGGCCGGCCCGCAATTCCGACTCCATGAACCGCATTGGCACGTCAATGTGCCTGAAGAAGGCTCGGTACCCTTCGCACAGGTAGTTAAGCCCGTCTTTCCCATCCGGTGTCGTTATAAAGCGGTTCTTGGGACAGCCACCGTTACAGATGAATCTCACATCGCATTCCATGCAGTACCCGGGAAGCGCATCCCGCTTCTCTGACCCGAACCTGCGCTGGGTGGCCGAACTCACCAGCTCACCCATCGGGATTTCTTGAATATTGCCAAGCCTGTAACGGGGCTCCACGAAATGATCGCACGCATATAGATCGCCGTTGTGCTCCATTACCAGGGCTGTGCCGCACGTCTCATCGAAGACGCACAGCCCCGGCCTCCGCCCAACCCAACCCGCCAGTGAAACATCGAATATCTGGACGAAAACTCTTCCAACATCGTGCCGCACCCACTCATCGAAGATGGCGATCAGGAATTCTCCGTACTGCCTTGCGCCGACAGACCGCTCTGTGACCTTGTCGCCTTCCTGGAAACCGGTTTCATTATCACGCTCGACCACTGGAATGAACTGGATGTGCTTCGTGCCGACCTCATCGCGTAGAAAGCGGTAGACCCCCAGAGGGTGATCTGCATTGGCGGCATGAACACAGGTCAGGATGTTGAAATCGACCCAATGCTCGTTGAGCAGCTCCACACCCGCCATAACCCTGTCGAAAGTCGCCCGTCCGGATTTATCCGCGCGGTAGACATCGTGCAGCTCGGCGGGACCGTCCAGACTGATACCTATCAGGAAGCCGTTTTCCCTGAAGAAATGACACCACTCCTCATCCAGCGGGATACCGTTTGTCTGCAGCGTGTTATGTATCTGCATACCTGGCCTGCGGTATTCCTGCTGGAGCTCAACCGCCCGCTGAAAAAACTCCAGACCTATCAGCAGAGGCTCACCGCCCTGCCAGGTGAAGGTCACCTCCGGCACCTTCTGGGATTCGATGTAGTGGCGGGTGAATTCCCCGAGCAGTTCCTCGCTCATCCGGAAATCGCTGCCGGGATATAGGCGCTCTTTCGACAGGTAATAACAGTATCGGCAGTCGAGATTACATACAGGTCCCCGGGGCTTGAGCATCACGTGGAAGGCGTCGGAGACCGTCCTGTCTCTACTTCCTGAAGGTTTTTTCAGAATCGAATCTCCCTACGAATCTCTATCCTGCATGATATATGAAATCCAGAAAGAATGATGTATTGTATTGCCTGCTTTTTCTGCAGGAGATCGATCCAGAGAGTTGTCAGGAGGTTCAAGTATGCGAATCCGTGTTTGCACACCGCTCGACAGAATGCATGTCCATCTGATCCATACGGTCATTCTTGCTGGCTTATTCTTTCCTTCCACTTCAGTGTTCGCCCAGGAGGATGTGGTAGTATCCGGTGAGATGGGAGTGATACTGGATGAGTATATGACCCGTCTGGAGGGGGTTGGATTTTCTGGTGCCGTAATTGTCGCCAAGGACGGCAAGGTTCTCCTGCAGAAGGGCTACGGCTTGGCGGACCGGGAACAGAACCGCCCGGTCACACCCGCTACTGTGTTCACAATCGGGTCTATCACCAAGCAGTTCACCGGTGCTGCCATACTGAAGCTTGAGATGATGGGCAAGCTCAGTACGGACGACCCGATAACAAAATATTTCAACAACGTGCCTGAAGATAAGGCGGGCATCACCCTCCACCACCTGCTCACACATACAGCCGGCTTTCCTGGTGCGATAGGCGACGACTTTGATGTCTCAGCCACCGCCGACAGGTTCGTAGAACAGGCTATGAAGGGGGAGCTCCTCACGGAACCGGGCGAGCGTTATAACTATTCGAACGTCGGTTTCAGCCTGCTTGGCATCATCGTTGAAAAGGTTTCCGGACAACCCTACGAGGGATTTCTACAGGAATACCTCTTCGAACCCGCGGGGATGAAGAGAACAGGCTACCTGATGCCTGAATACAATACTGAGGAGCTCGCTGTCGGTTACCGGAACGGTAGGCGCTGGGGGAGTGTGATACAGCAGCCGATGCTGGACGACGGGCCCAGCTGGCACCTGAGGGCGAATGGCGGCATCCACTCAACCGTAGGTGACATGTACAGGTGGCACCTCGCGCTGGAGGGAGATGAGATCCTCTCCGAAGAAGCAAAGGAGAAATATTTCACACCCTATGCCGACGAGGGAGGCGGACAGTCCTATTACGGATACGGCTGGTCGATCGTACCCGACTACCTGGGTACCAGACTGATCACGCACAACGGCGGTAATGGGATATTCTCCGCCGATTTCAGGCGTTTCGTGGACAAGGATGTTGTGATATTCGCCGCCTCGAACCTCTCCGAGTTCTCTCCTGTAGACTATGCAACCAGGGATCTTTCCCGGGCTGTGTTCGGGTATGAATACAATCTTCCCCCCAAGACCGTTTCGATCGATCATGCCCTTCTTTCGAGTTTTGAGGGGACATACAGACTGTCCTCAGGCGCGACGATTGAGGTGAAGGCCGAGAGAAACCGTCTTCTTCTTACAGGCTCGGGTGCCCAGGCGGAGGACCTGCTGGCAGGTGGAGCAGGTGAGGGCGAGAGCCCTATGGTTATCCGCCTCAAAGAGCGCACGGAAGATATCCTGCGTCGCTCCATGCGGGGAGACTTCAAGGGAATCCAGGAGGCATTCGGGGGAGGGATTCCGCTTGAACGGGTCGAGGCCGAAGAGCAGCAGTGGATGGAGATGCGGGAGCAGAGATATGGCAAGTTCGAGGATCTGGAGACCGTATCAGCGGTGCGGGAAAGAGGACGGGTAAGCGTTTTCGTCCGGATCGATTACGAACGTGGTTCCGGTTTCATTAGATATGTTTGGGAGGGGGGCAAGCTTGCGGGCGTCGAGCTGATACGCCAGGTTCCCGGAGCGGAAGCGCGCGTATATCCCGTCTCGAATACAGAGTTCGAGACGTTCAGCCTGCGGTCGCCGGTGAGCATCCACATCGAATTCGAGACAGGCGCCCAGGGCGGCCGACCCTCAGCTCTCATCTTCTTTACCAATAGCGGCAGAATCAGGGCTGAACAGATTAAAAATGGAAACCCGGTCTGTAATCCCATAATTGATTGATGGGGAAAGAACATAGACATCGGAAAAGTATCCCTTTCCTTTCTCGAGCATCCTGCCGGTTGTGGTATAGAAGAGCCGAGTGGCGTTGGGATTGGGGAACGGTGTACATAGAAAACGGAGGCCCGAAAATGACGCCAGGACCAGACAAGCCTGAAATCGCCGAGGAGTTTCACGATTCTCCCCATTACCAGAGAATCGTCGCCACAAACGTTTTCGGCGGTATCGCACCCGGGGGCGGCGGCCTTTTCATGGACCTGGTGCTGGCCACTGTACCGATCCCGAAGGCCATTTTCTACGAGCCGGAAGAAATTGAACCTGGAGTCTTCCAGAAAGGTCCCGAAATCCGCCGTATCCCGGCACCTGATACGGTGGTCATCATGGAACGTCAGGTCGGAGTGTACATCCCCGGTCCCAACATCCGTTCAATCGCGAATTGGCTCCAGAAACAGGCCGACGACTGGGAAAGAGGGCCAGGCGCTCACTGACGCCCACCCTTGCCGACTATTATTTGGTGTCCATCCGGAAACACCGGATGGACACTTGTGCGGTTCCCATCCGACAGCTCAGAGGTCTCCCGGATCGCATCTACTACGGCCCTTAATACGGTTGCAGGCCTGAGATCCCTCATGCATCTGAAGTGTCCTTCGGGGCATTTCCGGCTGCCGTGAAGGCGGCAGGGGCGGCAGCCGAGAGGGATGCCGATCGATCTGCTTCCCCGGCCAAGGGGCCCGAATCCAAAAGCGGGAACGGTGGGTCCGAACAGGGCGACAGACGGGCATCCAACCGCTCCGGCCAGATGGACCGGAGCGGAATCATTGGCGATAAGTATGTGAGCCCGCTTGAGAACAGCGGCGGTCCCGTACCATGAGAGTTCTCCGGCAGCCACCGCTCCTACGCCTGCTGCTGCGGCTATCTGTTCACACAACTCCCTGTCCTGCTCACCTCCAAGCCAGATGACGGCCATACCGGCTTCGGCAAGCCATCGGGCCAGGGCCACCCAGTGCACGGCGGGCCAGCGCTTGGTTGGCCAGACCGACCCCGGTGCCAGTGCGGCGAATGGGGGCAGCTTATCCTTACTGCCAAGTCCCCCGAATATGGTCCCTGCGAAAACGGCCCCCGCTTCCAGATAGCTATCTTCAGGTATCCCGAACAATGGTGGATGAAGGGAGGGTACGGTAACAGGTGTATGCACATTTGTCTTGTGTGCCCATTCCTGTGCCAGGGCTGTCAGCAGGTCAAAATCGCGCTCCACTTCGTGGATCCCGCGCCTGTATGGGACAACCTTCGTGTATGTCAGCTGCTGGATTCCCACATTGAAGCCTATTCTGGGATTCAGACGGGCTGCGCGGGCAAGCAGTGCCGAACGAACCGAACGGTGAGGCAGCAGTGCGGCTTCCCAGGGACCTTCTGCAAGCTCCTTGGCCAGCTTGCGCAGGCCGGCAGGGCCGCGGTCGGCGCCCCGCTTATCGTAGGTGATTACTGTCAACTCCGGATCCATCATGCGGACCAGAGGCTCACAGTCCGGGCGGACCACCACGGCCAGCGGCATTTCGGGCCAGCTCTTCCTGTAAGAGCGCACCAGGCCACCTGTCAGGATTACATCTCCAGGGAAGGCGGTCTGAATAACAGCAAGACCCACTGATCTCACTCCGTCTCCCGTTCCGGCCTGCTTTTCCAGCGGCGGTGCAGCCAAAGATACTGATCCGGATCCATCCGGATCCGTTCCTCCAGCCATCGCACATAGGCTTCGGTCAGCCGCCGGACACGAACCTCCTCACCAGCATCTGCAGGGAGACCGGCCATTGCATCCTCATCCAACCGCTCATAACCGGCTCTATACGAAAGGCCTTCCCGATAATCCAGCAGGCCAACAGCGGGGCCCCGCTCCGGATAGCGAACGCGGCAGGTCCCTGGTAGGTGGACGCCGGTTCACCGAAAAAGTCAATAAATAGTCCGGACTTCGGGCCGGCGTCCTGATCGGCCAGAAGAGCGACAGTACCCCCTTCCCTGAGTGTCCGCAGAACATTGCGCACGGCCTGACCGCGGCCCGCGAGCAGAAATTCCAGTTTCTTCCTGGCCCTCATAAGCTCCTTGTTAACGAGGGGATTGCGCTGGTCCTGCACGATGATCAGCGCAGGATAACCTGTCGCTGCTATCCGGGCTCCCAGGAACTCCCAGGTGCTGTAGTGCCCGCTTATAAAAACTACTCCTTTGCCCTCTTGCATGAGCCGGTGGTAGAGGGATTCACTTTCTTCATCCACCTGGACAAGTGAGAGCACTTTTTCCCGGGTCAGGCGAGAGGCCCGCAGCATCTCCATGCCGACGACCGCCAGGTTAATGAAGGCGGCCCTGCCGATGCGCCTGCGTTCGAGCGGACTCTTCTGCGGAAAGGCACGTGCAAGGTTCTCAAGGGTAACCCTTCGCCGGATCCGCAGAACATCATAGGCGAAAATCCCGAGAGGCCCGGCAAACCCCAAGGCAAACGGCCGCGGCAAGACGGCCATGAGAAACCCTACCGCACGAAGGAACAGATACTCGATCCGGTCCTGAAGGGTCGGCTTCGGATCAGAGCGGGAATGAGGGTCGCCCATCTACCGGTCGGTCTGCCAGCGGGGATGAAGCCAGAGGTACTGTCTGGGATCCTTGAGGATCAATTCCTCCAACCATTGCACGAAGGATTCGGTGAGTCGCAGAATGCGTGTCTCTTCATCGGCACCGGCGGCAACACCGGCCAGTGCCTTCTCGTCAAGCCGCTGACAGCCGGCCCGGTAACGTCCCCCCTCCGAGCGGTATATCCACGCTGCTACAAGCGGTGCGTTACATCTGACCGTGAACGCAAAAGGCCCCTGGAACGATGAAACCGGCTTCCCAAAGAAATCGGTGACTACCCCCCCGTCCGGACCGGCGTCCTGGTCAGCGAGTACCCCAATAGCTCTTCCCTCATTCAGAGCTCTGAGTACGCCGCGGACAGCCTCACTCCGTCTCACTATACTGGTCCCCAATTTCCCCCTGGTCTCTGCCAGATACCTGTTGAAGAGGGGATTGGGATGGTCCTGAACAATGGTCAAGAGAGAATATCCGACCGACGCCAGACGGGCTCCCAGTAATTCCCAGTTACTGTAGTGCGCGCCGACAAATACCACTCCCCTGCCCTCTTTCATAAGCTGGTGGTAGAGGGCTTCACTCTCTTCTTCCAGATGCACTCTTGATATCACCTGCTCCCGGCTCAGGAAGCGGGCATGCAGCATCTCCATTCCCACAATTGTTAGATTGCAGTGACCAGCTCGTCCGATACTGCGCCGCTGGGCCGGAGTCTTCTCCGGGAAGACCTGTTCCAGATAGGAGAGAACCATCCGGCGGCCCATTCTCAGGACATCGAAGGCGATAACACCCAGCAACCGGGCAATCGTCCTCGAAGCCCAGTGAGGAAGAATGAACAGGATCACTCCCAATAGGCGCAGCAGCAGATATTTGATGCGCTGCCCGATAGTGGGTCGCTTGGCTTCTTTACTCATGTCGATTGAGGTTATCCAAGAATGATACCGCCGCCCAGTACGATTTCATTCCGGTAGATCACAGCGGACTGTCCGGGTGTGATTGCGCGCTGCGGCTCATCGAATGTGACGGTGAAGGAATCCCGGCCTCCGGGACTTACGAGGGCGGGAGCGGCTGTGCTGCTGTAGCGTATGCGTACCCGGGCCCGGAAGGGTTCATCAGGAGGGTCGATAGAGACCCAGTTGGCCCCACCGGCGGAAAGCTCACTCCTCCATAGTCCTCTTTCCTCATCTACCACCACCGTCCCGGTTGATGGATCGAGCCGGGTTACGAAAAGAGGATACCCGGCGGCTACGCCCAGGCCGTGTCGCTGACCCACCGTAAAGTGTGCCACACCCCGATGACGACCGAGAACATTCCCTCCGGCATCCACGATATCACCCGGCATCATAGCCCTCTCCAGACTCAGCGAGCCGATCTCACTCAACCTCTTCTCCAGATAATCCCTGTAGTTGTCGGAAGGGATGAAGCAGATCTCCTGACTGTCGGGCACGTAAGCGGCGGCCAGACCATGCCGAGCGGCCAGAGCCCGAACCTGCGATTTGGGCATCTCGCCAATAGGAAGGAGGGTCTGCCCCAATAACCGCCGCGGGATACCCCACAGGGCATAGCTCTGGTCCTTGTCAGGATCAGTGGCGGTCTTGAGGAGGAATCCATTCTTCTCGCCACGGGCGATACGAGCGTGATGTCCAGTGGCGAAGAACTCAATGCCTCTTTCTCTGGCCTGTTCGAACAAAAATCCCCACTTCAGATATGTATTGCAGCGAATGCAGGGATTCGGTGTACGGCCCAGAGAGTATTCCCGCTCGAAGTCATCCAGGACATGCTTCTCAAACTCCGCTCTGGCGTCGATAGTAAAGTGCCGGCCACCAGCTTTGAGGGCCGCTTCCCTGGCCCTGGCCGCGCTGTCTGCCGTACCGCAGCATCTGTGAGACAGCACAGCAGAGGCATCACCTCTCTCCTCTTCATCATGGAGGAGCATTGTAAGGCCGACGACTTCATAACCCTGTTCTGCCAGCAGCAGCGCGGTCAGGCTTGAGTCCACCCCGCCGCTCATGGCAACCGCCACCGTGCCGCGTCTCTCTGCAGTTACCCTCCAGCTCACCAGATACGCACCCCCATCAAGCGCCAACTACCCTGTTCATCATTTGTAATTATATTAAGATCATACCGCCCATCGACACACTCTAAGTGCACCGCTCCGTAATTGCGGAACGGTGTACTAAGCCTCAAGGACCGCGATGCCGCTCCCGATTCGGTGCGCGCCGCTGTCCGGGCTCGGCTTGACCGGATAGTCGATGATGTCATCCGGATTTTCTATGAGGCGGGAGCAATGGGGAATTGAAGATGAATCGAAAATGCATCCGGAATAACAGTGTAATGACACCGGCGCTGAAATGGGCAGCATGTATCAGCATTTTGTCCGCGTCGCTCTCGGGCTGTAGCGAGCCGAGCCCGGAAGCCACGGAAACGGCCGAACTGGAGGTAGTAGAGGAGATCGAGGCCCTCCTCGATG
>Ga0114919_10005564_pt1 | contig 10051 bp, 4 predicted proteins | sample BlataG_FD_88682 | JGI IMG/M metagenome (GOLD analysis project Ga0114919, IMG submission 88682) | Deep subsurface microbial communities from Black Sea to uncover new lineages of life (NeLLi) - Black_00105 metaG | ecosystem: Environmental > Aquatic > Marine > Oceanic > Sediment | place: Atlantic... | reverse complement strand
GACCTGCGGTCCCGGCTCGGTGATTATTTCCTTGGCTATTACGAAATGAATATTGCCAAGACGGCTTCCATCAGAAAGCTGCTCAGTAGCCGCAAGCTGATGGAGACGGCAATGACGCCGCTGGCACGGAACCTTGATGCGGTTCGTCGTGACAAGTCGCGGCAAGCTGACGAGGTCTGGGGGCCGCTAATTCGGCTGCTTTCGGTGGGTGAGACCGAGGTTCCAGTGGTGGCTGCTGGACTCGTCGCTGCGGCAGCCGGCAGTGAGTCTGACCGACCAGTCAATCCGCTGGTCGCCGCAGCAGTCACCGAGGCCAAGCCGCTGACCCACCGCGACGTGTTGGTTGCTTTTGCGGGTGTGCTGGCGGCGGCCGAATCAAAGTGGCAGGAGTTGCTGCAGCAACAGCCAACAGCAAAACGGCTTGCCGATAACCGCTGGGAAAGGATTCGCCAGGCAGTCTACGTTGCTGATTCACCACTGCGGCTCGAGGCCGAAGCCTGCATGTCGGCCTCACGGCTGCAGGGGAAGGGCCGCGTCAAGTTGGCCAATCTTGAAAACGCAATCAAGCAGGTCGATGCGACCCATCCGGGCGCACCGCCACGTTCGTTTGTGCTGGTTGATCGGGCTAGGCCGGTTGAGCCATTTGTTTTCCTGAGGGGCGAACGACAGCGACGCGGGCCACAGGTCAGCCGGCATTTTCTGACGGTGCTTGGCGGGGGTGATGACCAGCCGTTCGTCAATGGCAGTGGCCGTCGGGAATTGGCCGAAGCGATTGCCGATTCGCGGAATCCGCTGACCGCCCGCGTCTTCGTCAATCGGGTTTGGGCCCATCACTTTGGTCGGGGCCTTGTTGCAACTCCGAGTGACTTCGGGCTGCGGTCAGAGCCGCCAAGCCATCCAGAACTGCTCGACTGGCTTGCCGCAACGTTCATGGAGCGGGGCTGGTCGGTCAAGGAGCTCCATCGGCTGGTCGTCAATTCGCGGGCCTACCGGCTGGCCTCGCTCGGTCCGGCCGATGCAGAGTTGGTGTCAGCACTTGCTGAGGCCGACCCCGATAATCGGCTTCTCTGCCGAGCCAATCGTCGTCGACTCGATTTTGAATCGATGCGAGATGCGATGCTCCTGGCTGCGGGACGGCTTGATGATGCCGTGGGTGGTCGTCCGGTCGATCTCTCCGCCGAACCCTATTCAAACCGACGCACCATTTATGGCTTCATTGACCGGCTCAATCTCGACCCGATGTACACCACCTTTGACTTTGCTTCACCTGATGTCACTGCGGCCGAGCGGCCCACCACCACGGTGCCGCAGCAGGCGCTCTTCGGCATGAATCACCCATTCGTGATTGAGCAGGCCCGGGCAATCGCCGCTCGTGGTCTTGAGGAAGCCGCTGAGGGGGGAGATGTCGCCGTAGCCGAGGCGATTTATCACGCTGTCTTTGGGCGACCACCCCTGCCGGCCGAAGCCAAGACAACCGTCGCTTATGTCCGCACTCTCCCGAAGGTTGCCGACGCTGTTGGGAGTGTCTGGCAGTATGGCTACGGTGATCTCGAAGCGACTCCGGGCACTGTCTCCCGGTTCAGGCCACTGCCCTATTTCGATGGGCGGAATTATCAGGGATCTGCCGCCTTCCCCGATCCCCAACTCTTTCATCTACGGCTCAGTGCGACCGGCGGGCATCCAGGGAAAGGTGGCATGGCGGTGATCCGCAGGTGGGTTGCTCCGCGTGACGCAAGCATTCAGATTCGGGGCGAACTGGTTCACCTCCGGGACCGGGGCGACGGTGTCGAAGGCCAGATTCTGCACGTCCGCAGCCATGCGTCAGCCGCTGTGGTGAGCAAAGTGGTCGGGTCGTGGAAGGTGTTCAACGACAAGCAGCAGACAAACATCGACAGTCTTGCGGTTCGCCGCGGCGATGCGGTGGACTTTGCGGTCGGCTCAGCCGGGAACTCATCAAGTGACGCCTTCGGCTGGTCGCCGTCGGTCAGCATCTTGAAAAATGAGAAGAGGGAATCAGGAGCAGATGGAGCAGGCCAGCAATGGGCCGCTGTTCGTGATTTTGGGCCTCCTCCCCCGCCACCGCTGTCTCCCTGGGAGCAGGTTTCCCAGGCCTTGCTACTGACCAACGAATTCTGGTTTCTTGACTGACACGCCAAGATCCGATTGGAGCATGCCGATGGAGTTCTCTCCCCAGCAGGATTCTCAACTGCTTCCCCGCCGGACGATGCTCGGCCGGTGCGGAATGGGATTTGGCAGTGTGGCCCTCTCGGGGCTGCTTGCTACCCGCACTGTCGCCGCAGGCAGTGAGCAGGTGATGGCAGCGGGGACGATGCAGCCGAAGCCGCCACATTTTCGTCCACGAGCAGTCCGGGTGATCCATCTGTTCATGAATGGCGGGCCATCTCAGATCGACACCTTCGATCCCAAGCCGGCGTTGACCCGATTTGAGGGCAAGCAACTTCGAGCTGATTTAAAAAATGATCGGCGGATTGGTGGAGTCGGCATGCCGTCAACGTTTCGCTTTGCCCGGCATGGCAAGTCTGGGATGGAAATCAGTGAACTCTTTCCACAGGTTGCCAGGCATGCTGATGACTTGTGCGTGATTCGCTCAATGCAGACGCCGATACCCAACCATGAGCCCGGCTTCATGATGATGAACTGTGGGGATATCAGCCGGACGCTGCCATGCGCTGGAGCCTGGACCCTTTACGGCCTCGGTACTGAAAACCAGAGCCTGCCCGGCTTCATCGTGATGTGCCCAGCTGGCCTGCCGACCGCTCAGGGCAGTAACTGGCGAAACGCCTTTCTGCCCGGGGCTTATCAGGGAACCTACATCGACTCCCAGCACCGTTCGGCTGACGAACTGGTCGCCAATATCCGAAACGACGCCCTTCTGCCTGGCCAACAGCGGCGGCAACTCGACTTTATTCAGCGGATCAATGCGATGCACGCCCGCCGCCGGCCTGACGATGCCCAGCTTGAGGCTCGGATCGAATCACTTGAGCTGGCCTTCAGGATGCAGCAAGAAGCGGGTGAGGCCTTCGATATCAGCCGCGAGCCCCAGACAGTCCGAGAGCGGTACGGCGACCACGTGCAGGGCCGACAACTGCTCATTGCTCGCCGGCTTGCTGAGCGAGGAGTCCGCTACATCCAGGTCTATCACGGAGCTGGTCAGCCCTGGGACAGCCATGCCAACATTAAAGATGCCTTGCCGAGACTCGCCCGTGAGAGTGATGCCCCGGTTGCAGCCCTGCTCGATGATCTCAAGGATCGCGACATGCTCAAGGACACACTTGTCATCTGGGGCGGCGAGATGGGGCGGACATCGACGGTGCAGTTGCCAGTTGGCCCCAAGCCAGGCAGGGACCACCATCACGACGGTTTTACGGTCTGGATGGCCGGCGGTGGCGTGAAAGGTGGGTATGTCCATGGGGTCACTGATGAGGTCGGACTGAAGGTGGTTGAGAACCCCGTTACGGTGCACGATTTGCACGCAACCATGCTGCACCTCCTGGGGTTTGACCACGAGCGGCTCACCTATCGGCACGCCGGCCGCGACTTCCGGCTGACAGACGTCTATGGGAATGTTGTGCAGGACATTCTGGCGTAACATCTGCCAGATGGTTTTCAGCCGTTGCCAGTTCTATGTTGAAAGGGGGCTTTGTGTTTCAGGGTCAGCGTCTTGGTTGCTCGTGGGGGCGAATGCTCACTGCTCTTGGTGCGGTAGTGGTTCTGATTGTGAGCGAACAGTCCGGAGCATCAGCAAGTGATCGACCGCCAAATGTCGTGCTCTTTCTGGTTGATGACATGGGCTGGCGAGACAGTTCAGCCTATGGATCGACCTACTACGAGACACCTCAGATGGAGCGGTTTGCGGCGACAGCGCTGCGGTTCACCGATGCCTATGCCGTGCCCCTTTGCTCACCGACGCGAGCCTCGATTCTCACTGGGCAATACTCAGCCCGCCACGGGGTAACCAGTGCCACGGGGCACCTCGCCCCGCAGCCGCAGGACTTTGCGTTCCTTCCTGAGACGGCCCCACCCAATCAACCGCTCCTGATGCCGATCAGCCGCAACTATCTACCCCCTGAGCAGTACACGTTGGCTGAGGCTCTGCGTGATCAAGGGTATTGCACCGGACATTTCGGCAAATGGCATCTTGGGGTAACACCACCGCACTGGCCAGAACAACAAGGGTTCGACGCTGCCTGGCACTGTGAGCCAAGTGCCGGACCGCCGGGGGCTTATTTTTCGCCCTATGGCGTACTGCCGCCGGGGACGACCCGGGCTGAAGCTAAAGGAAAAAAATACGTTGTCGGCACAATTACCGACGGAGCAGACGGTGAGTACATCACTGACCGTCTCACCGATGAAGCCGTGGCCTTCATCGAAAAGAATCATGACCAACCGTTCTTCGCCAACATCTGGCACTACGGCGTTCACGGTCCTTGGGGACACAAGGAAGCGATCACTCAAAAATTTTCCACAAAAGTCGATCCGTCCGGGAGGCAAGGTAATCCGATCATGGCCTCGATGCTCGCCAGCGTTGATGAGAGCTTAGGGCGGGTGCTCGACACGCTCGATCGATTGGGACTGGCAGACAACACGCTCGTCATCTTTTATTCCGACAACGGCGGCAATGTGCATAGCAATGTCCCAGGTGCTGAGAAGACTAACCGAGCTGAGCGGTCTGGCAGTCCGATGTTGGCCGATTGGCGGAAGTGGGCCGGTAATCAGCCGCCGACCAACAACGCACCGCTTCGTGAGGGCAAGGCAAGGATTTATGAAGGTGGTCAGCGGGTGCCGTTGATGATCCGCTGGCCCGGGCGGACGGAGCCCGGCAGTACCAGCAACGCTGTCGTCGGGCCGATCGATCTCTACCCCACGATTCTTGACTGTGTTGGTGCCGAGCGACCGGCTGGCCAAATCATCGACGGTGAGTCGCTGGTGCCAGTGCTCACCCGTGTCGGCAGTATGAGCCGGCGGGCTTACTTCACCTGGTTCCCTCATCTGATCCCTGCGGTGTCGGTGCGGGAGGGCAGTTGGAAGCTGATCCGCCGGTTTCAGCCGCATCCCGACTATCCCGAGGTTCGCGAGTTGTACAACCTCGCTACCGATATCGGTGAGACACACAACCTCGCGGCCCGTATGCCGGATAAATTGGCGCAGCTTGACGGCTTGATCGACCGATTCATCGATGAGATTGTTGCCGTTGCGCCGCAACCGAATCCTACTTACCGACCACCGGGGCCTCTCGATGGGCTGGTCTTACGGTCCTGTACGACAGAACTTACTCATAATGCTGCGACGTTTACAGCAACGGGTAGTCAACCGTTTCTTGGCACGGCGGCAGTCAAAATGCCTGGGCCGCTGAAGGTCATGCTTACGATTCGCAACCGCACAGGTGGGCAGGGACGCATTCAGTGGAAACTCACCGGAGAGTCAGACTTTCCGACAGCAGGGCAATCGGTTGAGTACCGCATTGAGCCAGGCGACGACTGGCAGACAGTACAACTCGACCTGCCGGTTGAGGGGGTTCCCTCGGTCTTCAGGATCTACCTGCCGGCTGAACAATCACCAACAGAGATGCAAATGATCAGGTTTTCGGCTGGTTCAAAGGTCCGGCAGTGGCAATTTGATTGATCAGCCGCTCTAAAGAGGGGCAGGTTTTCATTTCCCTTGGTTTTTTTGAGAGATTTTCTGGTCAGATTGCAACCCAGACACTGCCCGTCCGTTCAAGCTATGTTCGGGACCACGTAGGGGTACTATTTTAATGCGGTCAGTTTGTCAGTGCTTCGAAATCGAAAGCTGGTTTGTATGAATGCGAGTAACGATCGTTTTCCACGATTCTGCCGAGTGCTGGTTCTGTCTGTCATTGGACTGACCCTGGCCGTGCATGGCCCGCTACGGCGAGTCTCTGCTGCGGCGGTGTCCGATCCAGTCAGGCCGATTGATCACCGGTTCACTGATGGAGGAGACGCCGAAAAAGAAGCGGCTGAGGCTGGCGGTGAGATCCCAGACTTTCGTCGGCATGTTGTCCCGCTATTGGGACGGCTGGGCTGCAATGGCCGCGCCTGTCACGGATCGTTTCAAGGACAGGGTGGTTTTCGGTTATCGCTGTTCGGCTATGACTTCAAGGCTGATCACGAGAACCTTGTTGCCGGCGACGAGCCCCGGGTTGATCTGACTGATGCTGGAGCGAGCCTGATGCTCCGCAAGCCACTCGAGGAAGAGCCGCACGAGGGAGGGCGGCGACTCGAACCGAAGTCGTGGCAGTTGGCGGTGTTGCGACGCTGGATTGAAGCTGGGGCCGCTGGCGTGACAGACGAGGCGGCTGATTTTGTTCGGCTTGAGGTCACGCCGTCTGAACTCGTCGCTCGCGAGCCGGGGCAGACCTGGCAGTTACGGGCGGTTGCAGTTTGGTCAGATGGCACGCAGGAAGATGTGACGCCGCTGTGTCGTTTTCAGAGCAACGACGATCAGGTGGCGACCATTGATGCTCACGGTGTGGTTACCGCACGGGGGCCCGGTGACAGTCATGTTGTCGCCTTCTATGACAACGGAGTCGTGCCGGTCCCGGTGCTCTTTCCGGTTTCTGGGCGGGTGGGTGATGACTACCCAGAAATCGTGGCGACAACCAAGATCGACGAACTGGTCCTCGACAAACTGGCCACCCTGGGCGAAATTCCCTCAGGCCGCTGTTCAGACGGAGAGTTCCTGCGGCGTGTTTCGCTCGATTTGATCGGAACACTTCCAACGGCGGCCGAAGCGAGAGATTTCCTGGCGGACAACCGCAGTGATAAGCGGGCCCGCAAGATTGACGAACTACTTGAGCGGCCTGGCTATGCTGCTTGGTGGGCGACTCGCTTTTGCGACTGGACGGGCAACAATGCACGTAACCAGCAGAACAACGGTCCCGATCGGCTGAACTTCGTATCGGCTGCCTGGTACGACTGGATGAGAGCCCGGTTGCAAGAGAATCTTCCGTATGACGATCTTGTGGAGCGGATTGTGCTGGCCCGCAGCCGCCTGGAGGATGAGTCATACGCCGACTACTGCGAGCGCATGAGTGGCTATCTGGCGAAGGGGACTGATGCTTCTTTCGCGGATCAGCCTTACCTGCCGTACTTCTGGAGCCGCCGAACCTTCCGAACCACCGAGGAGCGAGCGCTTGGCTTCGCCTACACCTTCCTTGGGGTGCGGATTCAATGTGCCCAGTGTCACAAACATCCATTTGATCAGTGGACGAAGGATGATTTCGATCGATTCGAGAACTTCTTCAGCCGTGTTCGGTATGTCCAGGCTCGTCAGGTTTCTGACGCTGGCTCTGTTCGCTCATCGATGATGGCGGCTCTCGATATCGACCCGGACCTCAAGGGGAACCGACTCGATCAGCGTCTGGCCAAATTGGCCGCTCAGGGGCAGACAGTTCCTTTTGGCGAGACGGTTGTAATGCCACCACCGAAGCCGGTCGATCCGGAGAAACTTGCGCGGTTTAAAGAGCAGGCCGCAAATCCCAAGCAAAAAGCACGACTACAGCAGTTTCTCTCCGGGCGGACAGCCACCGTGCTAGGTGGAGACGAGATTGCGCTCGACGAGGTTGATGACCCGAGGCAGATTTTGTTGGCCTGGATGCGGGATGAGAACAATCCGTACTTTGCTCCAGCGATCGTCAATCGCATCTGGTCATGCTATTTCAACGTCGGCATCGTTGAGCCGCCAGATGATTTGAGCCTCGCCAACCCGCCCAGCAATGCTCCGTTGCTTGAGTTTTTGGCCGCTGGCTTCCGCGAGCAGGGCTATGACTTGAAGTGGCTGCATCGGGAAATCTGCAACAGCGATACCTATCAACGGGGTTGGGAGCCGAATGAGACCAACCGGCTTGATGAAAGGAACTTCGCCCGAGCAGTGCCTCGCCGATTGCCTGCCGAAGTGGCATATGATGCAATTCGCGTGGCAACCGCCGGTACGGCCGAGGTGGACAAGATCTGCCAAGTCGATGCAAAGCGAGCCATCGCCGACCCGGTAGTGAGTCGACAGGGGGGCAGTTATGCCCTCACGGTGTTTGGCCGGTCCATTCGGGAAAGTAACTGCGATTGTGACCGTTCGACTGAGCCGAGTCTGCTGCAGACAGTCTTTCTCCAAAACGATGCCGAGATGCTCGGCATGATTGACCGGCGAGACGGTTGGCTGGCCGAGGTTACAGCAATTGATTCGGACCCCGCGGAGATTGTGGAGGAGGCCTACGTGCGGACACTTGCCCGGCGACCAACTGCGGCCGAACGTGAGCGTTCGCTCGCCCACATAAGCACGGCCGATTCGTTGCGAGCAGGGGTGCGGGATCTGCTCTGGGCCCTGCTCAACACCAAAGAATTTATTGTGAACCACTGACCTGTCTGCCAATCTGCCCGATCCGACTGGCGGATCGGGATGACTGGCGGGGCATTGCTTGGAAAGCAACCTACCATGACCGTGAATCAGACCTGCGACGGTGTCCGTAGAAGGGACTTCCTGCGGATCGGAGCCCTGGGGACGGCGGGACTTTCTCTCTCTGATTACCTGCGATGGACTGCGGCTGCAGAGTCCAGTCCGACGCGGGCCAAGGCGGCAATCTTTGTCAATCTCGAGGGCGGTCCTTCCCACCTTGACACTTTCGACTTGAAGCCCGATGCGGCCGATGAATACCGGGGTGAATTCCAGCCGATCAGTACGAGTGTTCCCGGGATTCAGATCAGCGAGCACCTGCCCAAGCTCGCAGGCTGCATGGAGCACTATACGATTCTGAGGGGCATCACCCACTCGCTGGCCGCCCATCCACTCGGCCAGAAGTATGTCAGCACCGGTAATCGACCGATTCCCTCGCTCGAGTTTCCGAGCTACGGTGCGGTGGTCAGCCGAGAACTCGGCGGGCCGGCGGATCTTCCCCTTCATGTGGCGGTGCCGAAGATCAATCAAGGCGCGGGTTATCTTGGCGTCAAGTACGCGGCACTGAATACCGGCAGTACTCCAAAGGCAGGCCGCCCATATAGCGTTCGCGGAGTTTCGCTTGCCGGCTCACTCACCGTCGAAGATGTTCAGCGGCGGCAGGGCTTGCTTGAGGATCTTGACCAGCGACTGCGGCAGCTTGATGGCCAGAATGACCTCGTTGCGGGACTCGATCGGTTCACCGAGCAGGCCCACACGATCATCACCTCGTCAAAGGCACGGCAGGCATTCGACGTTTCCCGCGAATCACCTTCTTTTGCAGCACCGTTCGGTGCGACACCTTTTGGCCAGAGCTGCCTCTTGGCGACCCGTTTGGTTGAGCATGGGGTGCCGTTCGTCACCATTTCTTTCGGTGGCTGGGACACACATCTCGATAACTGGACACGGTTGAAGGAACGGCAATTGCCGCCGCTTGATGAGGGGCTCTCGGCACTCTTCAGCGGCCTTGCCCAGAAGGGCCTGCTTGATTCGACCGCGGTGTTGGTGACGGGAGAGTTTGGCCGTACCCCAAAAATCAACACTGAGCGGAACGGTCGCGATCATTATGCCCGGGCAATGTTCATGCTGATGGCCGGAGCTGGCATGACTGGAGGTCGGGTGATCGGTGAGACCGACAGCACGGGTAGTGGCCCCCTTCACGACGGCCACTCTCCCGATGATGTTGCTGCCACCTTCTATCAGTTGCTGGGCATCGATCCCACCAGGGAGTACCAGACCAGCACCGGCCGGCCGGTGATGATCGTACGTGAGGGGACAGTCATTCCCGAACTGCTGAGCTAGCCGCACTCGGAAAAGCCGGCTTCGGCACCGCTCTCAAACGGTGGGCTGTGGTGAACGTGGTCGGTCCGCAGAATTTTTGAAGGGGGCCGCCATTCATGAGCAGACAGGTCCACTGGCTCGGACGCTGGCATATCTGCTGGCTGATCGGATTCGGAGTATTCAGCGTTTGGGCGGGTCGCGGGCAGGCTGAGGGCTGGCAGCGGTTCCGTGGGCCGAACGGAACTGGCATTGTTGACGATACTGACGCACTGCCGCTGACTTGGTCAAACGACAATGGCATTTGTTG
>Ga0114919_10005563_pt1 | contig 10051 bp, 7 predicted proteins | sample BlataG_FD_88682 | JGI IMG/M metagenome (GOLD analysis project Ga0114919, IMG submission 88682) | Deep subsurface microbial communities from Black Sea to uncover new lineages of life (NeLLi) - Black_00105 metaG | ecosystem: Environmental > Aquatic > Marine > Oceanic > Sediment | place: Atlantic... | reverse complement strand
GGCCGGCAGTCCCGCCGCGGCGAGCCGCTCGTACGTGCCGGCCGTGGCGACCAAGTCGTAGCCGATGCTCACCAGCGGGCGGACGATGGCCACTATGCGGTCTTTGTCGGCGTCGCAGACGGAAACGAACACGGTCCCGCCGACCGGCAGCGGCAGGCCGGTCGCCATCTGCCCCTTGCCGAATGCGAACTCGAACGTCACGTCCACGCCCATCACCTCGCCGGTGGACCGCATCTCCGGGCCGAGTATCACATCCACGCCGGGGAACTTGGCGAAGGGGAAGACGCTCTCTTTGACGGATGTTTGAGCGGGCCTGGGGGCCTCGACGACGCCGAGTGAGTCCAGGGACAGCCCAGCCATCACCTTGGCAGCCAGCTTCGCCCACGGCACGCCGGTGGCCTTGGATACGAACGGCACGGTCCGCGACGCACGCGGGTTGACTTCCAGGATGTACACCAGTCCGTCCTTGACGGCGAACTGGACGTTCATCAGCCCGCGCACGCCCAGCCGCTCGGCCAGCAGGGCCGCCTGACGCTTGATCTCGGCGATGACGTCGTCCGGCAGGGAGTGCGGCGGCAGCGCGCAGGAGGAATCGCCGGAGTGGATGCCGGCCTCCTCGATGTGCTCCATCACGCCGCAGATGACCGCACGCGGGGCCGCCGGGGCTGCCCCGTCCGGCAGCGCGCCGAAGTCGGCGATGCAGTCGACGTCGACTTCCGTGGCGTTGGCGAGGAACTTGTCGACGAGGATCGGGTGGTCCCGCCCGACCGTGGAGGCGTCGACCGCCCGGGCCATGTACACGCCAAGCTGCTCGGCGTCGGAGACGATCTCCATCGCCCTGCCGCCCAGCACGTAGCTGGGCCGGACCAGCACGGGATAGCCGATCTGGTCGGCGATCTTGTGGGCCTGGGCGACGGTCAAGGCCGTGCCGCTGGCCGGGCAGGCGAGCTTGAGCTCATCCAGCACCTGCCCGAAGCGCTTGCGGTCTTCGGCGAGGTCGATTGACTCCGGGCTGGTGCCGATAATCGGCACACCGGCTGCCTCCAGGCCGTGGGCGAGGTTCAGCGGCGTCTGCCCGCCGAAGTGCACTATCACGCCGTGCAGCAGCCCGCCGGGCTCGTCCAGCGGCCGACCGTTGAGGCGCTCGCAGATGTTCAATACGTCCTCTAGCGTGAGTGGCTCGAAGAACAGCATGTCGGACGTGTCGTAGTCGGTGGAGACGGTCTCGGGGTTGGAGTTGATCATCACGGCCTCGTAGCCTAGCTCCTGGGCGGCGAAGGCGGCGTGGACGCAGCAGTAGTCGAACTCGATTCCCTGGCCGATGCGGTTCGGCCCGCCGCCGAGGATGACGATTTTCTTGGTGTCGGTGATGCGGATCTCGTCTTCGGCCGAGTCGGTGACGTTGCCGTCGGCGTCGATTCGCCGGACGGGCGATTCGTACGTGGCGTAGTAGTACGGCGTGACGGCCTCGAACTCCGCGGCGCAGGTGTCGACGAGCTTGTAGGCCGGCTGGAGGCCGAAGAACTTCCGCAGCGCGCGGAGAATCTCGGGCGTGGTCCGCCACGCGCCGGCCAGTTGCACGTCCGAATAGCCCCACTGCTTGGCCTTGGCCAGCAGCTCGCCCACGCGGCCGCACAGCTCGCTTTGCTCGCACGCGCCGCGGTCTGCCGCGGCGGCCTGGCCGGTCGCCGTTGCGGCGGCAACAGCCTGGGTGAGCCACTCGTCGAACGGCTCGGCCTCTTCGCACACGTCGACGAGCTCTTCCTCGAAGTCCGTCAGCTCCTTGATCTGCGAGAGGAACCACGGGTCGATCCAGGACAACTCGTATATGTCCTCGACGGACCAGCCCATCTTCAGCGCATAGCGAACGTAGTAAAGCCGGCCTTGGGCGGGCACGGCCAGCTTGCGACGCAGCCGGGATTTCTCGATCGGGTAGAACGTGTCCTCCCCGGACGTGTCGTCCACTCGGGCACGCGCACCACGCATGGCCTTGAGCCACTTGTCGTTGCCGTCCATCCCCAGGCCGAAACGCTTGACCTCCATCGAGCGGATGCCCTTCTGGAGCGATTCCTTGAACGTCCGGCCTATGGACATCGCCTCGCCGACGGACTTCATCTGCGTGGTGAGCGTTTCGTCGGCCTCGGGGAACTTCTCGAACGTCCAGCGGGGAATTTTCGTGACGACGTAGTCGATGGTCGGCTCGAAGCACGCGGGCGTCTGGCGGGTGATGTCGTTGGGCAGCTCGTCGAGCGTGTAGCCGACGGCCAGCTTGGCGGCGATCTTGGCGATGGGGAACCCCGTCGCCTTGGACGCCAGGGCCGAGCTGCGGCTCACGCGCGGGTTCATCTCCACGACTATCATCTTACCCGTAAGCGGGTCGACGGCGAACTGTATGTTGCTGCCGCCGGTGTCCACGCCGATCGCGCGGATGATCGCCAGCGACCAGTCGCGCATCCGCTGGTATTCCTTGTCGGTGAGAGTCTGGGCGGGCGCAACGGTTATCGAGTCGCCCGTGTGCACGCCCATGGGGTCCACGTTCTCGATGGAGCAGACGATGACGACGTTGTCGGCCTTGTCGCGCATCACCTCCAGCTCGTACTCCTTCCAGCCGAGCACGGACTGCTCGATCAGGATTTCGCTGATGGGCGAGTTCCGCAGGCCGCGCCGGCAGATGTCCTCGAACTCGTCGATGTTGAAGGCGAACCCCCCGCCCGTGCCGCCAAGCGTGTAGGCCGGGCGAATACACACCGGCAAGCCGACCTGCTCGACGATCACGCCGGCCTCGTCCATCGAATGTGCGACGCCACTGGCCGGCACGTCCAGCCCGATGGCCAGGCACAGTTCCTTGAACTCGGTGCGGTCCTCAGCCCGGTGGATGACGTCCCGCGTGGCGCCGATCATCTCCACGTTGAACTTCTCCAGCACGCCGCTGTCGGCCAGGGCGACGGCCGTGTTCAGCCCCGTCTGCCCGCCGAGCGTCGGCAGCAGCGCGTCGGGGCGTTCGATCTCGATGATCTTGGCGACCGCATCGGGCGTGATGGGCTCGATGTAGGTGCGGTCGGCCAGCTCCGGGTCGGTCATGATCGTGGCCGGGTTGCTGTTGACCAGGATGATCCGGTAGCCCTCCTCCCGCAGGGCCTTGCATGCCTGCGTGCCGGAGTAGTCGAACTCACACCCCTGCCCGATGATGATCGGGCCCGAGCCGATCAGCAGGATGGAATGTATGTCGTCCCTGCGCGGCATAGGTGTAACACGCTCCGTCGCTCGCCTTTGGCCGTGCATATGCTGCGCGCACGACTGTCGGCAAAATCAGGGAACAATAACACGCCCGCCCCCTTCCGGACAAGTGGCCGGTGATAATCGTCGCTCGATGCCGGCGTAAGTTACTCCGTCGGGCGTGGCATGGCCATCCTGGCCATGCGCATGGGCGAGACGCCCATGCCACGTGTGAGCTACTCCTCCGGCGGCGGGTCCGGCGGCTCGGCCGGTGGCTCCTCCGAGGCGAAGTCAGCCACGATCAGCACGTCGCCGCGCCCAAGGCCCAGGGCCGCGCCGACCTCCGGCGCGACCAGGCGCGCCGTCACTTCCTCGCCATTGAGCATGACCGGTTGATCGATTCCCACCGGCTTTGGCGGCGGAATGCTCCCGGGTGGCAGTTGCGTAGACTGAAGGGCTTGCTTGAGTTGGACGGCAAGCTTGAGCCTGTCATAGTCGTCCCGCGCTTCCACCAGTTGCCGGGCGACGCGCTGGCTCTGGCGGCGCTGAATGACCCACAGTGCCGCCAGCGACACGATGATGAGGGCCATCAGCCCGTACGTCCAAAACAGGTATTTGTCGTCGCTCGACGCTTTGTCGTTGGTCATCAGCTATGCGCCTTTCTTCTCTCGCCCAGGCTGGCCGCTATGCGCCACTCGGCGTCCGGCTGAATGAAATCGCGGAAATACGGCAGCGGCCTGCCCTTCTTGCCGTAGTAGTACCTCAGCCCCCGCTGGATCGCCAGGTTCGCCAGCCAACTGTTCCGCTTGAACGGCCAAATCCGCAGCCGGCTGAAAGCGCTCGGCATGGAGAAGAACTCGTTGAACGCCGCCATCTGCGCGTGGCGCAACTGGTCGACCGTCATCCGGGCGGGCTGGAAAACCACCGTCGCTCCGTTGTACTTGTCCCACTCCTGCGTAATGAGCCTGCCCTCGGCGCGGTACGTCTCGAACAGTTCCGTGCCGGGGTACGGCGTGAGGATGGGGTAGCAGCTCATGCACAGGTCGGCGCGCTGTGCGAACCGCACGGCGTTCATGCAGTCGCGCCAGTCGTCCGTGTCAAAACCGAAGATGAAGCTGCCCCATATGCTGATGTCGAACGACTGTATCTTGCGGATGTGCGAGATGTACTCGTCGGCCTTGGCGTAGGTCTTGCCGGCCGCGGCGAGCGTGCCGGCCTTGGGGCTCTCAAGGCCGAGGATGATGCCCAGACACCCGCTGTCCTTCATTGCACGCAGCAGCTTGTCGTTGCGGGCTATCAGTATGTCACACTGCGAGGCCCACTTGACCTCGAGCGGCCGCAAGGCCGCGAACAGCTCCATCGCCCACTTGTGGTTGCCCGCTACGTCGTCGTCCGAGAAGATGAACGTCCGCGTGCCGAAGTCCTCCTGGGCGGTCTTGATCTCGGCGATGATGTCGTTGATATTGCGCTGTCGGAACTTTCGGCCGAAGATCGCCGGGGTCGTGCAGAACGTGCATCCGTGCGGGCAGCCGCGCGTTGTTTGGATGGGGTTGAACACGAGGTAGTCCGCGGGGTCCAGCAGGTCCTTTCGCGGCGTGGCAATCGGGCAATCCGGTGCTTCGGTCCAGTCGTATATCCGCTTGGGCGTTCCGGCGGCGATGTCGGCCAGTGCGCGCGGCAGCGTGGCCTCGGCGTCCCCCTTGCAGACGATCGTACCGTGCGTCAGCGCCTCTTCCGGCAGGGCTGAGGGGTGAATGCCGCCCAGAATCACCTCCGCGCCGAGTTGGCGGTACTCGTCGGCCAGCTCGTAGGCCCGGCGGGCCTGGGTCGTCATCGCGCCGATGCCGACGGCGTCGACGCCCTCAGCCGACGGCGTGTGCGGCTCGTCGGTCGTGTTCTCGTCGATGATTTCGGCCTCCCACCCGTCCGGCACGACGGCAGCACATATCGCCAGGTTCAGCGGCATGAACAGCCCCCGCCGCGAGAAGGTCATCTTGCGGATGATCTCCGGCATGGACAGCGTCGAGAGCCCGCTGCGCGGGTTGATTAGGCGCAGCTTGCGGACGCCGGCAGATTCACGCCCCTGCGGTGTGTCCATGGCAGCTCCCGACAGCAGGATGACTGGCCGCCGATGCAGCCGACCGACGGCGGGATGGCCCTAGCGCACGAATACGTCGCTGATCGACCACGGCTGGGCCCCGGGCTGGACGACCTGCAAGCGGACGTACCGCCCCAAGGCCGGGGCGACCAGCAAGAATATGCTCACCTTTCGCGTGCCGGGCCCGTCGAAACGCTTGCGGAACGTCTCGCCGTCCATGCTCGTGGAAATGGCGATACGGCGGGCGAAGCCCATCTCCGCCGGGCCGTGATGCAGGACTATCTGGTTGAAAAGGCATACCTTGCCGAAGTCGATCGTCAGCGTCGCCCCCCGGTAGCCGCTGGACGCACTGGCCGCGGAAGATTCCTCGCCGTCGAACGCGAGTTCGGCGCCCTGTATCCCTATCGCCTCGGCCGCCCGCCATTGCGCGCGGGGCGTGACCTCCGCGGCAGGCTGCATCCGATCCTCAGGATAGCCCGTCGTGCCGTCGCAGCCGAGCACACACGCCGCCAACGCGGCCGCCAGCACCAGCCGTACCTTACCGTTCGTCATCACTTTACGCTCTCCCAAGCCAAACGAGGTGCCGGATTATATCCACTGGCCTTGCCGGGGACAATTCCATGTTGCCGGACCCGCCGGTGACCTGCGGCGATTGACTGCCGCCGGCCAGACGCTACGATGGCCACATGCCGAGCGATCCAATGGCGACTTCGTGGTTTGTGAGCGTCCTCAGTCGACACTGGCCCGTTGTTCTCGTGGCCGGGGGCCTTTACGTGTTCATGAGCATTCGCGTGGCCCGGCAGATGGGCAAGACCGGGCGAAGCACGCTGAAGTGGCTCTTCATCACGCTGTGCTTTACGGCCATACCGGCGGGCGTCGTGCTGCTGTGGGACAACTTCGGCTGGCTGATCCGCGGCAAGCCCAAGCCCGACGACGGCTGCGAGGGACAAGACCAATGAAGGCTATCATCCTGGCGATCGGAAATGAGCTGACGTCCGGCCGGCACGTCGACACCAACAGCGCCTACATCGCCGAGCGCCTGGCGACGGCCGGCGTGCATGCCGCGGCGCACTTCACCGTGGGCGACGATCGGTCGGCCATCGCCGAGGCGCTGGCCGGGGCGGCGGGGGCGGCGGAGCTGGTCATCGCCACCGGCGGGCTGGGGCCAACGCCCGACGACCTCACGCGGCAGGGCCTGGCCGACGCGATGGGCTGCGAGCTGGCTCCGGACGCGGCCAGCCTGGCGATGCTGGAGGATTTCTTCGCCGCGCGGGGCTACACGCTCAGCGAGACCAACCGCGTGCAGGCCATGCTCCCGGCCGGGGCCGAACCCCTGCCGAACCGCCACGGCACGGCCCCGGGTATTCTGGCGCCGCTGGGCGAGGCGACGGTCGTGTGCTTGCCGGGCGTGCCGCACGAGATGCGAGCGATATTTGACGAGCACGTGCTGCCGCGTTTCGCCGGGCGGGCGGGCGTTATCGTCCGGCGCGAGCTGCGGACGTTCGGCATGCCGGAATCCGAGCTCGGCGCCAAGCTCGCCGACCTGATGACCGGCGACGGCGACACGACAATCGGCACGGCCGTCAAGGCGGGAGTGATTTCCGTCAGTCTCCAGACGCGGGCGGAAAGCGTCGAGGCGGCGTCGGCAGTTCTGTCACAGGCGGCAGCGGCCGTCCGCAACCGGCTGGGGGAGGCAGTGTTCGGCGAGGGCGATGAGACACTGGCCTCGGCCGTCGGACAGCGGCTGGCCGCGGCAGGCGAAACGCTCGCCACGGCCGAAAGCTGCACCGGCGGGCTCATCGGCAAGCTGCTCACCGACGTGCCCGGCTCGAGCGAGTACTATCTCGGCGGCGTGGTCGCCTACGCTGACGACGTCAAGCAGAGCCTGCTCGACGTGCCGGGCGAGCTTCTGGCCGCCCACGGCGCCGTCTCCGAGCAAGTGGCCGCCGCCATGGCAGAAGGCTGCCGGCGGCGCTTCGGAAGCGACTGGGCCCTGGCCGCGACGGGCATAGCAGGCCCGACCGGCGGCACCGCGGATAAGCCCGTCGGGCTGGTGCACTTCGCCCTCACCGGCCCCGACGGGACAACCACGCAGTGCCAGCAGATCTCCGGCACGCGTGAAATCGTCCGCACCCGCGCCGCCTGTGCCGCCGTCAACATGCTCCGCCTGGCGCTGATGGAAGGCCAATAGCCGCCCCCCGGCCAACAGAACGTTGCAGTCCGTCCGGCTCTGCGGTAACCTAACGGCCGACATGAACGACATTCTCATCAAGTCCGGGCGGGTGATTGATCCAGCTAACGGGGTGGACAAGACAGCCGACGTTGCCATCTCAGGCGGCAAAATAGCCGAGATCGGCCGGCTGACGGCCAAGGCCCGCAGGACCATCGACGCCAGGGGCAAGATCGTATGTCCGGGCCTGATCGACCTCCACGTGCATTGTCGCGAGCCGGGCCACGAGGAGGAGGAGACCATCGCGACGGCGTCGGCGGCATCGGTGGCCGGCGGGTTCACGACCGTCTGCGCCATGCCGAACACCCACCCCCCCACCGACGACGAGACGGCCATTCACTACGTCATTCAACGGTCCATCGAGGCCCGCCGCACCCGCGTGCTGCCCGTGGGGTGCATCACCAAGGGGCGCCAGGGCGAAGAGATGGCCGAGATGGGCATGATGCTCCAGGCCGGCGCGGTGGGCTTTACCGACGACGGCGACGGCGTGGCCTCGACGGCCATGATGTACCGCGCCCTGCAATACGCCAGCATGCTGAACGTGCCGCTGATGCAGCACTGCCAGGACCCGGACCTGATGAACGGCGTTATGAACAGCGGCGCCGTGGCGGTTCGGCTGGGGCTGGGCGGCATAGCCGCATCCGGCGAGCAGACGATGCTCCGGCGCGACCTGGAGCTCGTCGCCCGCACGGGCGCCCGCTACCACATGCAGCACGTGTCCACGGCCGGCAGCGTGGAGCTGCTCCGCCAGGCCAAGGCCTCCGGCCTGCCCGTGACGGCCGAAGCCACACCCCACCACCTGCTGCTGACCGACGCCGCCTGCATGACGTTCGACCCCAACTGCAAGATGAACCCCCCGCTGCGATCGGCCGACGACGTGGCCGCCCTGCGCGAGGGCGTCGCCGATGGAACGATCGACTGCCTGGCCAGCGACCACGCTCCTCATTCTCAAGAGGAGAAAGAGCTTGAGTTCGCCCTGGCGCCGTTCGGCATAGTCTCGCTGGAATGTGCGCCGGCCCTCTACGCCAAGGCGCTGATAGCCTCCGGCCTGATGGACTGGCCGGCCATGATCGACCGGATGACGGCTCGACCTGCCGGCGTGATAGGCAGGCCCTACGGGACGCTCTCGCCGGGGGCGATCGCCGACGTGACGGTCATAGACCCCGACCGGTCGTGGACGGTCGACATCGGGGCGTTCGAGTCGCTCAGCCGCAACTGCCCTTACGACGGCTGGGAACTCAAGGGCAAGGCGGAAGTTACGATTGTAGACGGCGAGGTCCGCTTCGCCGACGAGCAGGGCTGTTAGCATTTCTGTTGGGCCGGGGCCGCAGCTTTTCCCGCGACAGGCTCAAGATTGGGCGTGGTTGCGGCGATTTTCATAGTGCCGCCGTGCATCTATTCGGTTCTTCCTGGGGAGGTATGCAGCGATGGCAAAGACGGTCGCAGAGAAACGCCAGTTTCATCGGTTCGCCATGTCGTACCCGGTCAAGCTGTTCGAGCGGGGCGGCCGGCAGTTGACAATGGGGAAAACGCTCGATCTGTCGCGAGGCGGGGCGCTGCTTTCCTTGCCGCAGGCCACGTTCGATGACCTGGGAGTCGGGGGATCGGTAAACGTTACCGTCTCGCTCCCGCCGGAGTCCTACCGGGCGGAAACGGCCACAGATTTCGCCTGCGAGGCCCGCGTGGTCCGCCGGACCCAAACCAGCGGCCGAGCCGGCAACATCGCTATCGAGTTCGCCAGGCCCATGCAACTGACAAGCTGACCGGCCGGGTCCGAAACCGGGGGTCAGGAAATCGCCTTGGCCGCTATGTCGCGGCGACAATAGCACCCCTGCCAGTGGATTTTGTCCACCGCCTCGTAGGCGCGCTTCTGCGCGTCGGCGATCGTGTCGCCCAGCGCCGTAACGCCCAGCACCCGCCCGCCGTTGGTGACGAGTTTGCCGTCGACCACGGCCGTGCCCGCGTGGAACACCTTCACGTCGCCCACGGCCTCCGCTGCGTCGATGCCGGTGATCTCGAAGCCCTTTTCGTACGGGCCGGGGTAGCCGCCGCTGCTCATCACCACGCACACGGCCGGGCGGGAGTCCCACTCCAGCGTGACCTCGTCCAGTCGGTGCTCGGCCACGGCGACCATCGCCTCCAGCAGGTCGCTGGCCAGCCGCATCATCAGCGGCTGACATTCCGGGTCGCCGAAGCGGCAGTTGAACTCGATGACCTTCGGCCCGGCCGAGGTGAACATCAGCCCGACGTACAGCACGCCCTCGTATCGCCCGAAGTCGCGCCGCATCGCGTCGACGATGGGCACGAGGACCTCCTTTTCGATGCGACCACTCATCTTGCCGTCGATGATCGGCACGGGGCTGTATGCGCCCATGCCGCCGGTGTTGGCGCCTGTGTCGCCGTCGCCGATGGGCTTGTGGTCCTGGAGGGGCTCCATCGGGTAGATGCTCTTGCCGTCGCACAGCGCCAGCACGGTGGCCTCGGGCCCGGTGAGCATTTCCTCGATG
>Ga0114919_10005562_pt1 | contig 10052 bp, 7 predicted proteins | sample BlataG_FD_88682 | JGI IMG/M metagenome (GOLD analysis project Ga0114919, IMG submission 88682) | Deep subsurface microbial communities from Black Sea to uncover new lineages of life (NeLLi) - Black_00105 metaG | ecosystem: Environmental > Aquatic > Marine > Oceanic > Sediment | place: Atlantic... | reverse complement strand
TTGATCTTGACCTTCTATCCATATCGGTTAGCCAGGTACTCTACAAGCGACGCGGCGTCTGCATGTTCAAGGAGCCAAAGACGAGCGGCTCCAGCCGCAGGGTAGCCATGACATCGAAGTTAGCCCTATTCTTACGAGAATACCGAGCAGAGAGGGAGTCGCTTTCTTTACATCTTGGAAAGTTACTCTCCCTTGACGACCTTGTATTCACCAATGAGAAGGGGAAGCCGATTGACCCTAGCACCTTGACCCATAATTTTGGTAGAATAGTAAAGTGTGCAGGGTTGAGCATCCGCTTCCACGATCTGAGGCATAGCTATGCATCACTGATGTTGGCGGCTGGCGTTCATCCTAAGATAGTCAGCGAGGCTCTGGGGCACAGTACAGTGGCCATCACCCTGGACATATATAGTCAGGTCACACCAGGGCTTCAAGAGGCTGCTGCGAAGCAATTTGACTCCGTGCTGCCAGTCGGAGTGGCTCGAGCGGGCTAGGCGTGAGGCAGCAATTGAGGCTGAGTATCAGGCGGTCTTGTGGCGGGGGCTTGATGAGGGTTAATTTGTGACCACGTTTGTGATTCATGAGCATGAGGCACTGAGAGCTGGCTGGCACCATGATTTGAGGCTGGAAAGAAATGGCGTGTTAAAAAGCTGGGCGGTGCCAAAGGGTGTGCCAGAAGAGTCGGGGGTTCGCAGGATAGCGATGCCAGTTGAAGACCATGCCTTAAGTTACGGGGAATTTGAGGGCAAGATACCTAAAGGTCAGTACGGTGCTGGGAAAGTTAGGATTTGGGACCGTGGAACGTATGAGACGAAGTCCTGGGGCGATACGAAGATAGAAGTGACGTTTCATGGTAAAAGGTTGAGTGGTGATTATGTATTGCGTTGGATGGAGAGGATGAATAGGTGGCTACTCTGGAAGTGCTGAGGCGGAGCGGGCTGCCGAGCGTCATGGAAGCGGCACGAGGAGGAATGACGGGGAGGTTTAGCTATGCGTGCGCCTATAGCTCAGCGGACAAGAGCACCGGTCTTCGGAACCGGGGGTCGTGGGTTCAAATCCCTCTAGGCGCGCCACTTTTTGAAGCTAAATAAGCAAAATAGAGAATCTCGGTCATATTACTATTTTCATTTTTGCTAACAAATTGCTAACAGAGAAAACAACAAAGAGATAAATGTATGAATACAATAACAGAGGTTACTCGGAGGCAGATAATCGATTATTTGTCCGTAGGTGTTCAATGGTCTGGCAGGCTTGAAGAAGATGAGTTTTTATCAAGAATATATGATTTAAAACAAATACCTTCAACGGATTTTAGATTCAGTAATGCTCTTGGAGACATTCAGCAACATCGTAGAAACTGGAACGATTGGCCTGATGAATGGGTATTCACAGACCAGCGATTCAACATTCTCTGGGGACAAGATGACGAATTTTTGAAATTTTTATGTGAAACAGTTCATCCAGTAGTGCGCCCTGATGCAGAAACAGCGCGAGAAATGGTAGACAAGTTTAATACGTATTTAAAAAACGATGGATGGGAATTATTTGAGAAAGCAAATATTTCTGGTAGACCAGTTTTTGGAGCGCGAAAAATCGGGGCTAGAATAAGCATTATTGAAGAACCAACTGGATGGGACAAAGTAGACCGACAGATTCAAGAGTTAAAATTACGTCTAGATACTGCTTCTACGGAAGAACATTATCAAGCAATAGGGCTTATATCACGAGAGATATTAATATCACTTGCACAGGCAACATATGATGCTAAAAAATATCCACCCATTGATGGAAAGGCTCCTAGTAAAACTGATGCCGGAAGAATGTTGGAATCTCTTCTTGAGACTGAGCTTAAAGGCAGGGCAAATGAGGAAGCGCGTTCATATGCAAAGGCGGCGTTAAAGTTAGCTATAGCACTTCAACATAAAAGGAATGCTGACCATAGAATGGCATCATTGTGTGCAGAGGCTACTATATCTGTTGTGAACATAGTTACAAATCTTTGTAAAGAAGTTAATCTGTAACAGAAACACTGGTTACCAAATTCTTGAAACATTCATCAAATCCCTTGGCGGCAGCTTCCTGTAGACCCGGTGCTACATGGCTATAAGTATCGAGGTTATCCCTATATTTGCCCGCCCTAGCCTTTCAGAGACTATCTTGGGGGGCACTATCTGAATGGCAAACTCAATTAGATGGATTCGGAGGCGACAAACTAAAAGATTGTGAAATGAAAACAAAAACTATATTAGAGTATCCCTACAAATTGAGGATATTTGAAGATGGTCGAATAAAAAGTAAAGGGCTGGTTCTTGCTCTTTCAAATGCTGAGTTTAACAAGTATATTAACACGCTCAAGAAGTGCCTTGATTGTGGCAATGAATTGGTGGAGTATAAGCCGTTCAAGTATAAGTGCCCGGCATGCAATGAAACGTTTAGTTGGAGTTTTTACACATTGCAAAGGGATGCCTCATTTTACGAAAGGCACTCTGAATATAAATAACGTCTTTAAGCCGCTGGCTCATATCCATATGGGTTGACTGGCTTGGTTAGCTAAAGGCTTGTCCCTTTTACAAATTGCAGCTTGACAGCTTTCATGGTAAGCTAAAGTTTAACTCTATGCAGCGAAATGTGGTAGGGAGGCGTGTCCGAGAGGCAAGGAAGCAGGCAAAGCCACCAATAACTCAAAAAGACTTGGTAGCAAGGTTGCAAGTATTGGGACTTAAGGTTGATCAATCGACTATCTCTAAGATTGAGCAAGGAACTCGCCCGGTTTCCGATTTTGAGGTAGTCGCTCTAGCTAAAGCTCTTAAAGTGTCCATTGCATGACGACTGGAAGAAGCAAAATAGCTAGACGGCACTTTAATAAGACCTTTACCTCACTAAAGCCACCTCCGAACCTATCAAAGATTGCTTGTAAGTGATATAATAATTTTATCCGAGGGAGGTCAGGCATGGCTAAGTCGGGGAAGAAACAGCGAAGGGCCGCGGGAGATGTCCAGGATTACCGTCATGAGGAGGCTAAGCGCAAAAATAACCCCGAGATAGGTTTAGCCAACTGGGAGAGAAGAAAGCCCGCCCGCCAGCAATATCAATATGACCCTTACCAGGATCCCGCTCTCCAGTGGGCAGGAAAAGCCGAGCGACTATCCTTTGAAGTAGATACCGTTTCACTTCATATCCACGAGCGAGTGAGCACTCAAGCTATTGTGGAGGCTGTAAGGCGAAATGGCAAGCCTAAGCCTCATCAGCTAGACCTCTTTGCCGACCCACATCTACCCTTGGACAAAGCAGTCGAGTTTTACCAGCACGATGTTAACTGGTCAAATCGGCTCATCCTTGGCGATTCTCTTCTGGTGATGAATTCGCTACTTCAGCGAGAGCTTATGGCGGGGCAGGTGCAGATGATATATGTCGACCCACCATATGGTGTGTCCTATAGCTCCAATTTCCAGCCTAACGTTTTTCAGCGGGATGTTAAGGATGGACACGATGATTCCCTCACCCGTGAGCCAGAGCAGATAAAAGCTTATCGGGATACTTGGAACTTGGGCATACATTCCTATTTAACTTATCTCCGAGACCGACTTCTTCTCTGCCGTGACCTTTTGCATGAAAGCGGCTCCATATTTGTCCAGATCGGTGATGAAAATTTACACTTGGTACGGGCAGTGATGGACGAAGTCTTCGGAGTGGACAACTTTGTCGCTGCAATTGCTTTCAAGAAGACAGGGGTTCGCGGCGCTGCTCTGCTCGATGTCGTGACTGACAATCTCCTATGGTATGCGAGAGACAAGGAAAGTATGAAATACCGCCAGCTTTTCGCCGAAAGACGTGAGGAGACCCTTGAGGAGCAATACAATTTCGTTGAACTGGACGACGGCTCCTACGTCAGATTGACACGGGCAGAGCTCGGGGGCGACACACCCTTGCCAAAAGGAAGGCGTTTCATGGCAGACCAGCTCCTTTCGCAAGGAGCGACACCGTCTGGGGTGTTTCCCTTTGAGTTCCGAGGCAAAACATACCGTCCTTCACCCGGTTATCACTGGAAAACGACAGAGGAAGGCATGCACCGTTTGGTAGACGCCAATCGACTCATACCGATTGGTAGCTGGCTGAAATACAAGCGGTACCTTAGGGATTTCCCTTTGATTCCGCTCGACAATGTGTGGCTGGATACTGTCCCAAGCACCTATAGCGATGTGGACAAGAAAATCTATGCGGTGCAAACTGCCACAAAGGTAGTTGAACGATGCATCTTAATGACCACCGACCCCGGTGACCTCGTTTTTGACCCCACCTGTGGAAGCGGCACCACAGCTTACGTGGCTGAGCAGTGGGGCAGACGATGGATTACTTGCGATACTTCACGAGTAGCCTTAGCTCTGGCAAGGCAAAGGTTGCTCACCGCTACCTATCCCTACTATCAGCTTCGCTATCCGGAGCAGGGTGTTGACTCTGGCTTTGTTTACGCAATTGTGCCTCATATCACTCTAAAGTCCATTGCCCAAAACAAGCCGCCACAAGAAGAGACTCTTTATGATAAGCCCAAGGTTGATAGGGGTAAGGTTCGTGTCTCCGGTCCCTTCACTGCAGAGGCTATTCCCATTCCTTCCATAAGAGACCCCTTTGAAGCACCTATTCCTGAGGGCGAGGAAATCATCCCCTCGGCAAAAGGAAATGAACACACGAATTTCATCCTCGATATGATTGATGCCTTGCGTAAAAGCGGCATCAACAAAGTAGGTGGTGGCACTCTTCGTTTTCAACGGCTTAATGCCATCCGCTCGGCAGGAATACTCCATGCTGAGGGGGAGCTGGATGTGGGAAATAGCGAGCTCCGCTCCTTTGCCGTAAGCTTCGGACCCCGCTATGGACCGGTAACACTCACACAAGTTGAGGAAGCAGTCCAGCAGAGCCGTGGAAAATATAACGGTGTAGCAATTTTAGGTTTTACCTTCGATGCCCCGGCAATGGAGTTTCTCAAGCGAGATTTGCCCCTTCAAGTCATCGGTGGCTATATCAACAACGATGTATTGGTGGGAGATTTGCTTAAAACCCAAAAGGGAAGCCAGCTATTCACTCTTTTTGGTCAGGCAGATATTGGCGTAGAAGAGACAAAGAAAGGCTTTATAGTTCATCTCAATGGTGTGGATTTCTATAATCCTCAGACTGGTGAAGTGGAGAGTGTAGGTAAGGAACAGATTGCCGCCTGGTTTGTGGATGAGGACTATGATGGAAGAACCTTCTGTATCTCACAAGCTTTCTTCCCTAATGGTAAGAACCCCTGGGAAAAGCTCCAGCGAGCACTGAAAGCCACAATTGACCCAGAGCGTTTTGAACAGCTTCGAGGCATGGAATCTCTCCCCTTTAAGTTAGGCGAGCACCATCGCATCGCAGTCAAAGTCATTGACCACCGCGGCAATGAGATGCTGGAAGTATTCGAGCTAGACTCTGGAAAAGAGCGAATATAAAGTGTAAAGAAATTAAGCAAATGTATAGTTTGCCGGCCCAACAGGATGTAGAATGGTTATTTAACATAGTTTGGCCCCGCATGGAAGGTGCCGCAGCCCACAGAGACCAATGCCTCACGCAATTGGCACACATACGGAAACTGTTTGCGCAATCCAACAACTTCAATACTCTTCTTAACCAGCTAGATGCCCTGCCCGACATAGGGCTTGTTATTGGGACAGGGCTTATCTTCTGTGTTAATCAAGACACAATGGTGCCATTCGATAAGTATACGACCGGCTGGGCACTGGAATTGAAGGTCATTCCCGGCAATCGCATTTCTCAAGGAAATTACACCTTATACTCTCAAAAAATTGCTGATTACATAGGTAGCAGCAAGTTGGGAAGCATTCTAGAGTTTGTTAGAGAGGCTCAAGAGAAGGCAACATTTCCATGTCCTCCCGAGTAACCGAGATATGAATAACCTTGTTGACAATCCAATCCTCAATGATGCTTATGAAGAGCCACCTCGTTACTGGCATTTTGAGCGAGGTAAGGAGCCCGAGGTTCGAAATGGCCGCCGCCCAGCCCAGTATGTAATGGCAAAGCGAAGTCGAGAAGGTGGGACTGCCCAGATTCTGCATGAGTATATTGAACTCGAGACCGTCAATCGCATTCGTGACAGAGTGAAGAGATGGCGGGACAGCAACTATCCTAATGTAACACATGTCACCCGTGAGCTTCTTGATTACTGGAGTTCCCCCGAAAGGGAAAGAAGACTCTTTTTCTGCCAGCTAGAGGCAGTCGAAACAGTTATCTGGTTAACAGAAGCGCTAGAGTCAGAGAAGGTTGGCATTAGAGTTGAGAGCCCTGACCTCTTTACTCGCTGGTGTCTGAAGATGGCAACTGCCTCAGGTAAAACAGTTGTTATGGCGATGCTCATTGCTTGGTCGCTTATCAACAAGGCTGTTAATCCTCAGGATGCCCGATTTTCTAACGGCGTACTTATTGTTTCCCCCAATCTCACAGTCAAAGATAGGCTTCAGGTGCTTTATCCCGAACGGGAAAGCGTGGATGGTAGGCCTTCATATTACACTGAGTTTGACATCGTTCCATCGCACCTAAGGCCGCTTATGGGGAGGAACACCGTGCTAGTGACTAATTGGCAGCAATTTGAGCTCAAAGATGATACCAGAAAACGAGGGGTGGTGAGTCGGGGTGTGGAGAGCGATTCGGCATTTTGTAATCGTGTGTTGGCAGGCCTTAGTGCCAAATCCAACATACTAGTTTTGAACGACGAAGCTCATCATGCTTATCGCTTCTATCCTAAATCTGAACGTGGCGAGCTACTGGGTGAGTCTCTGGAGAGCGATTACTCTGCTAAAGAAGAGGCGGAGAGGGCAAGAGTGTGGATTGAGGGACTGGATCGCATTCACAAAATTCGAGGCATCCGCCGATGTATTGACCTTTCCGCTACTCCTTATTTTATGAAAGGATCCGGGAGGACAGAAGGTGAGCCGTTCGATTGGATTGTTTCTGACTTTGGGCTCTTAGATGCTATTGAGTCGGGCATTGTCAAGGTGCCGCAAGTCCCTAACTGGGATAATCGTGAGCGTTCTGAACCCAAATATCTCAGGCTTTATCAAGAGGTCAAGGATAAGCTCCCCAGATCTGAGGGCGAGATCTCCAAAGGTGAACGGGGAGGCGTCTTACCAGCGGAGGTGCAAGGGGCATTAGCCACACTAGCAACACAATGGGAGGAAGATTTTAAGGCCTGGCAAGATGCCGGCAGAGGAGTGCCTCCGGCAATGATTGTCGTCTGTAACAATACTGCTACCTCATCTTTATTAGCGAAGTTCATCAGCGATGGTAAGGTTATCTTGGAGCTGAAGAACCTAGATGATGAAATGCGAACCTTCCGCATTGATAGCAAACTACTGAGGGACGCAGAGATTCGAGTGCTAAATCAAACCCAACAAGAGGCAGCCCAAGAGCTTCGAGAGATTGTCCAGGCAATAGGTGAACCTGGCAAGAAGGGGGGAAACATCCGCTGTGTGGTTTCCGTAGGAATGCTCTCAGAGGGTTGGGATGCCCATAATGTGACTCAAATTCTGGGATTGCGGGCATTCTCCTCCCCTTTGCTCTGTGAGCAGGTCATTGGGCGGGCACTCCGACGATTTAATTATGATGACCTGAGCATGCCAGAAACCGCCGATGTTTATGGCATTCCTTTTGAAGTGTTGCCCATAGCAAAGGTAGCTCCGGCAGCAGGCACGAAGCATGTGCCCACTGTGGTGAAATCACTGTCTGAACGGCGAAAGCAATACGAGATTTTCTTCCCACGCGTCATCGGCTATATTTGCGATGTGAAGTATCGCATTAAAGTGGATATTGACTCACTACCGGAAGTCGTGGTAACACCTGTTGAAGAGCCAACCCAGGTGGGTGTGACAGAGGCATTTCGCCTTCGTGAGATGCCTTCTGCATATCATACTCGGGAACAATTTTACAAAGACCACCGTATATCAACTGCTGTATTCGAAATTGCCGCTCGTATTACTGACAGCCTGCAAAACCGCATGCTCTTTCCACAAGTGCTTAAGGTGGTTCAGGAATATTACCAAAAGAAAGTAGTTTACAAGCCAGGTGTTGACCCACGAGAAGTATGCCTGGAAAAGTATATCAACATGACTTTCGGTAACGTTGCTAGTGGCATTCGAAGCGATGACGATATCGGAGGAAGATTTCTCCCCATTCTTGACCCATATCGTCCCAAAGGCAGCACCAATGGGGTCTTGTTCCATACCACCCTCCCATGTATGCAGACCGGAAAAAGCCATCTTAGCCATGCTGTCTGCCAATCCAGGGTCTGGGAACGAGACATCGCTGTTAAATTGGAGCAGCACGAAGGAGTATTGAGCTATGCCCGAAATTATCGCTTAGGGTTTACTATCCCTTATTTCTTCGCTGGTGAAACCCATCCCTACATCCCTGATTTCATTGTTCATCTTCAAAGAGAAGCTAGTTCAACACTTCGTCTAGTTCTGGAGGTTAAGGGAATTGAGGACAACCTCGCCCGTGCCAAGGAAGCTGGAGCACTTAAGTGGGTTGACGCAGTCAACAATTGGGGGAAGCTTGGCAGGTGGCAATACGCTGTAGTAAAAGACCTAACACAGCTAGAGGGAACCTTGAATCAACTTACCAAATGAGAAGTCCTGACGAAGGGTTACACTTTATCGTTGGCTCAGCCCCAGCAATCGCCAGACAAGTCCACTTGAGCCCAATTGCCCCACCAGTGTCCACTGATGCTTAGCTATAACTGCCTTTCCATCTTCTACTTCCATGAAAGTGGGCATCGCAGGATATAGCCATCCTCTTTCTTTATCTCGTCGGGGAGAAGACTCTTAGCAATCCTCCTACGACTGATAACGAAACTTCTATTAGCGGAATCCGCTAAGTCAACGGAGTAGCGACCCGGAGGACATGCAATGACCACTCGTTTGTTGGGGAATAGCTCTCTCACTGTTTTGATTGGGGGGACTAAATCGCTATCTGCTGAGATAAGTAAAGCGACATCGAATTTATCTTGATAGGCATCTTTGAGGATTTCCACAGCAACGTTTACGTCTGTCATTTTCTCATTAGGCACTTCGTCTTGAAAGCCACAGTGAGAGCAGTGACGAGGATTGAGTTGATACTTCCCATAGAAAATCTGAAAATCATTGAGGGTTTCCAGAGCCTCGATATAAGTTGACTGTCGTTCCTGTTTATCTAGCGGGCCTGCGATTCTTGCGGTGAAATACTTTGTAAGAAGTAATCTTTGATTGCGTTTCAAGAGGTTTTGCGCCAACAGTTGAATATTCAACCAATAGTATCGGCTCCAGCCTCTGGATTTTAGTCCAAAATAAAGATTAAAACCATCGACATAGGCGATTACACGTTCGATATTAGTGCCCGATAAGTTCACTTGACAAATACTGACGGTTTTACTATCATATAATCAACAACGCTAGGGTGAGTAGCCCTGGCTCGACAGTCTCTCTTTCGTGGAGAGACTGTTTCTTTTTAAAGCTTCATCAACAATATAGCACTGCCTTAAATAATCCCACTGCAATAGGAATCACCTTTTCATCCCGTCCCACCATGCACTTTGTGGTAAGCCTTTAAGCCTCGCCTTATTATATCTCTAGCTAACCCTGAATAGAAGGTATAAAGGAATAGCTATTTTTGGGCAGCCCTAGCCGAATCCTTTTCTCTCATCTGTATATGCAGCCTGGTTTCTTTTGCTAACATTTTGCTAACCAATTGATTGACACGCCACAGCACTAGATGTTACACCAAATACAAAATGAATCCAATCCTCAAACCATAAATCACCTTTTTGTATCTGAGGACATGTCCTGGCACATTCGACTCCTAGCTTCGGAACCGGGGGTCGTGGGTTCAAATCCCTCTAGGCGCGCTTAAAAATCGCTAAGCGCCTTTCGCATTCCTTTCAAATATGAAGCATCATTATGCTTAGTCAGGATGAAACAACCATCTATATAGTCAAAAGTGGTGATTCCGCCCACATCCTGCCTAATATGCCAAAAGTGCGAGTT